>Ga0079224_100010288_pt1 | contig 12830 bp, 12 predicted proteins | sample Stecom2015_FD_80414 | JGI IMG/M metagenome (GOLD analysis project Ga0079224, IMG submission 80414) | Agricultural soil microbial communities from Utah to study Nitrogen management - Steer compost 2015 | ecosystem: Environmental > Terrestrial > Soil > Agricultural land | place: USA: Utah...
CCTGTTCTTCTCCTGGCTCGGCGACGCCCTCCCCGCGCCGGCCGGCGGCGACACCGCGTTCCTGCTGATGGTGGGCGGTTTCCTGGCCGCCCAGCTGGTGTACGCGTTCGCGTTCTGGCCGTACCGGCGCCGAAGCGCGCTCTTCCACCGCAGGTGGCTGCTGGCGCCCTACCTCGGGGCCGTCGCCGCCCTGGTCTGGCTGTGCGCCCCGCACGCCGGCGGCCTGCTGCTACCCGTCCTGGCGTACGGGCTGGTGCTGGGGCTGATGGCGGTGCTGGCCACCGGGGTCGGCGCCTGGGCCGCGGCGGGCGGGGCGCTGTTCCTGGCCTCCGACTCCCTCATCGCGCTGCGGGCCTTCGTCCCGGGCTTCGCGCTGCCGCAGGACGGCTTCTGGGTGATGGCGGGCTACTGCGCGGCGCAGGCCTGCATCGCTCTGGGCGTCCTGCAGCGGGCGAACGGCCGGCCCGCCGAGCACTCCCTCCCGCGTTGACCGCGACGTCGTCGCCGCCTCAGAGCCGGTGGAGACGGCGACGACGTCACGGGAAACGGGCGTGCCGCATGCGGGTGGACCCGCGCCGCCGGGCGTCCGCGGTATCGGGTGATCGTACTTCCGCCCGATTTGGAACAGCCCGTCCGGCCGGGTCGCGGCGGGCCCGCTGCCACTGGAGCACCCGACCCCACCTGCACTCATCCACCGCCGCCTCCGGGCACTCCCATCGGTTCCAACGAGAGGGCAGATTGCTCTTTCCAACAGATTGGTGCAATATTTCCCGCCGTAGTGCCCAATGCCAGAGGAGAGCGCACCCCGCACCATCGTGCGGGAACCGCGTCCGGGCGGACCGGGGCGCCGGCGGGCACGGGACCGCTCTCCGTGCTTCGGCGGGCGGGAGAGCGGAGCGGCGGGGGCGGAATGAGCGGTGGAAGGACATCCGGGCAGGGGTGGCTGTGGGCGCTCCTGGTGAGCGTCGTGTTCACGCACACCACCCTCAACCTGGCCCGGCCGCTCATCTCCTACCGGACCATCGCGCTGGGCGGGGACGCCGTGGCCGTGGGCGTGGTGACCTCCGCCTACGCCCTGCTGCCGCTGGTGCTCGCCATCCCCGTGGGCAGGCTGACCGACCGCGCCCGCCGGATCACCTGGATCATGGTGCTGGGCTCGGCGTTCCTCGCCGCCGGAAGCCTGCTCCTGGCCGGGGCGGGCGGCCTGGCCGGACTCGCCGCGGCGAGCACCGTGGTGGGCGTCGGCCACCTGCTGTGCATGGTCGCCGGGCAGAGCCTGATCGCCCGGCACTCCCCGCCGGAGCGAATGGACCGCGACTTCGGCTGGTTCACCGCCGCGGCCTCCCTCGGGCAGCTCGCCGGTCCGCTGGTCTCCGGCGCCGCGCTGGCCGGCGCCTCCGGCGCGGAGCTGCTGCCGGCGACCTCCAGGGCGCTGCTACTCGCCTGCCTGGCGGGGGCGCTCGGCGCGGTGCCGCTGCTGCCGCTGCTGCGCTCGGGCGTCCCGCCGCAGGCCGGCGCGGGGAAGGCGGACCGGCCGGTGCCGGTGCGCGACATCCTGCGCAGCCCCCGGATGCCCTCGGCGCTCCTGGCCAGTCTGGCGCTGCTGGCGGCGGTGGACATCCTCACCGCCTACCTGCCGCTGATCGCCGAGGAGCGCGGTCTGTCCCCGGTGCTGGTCGGCGCCCTGCTGAGCCTGCGGGCGGGCTGCTCCCTCGTCTCCCGCCTGGCGCTTCCCCGGCTGCTGGAGCGCTGGTCCCGCAAGACCCTGATCGTGGCGAGCACCGGAGTGGCGGGGCTGTCCCTGGGGCTGGTGGCGGTGCCCGGCGGCGGCCCGGTGGCGCTCGCCGCGGTGCTGGCGGTCGGCGGCTTCCTGCTGGGGCTGGGGCAGCCGCTGACCATGGCGCAGGTGGCGGCCACCGCTCCGCGGGGCTCCCGGGGCGCCGCCCTGGCCCTGCGGATCTGGGGCAACCGCCTCGGCCAGGTCGCCATCCCGGCGGCCGCGGCGGGGGTGGCGGGCCCGCTCGGGGCCCCGGGGGCGCTGCTGCTGTCGGCGGCCGTGCTGCTGGCCGCGGCGGTCGCGGCCGCCTGAACCGGGGCGGCGCCTGCCCGGGAGGCCCCGAGTCCGCTTCAGTCCCGGGGCTCGGGGAAGTCCAGGGCGGTCCCGTACAGGCGGGAGACCCGGATCAGGATCACCACGCGCCGGTCGGGCGGCGGCCGCTCGCCGGGGGCGGCCTCGTCGGCCGGGTCCACGATCTCCGCCTCGCCCTCCGCCACCGCGAACGACCAGACGTCCGCGCCGCTGACATGCAGCGAGGTGTGCGGGTTGCGGCGCAGTTGGCGGACCTTGAGGCGGTCGGCGGTGGAGGAGATGCGCAGTACGCGCTCTTCGGCGTTCCAGTCGTAGAGGATGGTCGACAGGTGCGGGCGGCCGGTGCTCCTGACGCTCGCGAGCACACCGAACTGCTTCTGCCGCAGCAGCTCGGAGAGCTCCTGATCGGTGAGTACCCGGGGCGCGGGGCCGTCGTTCTCGGTGGTGCCGGTGGCGGTCTCGGTGGTGGTGTTCTCACTCATGGGGTCGGCCTTTCCGTGGTCGGGACGGGGGTGGGGCGGGTCAGGCGGCTGTGCTGCGGGCGGGGTCCCGCGTGTCGGCGGCCGGCTCTCCGGCGGCCCTGCGCTCGGGGCGGCGCAGCATCGTGAAGGCGACGGCGAAGGCGGCGACCAGGAGCCCCGCGCCCACCGCGAAGGCGAGCCGGTAGCCGCCGGTCAGCGCCTCGGCCGCTGTGCGGCCGCCCAGTGCGAGGCTTTCGGTGCGGGAGGCGGCCAGGGTGGTCAGGACCGCGACGCCCACCGCCATGCCGATCTGCTGGGTGGTGTTGAACAGGCCGGAGGCGAGCCCGGCGTCCTCCTCGTTCGCGTCGGACATGGCGAGTGTGGTCAGCGTCGGCAGCGCGAGGCCGAAGCCCCCGGCGAGCAGCATGACCGGGAGGAGGTCGACGACGTAATCGGCCTGCACGGGGACGCGGGCGAGGAGGGCGAGGACGCCGATGAGGAGCAGGATGCCCGCCAGCAGGACGTTGCGCTCGCCGAACCGGGCGTTGAGCCGGGCGGAGACGCCCAGGGAGACGGCGCCGATGACGGCGGCCGCGGGGAGCATCGCGAAGCCGGTCTCGGCCGCGCCGTATCCGAGCACCTTCTGCAGGTACAGCGCGACGAGGATCTGGAAGGAGAAGAGCGCGGCGACCATCAGGACCTGGACCAGGTTCGCGCCGGAGACGCTGCGTGAGCGGAAGATCCGCAGCGGCATCAGCGGATTCTCCGCGGTGGCCTGGCGGACGAGGAACGCGGCGAGCAGTACGGCGGCGAGGACGCCGAAGCCGAAGGTGCGGCCCGAGGCCCAGCCGTACTCCTCGACCTTGACGACGGTGTAGATGCCGAGCATCAGGCCGGCGGTGACCAGGGCCGCGCCGAAGACGTCCGCGCCCGCCTTGAGGCCCAGGCCGACGTCACCGGGCAGGACGCGCACGGCGATCGCGAGGGCGGCGATGCCGATCGGCAGGTTGACGAGGAAGATCCAGTGCCAGCTGAGCGCGTCGGTGAGGACGCCGCCGAGCACCTGGCCGATGGAGGCGCCTGCCGCGCCGGTGAAGCTGAAGACGGCGATGGCCTTGGCGCGCTCGCCGGGGTCGGTGAACAGCGTCACGAGGATGCCCAGGCCGACGGCGGACGTCATCGCGCTGCCGATGCCCTGGAGGAAGCGGGCGGCGACCAGTACGGCGGGCGAGGCGGCCGCGCCGGCCAGCAGCGAGGCGGCGGTGAAGACGGCGATTCCGGCGAGGAACATGCGCCTGCGGCCGATCAGGTCGCCGAGCCGGCCGGCCAGCAGGAGCAGGCTGCCGAACGCGATGAGGTAGGCGTTGACGACCCAGCTCAGGCCGGCGGGGGTGAACCCCAGGTCGCTCTGGATGGCCGGCATCGCCACGGTCACGATGGAGCCGTCGAGGATGATCATCAGCATCCCGGTGGCGATGACCCCGAGGGCGATCCATCGTGAGCGCGGGGCGGCCGGAGAAGCGGGCGCCGGTGCGGGGGCGGGGGTGGCGGACATGCGGTCTCTCCTGTCAGTGGGGGCGACAGGAGAGACCGTAGCAGATAGTTCCGTTGTAGACTATCTTTTTCGGTTTTAGTTCCGACTCCGCCTACCTGGACTGGCGCGCCCGGCGGGCGGCGCTCGGGGCCTCGACGGGAACCGCCAGGCCGCCGCCGACCAGGCTGTTCAGGGCGCGCAGCAGGATCTCCCTGTCTTCATCGGGAAGCGAGGCCAGGGCCTCGCGGTGCACGCGGTCGACGATCTTCTGGCTCTGCTCGGCGACGCGGGCCCCCTCTTCGGTGACGGCGATGATCCGGGCCCGCCTGTCCGTACGGGAGGGGCGGCGCTCGGCCAGCCCCGCATTCTCCAGGGCGTCCACCGTCACCACCATCGTGGTCTTGTCCATGTCGCCGATCTCGGCGAGCTGGATCTGGGTTCGCTCCTCCTCCAGGGCGTGGACGAGCACGCAGTGCATGCGGGGGGTCAGGTCGATCTCGGCGAGGGCGGCGGACATCTTGCTCCGCAGGACGTGACTGGTGTGGTCGAGGAGGAACGACAGGTCCGGTTCGGTGCGCGCGGGCGCCATGGCGGTCATGCCTGCCAGGGTAAGGCAATTCGATCCGAGGCGGATTATCCGGAAGCGACCTTGGTGGGGCCGGGTGGACGCCGCCCCGCCGAGACCGGGGAGCGGGCCGGCCGGGTAGGCTCGCCGTCGTCCGCGGGCCCGCCGGGCTCCGCGCCCCGATCGCGTCCCCGCCGCCGCGGGGCGCCCGACCTGTCAGAGTGATCGCGGTTGTACGCCGGAACCTTCTCCATCGTCGCCTCCGACACCGCCGCCCGGACCTGCGGTGTCGCGGTCAGCAGCTGCATGCCGGCCATCGGCGCGCTGTCGGTGTCCGCGCACGCCGAGGCCGGCGCCATCGCCACGCAGGCGCTGATCAACCCGCTGCTGGGGATCGACGGTCTGGCGCTGCTGCGGTCGCTCCCCGCCCCCGAGGCGCTACGTCGCGTCCTGGCCGCCGACCCCGCCGCGGAAGCGCGCCAGGTGGCGATGGTGGACGCGGCCGGGGGAACCGCCGCGCACACCGGCGCCGAGACCCACCCCTGGAGCGGCCACCGCCAGGGGGACGGGTACGCGGTGGCCGGGAACATCCTGACCGGCGCCGGGGTCCTCGACGCGATGGCCGAGCACTTCGAGGCCGCGGCAGGGAGCCCGCTGGCGGAGCGGCTGCTGGCGGCCCTGGAGGCGGGGCAGGCGGCCGGCGGCGACCGGCGCGGCAGGCAGAGCGCAGCGCTGTACGTCCACCGCGGCGACCCCTACCCCTACCTGGACCTGCGCGTCGACGACCACCCCGATCCCGTCGCCGAGCTGCGCCGGGTGCACGGCGTCGCCGAACGCGAGCTGCTGCCGTTCGTGGAGGCCCTGCCGACGCGCGAGCACCCCGCCGGCCGGTTCGAACGGCTGCTGGACGCGCACGACGACCCTCCGCGTTGATCTCGGCGCTGTCGCCGTCCCAACGCCGGCCGGGACGGCGACAACGCCGAGAGCAACGGGAGAACGGCTCGGGACGCTAGAGGAGCGGCGGGGGCTCCTCGCCGATGCCGGTCTTGATCCAGCGGACGCGGTCCAGGTGGGCGTGGAGCGCCCTGGAGGCCTCCTCCGTCCGCCCCTGCTCCAGCAGGTCGAGCAGCAGGAGGTGCTCGCGGGCCTGGCCGATCATCCGGGTGCGGTCGTACTGGTGCCGGTACTCGATCAGCCTGCGCACCCGGTTCTGCCGGCGCACCGCGTCCAGCAGCACCGGGTTGTTCGCGCAGCCCACCAGCATCTCGTGGAAGTCCGCCCCGGCCTGGAAGAGGGCGCCCCGCGAGGCGGAGAGCACCCGGCCGCGCGGCAGCGCCTCCTGGCGCTCGCGGTGGACCGCGAACGCCGCGGCGTCCACGGCGAACCCCGGCTCCAGCAGGGCCGCCGGCTCCACGATCATCCGGAACCGGTAGCTGTGGTCGTGGCCCTGGACGGTGGAGAGCGCCCCCTGGAACTCCCACCCCCGTCCGAGCCTGCGCCTGACCAGGTCCTCGCCCTCCAGGCGGGTCAGGGCCCGCTGCACCTCCCGGACCGGGGCCCCGAGGCGGCGGGCGGCCTCCGCCGCGCTGAACTCCGCGGCCAGCCCGCCCCGCATGAGCTCGTCCACCAGGCGGAGGTAGACGTCCTCCCCGTCGCCGTGCGCGTCGATCCGCCCGAGCACCGGTTCCAGGTCGTCGCCGGCGCGCCGGAGGAAGTAGCCCCGGTTGGGGATCCGCTGCACGATCCCGGTCTCCTCCAGCAGGGCCAGCGCCCGCCGCACGGGCGACCGGGAGACCTGGAGTTCGTCGGCGATCCACTGCTCGGTGAGGTGCGCGCCCTCCTCCAGGCCCTCGGCCTGCACCAGCCCGCCGATCCGGGCCGTCAGGGAGAGCACCAGGGCCGATGCTCGGGCGCCCCCGCCGCGCCGCGGCCCGGGGTCGGCGTCCACGGTCATGCGCGTCCCGTCCGTACAGGGTTCCGGCTCCGGGCCCGGCACGAGCGGCGCCCGGACCCCACGGCGCCCCAGGGTAGCGGAACCGCACCGCGGCGGACCCGGCGCCGCGGACGCCGGGCTCCGCCCGCGCTCCCCCGGCCGCGCTTCACTCCCGGCCCTCCCTCCGCCCGGTCCGCGGCCGCGGGTGAGCAGCCGTGCCGCGCGCGGGGCTCCCGTCCCGCCGGCGCAGCGCCCCGCGGCCCCGGGCGCGCCCGGCCGGGGTCAGTCGGCCGGCGCGGGGGCGTGGTGCCGGCCCAGCGGGAGCATCAGCGGCCGGCCCGAGGTCGGGTCGGTGATGACCTCGCTGCGCAGCCCGAACACGGCCTGCACCATCGCGGGGGTGAGCACCTGATCGGGCGGCCCCGCCGCGTGCAGGCCGCCGGAGGCCAGCGCGATGAGGTGGTCGGCGTAGCGCGCGGCGAGGTTGAGGTCGTGCAGGACCAGCACGATCGTCGTGCCGAGCGAGCGGTTGAGGTCGGTGAGCAGGTCGAGGACCTCGATCTGGTGGCTGACGTCGAGGAAGGTGGTCGGTTCGTCGAGCAGCAGCAGGTCGGTCCGCTGGGCGAGGACCATCGCGATCCAGACCCGCTGGCGCTGCCCGCCGGAGAGCTCGTCGACCGGGCGGTCGGCGAGGTCGGCGGTGCGCGTCGCGTCCAGGGCCGCGGCGACCGCCTCGTCGTCCTCCCGGCGCCACCGGGAGAGCACCCCGTGGTGCGGGTGGCGGCCGCGGCCGACCAGGTCGCCGACGGTGATCCCCTCGGGGGCGACCGGCGACTGCGGGAGCAGGCCGAGCGTCCGGGCGAGCCGCTTGGGCGGGATCCGGTGCACCTGCTCGCCGTCCAGGAGCACCCGTCCTCCCCGGGGCGCCAGCAGCCGGGACATCGAGCGGAGCAGGGTGGACTTGCCGCACGCGTTGGCGCCGACGATCGCGGTGATCCTCCCGGGCGGGACCGCGAGGTCCAGGGAGTCGATGACGGTGCGGTCCTTGTAGCCGAGCGTCAGCCCTTCGGCGAGCAGTGAGTGGTCCGTGGTCACAGGGAGCCCCCGGCGCGGTTGGTTCGGACGATCAGGTAGACGAGGTAGGGCGCGCCGAGCACGCCGGTGACGACCCCGACCGGGTAGCGGGCCTCGAAGAGGAACTGCGCGCAGAGGTCGGCGGCCAGCACGAGGAGCGCCCCCACCAGGGCGGCGGGGACGAAGAGGGAGCCGTCGCGGCCCACGATGCGCGCCGCGATCGGTCCGGAGAGGAAGGCGACGAAGGCCACCGGCCCCGCGGCGGCGGTCGCGAACGCGATGAGCCCCACCGCGGCGACGATCGCGGCGAACCGGGTGCGGTCGACGCGCACGCCCAGCGCCGAGGCGGTGTCGTCGCCCAGCCGGAGCAGGGACAGCTCGCCCGAGCGGTGCAGCAGCACCGGCGCGGCCACCAGCAGCGCGGCCAGGACCGGCAGGACGTCGCCCCAGGCGGCGCCGTTGAGGCTCCCGGTCAGCCAGCGCATCGCCTCCTGCAGGTCCCATTCGGCCGCCCGGTCCAGCAGGTGGGCGGTGACGCTGTCCAGCATGGCCGCCACCCCGATGCCGACCAGGATGAGCCGGGTCCCGGCGATCCCGTCCTTGAACGACAGCAGGTAGATCAGCACGGCCACGGCCAGGCCGGCGGTGATCGCGAAGGCCGACACCGCGGCCCCGCCGAGCGAGAGCGCCACGATCGCGAACGTCGCGGCCGCCCCGGCGCCCGAGCTGATCCCGATGATGTCCGGGCTGGCCAGGGGGTTGCGGAGCATGGTCTGGAAGGTGACGCCGCCCAGCCCGAAGCAGGCGCCCACCGCGACCGCGAGCACGGCCCGGGGCAGCCGGAGCCGTCCCACGGTGAACGAGGCCCCTGGCACGTCCTGGCCGAGGACCACCCCGAGCACGTCGCCGGGCGGGTAGAAGGTCCGCCCGGCCATGAGGGCCGCCGCGAAGGCGAGGGCGATCAGGGCGGTGAGGACGGCGATGACGGTGCGCCGCCGGCGGGCCCGGTGCCTCCGGCCTCGGATCACCGCCTCGACGGTGGAGGTGCTCACAGTGCGCGGACTTTCCGACGGCGGACGATGTGGATGAAGAACGGCGCCCCGATCAGCGCGGTCACGATGCCGACGTCGACCTCGCCCGGGCGCGCGGCGATCCGGCCGGCCACGTCCGCCGCGGTCAGCAGGGCGGCGCCGCCGAGCGCGGAGAGCGGCAGCAGCCAGCGGTGGCCGCCCCCGGCCAGCAGCCGGAACGCGTGCGGGACGACCAGCCCGACGAAGGCGATCGGCCCGGTGACGGCGGTGGCGGCGCCGCACAGCACGACGGCCCCCAGGGAGGCGGCCGCCCGGGCGGCCGCGACCCGCGCGCCCAGGCCGGCGGCCAACTCGTCGCCGAGCGCCAGGAGGTCGAGCCCGCGGGCGGACAGCAGGCAGATCACCGTCCCGGCCAGGAGGAACGGGAGCACCTGGGAGACGGACTCGAAGGTGCCGCCGCCCACGCCGCCGACCTGCCAGGAGCGGACCCCGCCGGCGATGTCGTTGCGCGGCAGGACGACGGCGCTGATGAAGGAGGCCAGGGCCGCGGAGGTCGCCGCTCCGGCGAGGGCGAGCTTGAGCGGTGTCGCGCCGCCCCGCCCCAGCGAGCCGACCGCATAGACGAACAGCGCGGTGGCGCCGGCGCCGGTGATCGCGGCCCAGACGAAGCCGGTCGCGGAGGTGAGGCCGAAGAAGGCGATGCCGGTGACCACGGCGAGCGAGGCCCCCGTGTTCACGCCCAGGATGCCCGGGTCGGCCAGCGGGTTGCGGGTCACCCCCTGCATGACCGCCCCGGACAGGCCGAGGGCCGCGCCGGCGAGGACGGCGAGCAGTGTGCGCGGGACCCGTTTGGCGACCGCCGCCTGGTCGAAGCCGTCCACCGGGCCGCCGAAGGCCGCGGCAAGGGCGGACCAGGGCACCTCGCGCGAGCCGACGGCGACCGAGGCGAACGCCAGGGCGAGCAGCGCGCCCAGGGCCGCGAGCAGCCAGAGGGGCCTGCCGCGTCCGGTGCGCCGCCGCCCGGTGTCCGGTGCCGCGGGCGGTGCGGCCGGCGTCACTTCGCCCCGTCGGCGGCCGACTCCAGCAGCGACAGGTAGTCGTCGAGCACCCAGGAGATGGAGAGCGGGGTCGGGTTGGCGGCGGTACCCAGCGGGCTGTCGCCGGGGAGGTTGACGACGGCGCCGTCGGCCACCGCAGGCATCCGGGAGAGCAGCGGGTCGCCCTCCAGGGTCTCCACCAGGTCGTCGCCGCCGTAGGTGACGATGATGTCGACGTCGTCGAAGGCGTCGGCCTGCTCGGCGCTGCGGGTCAGGGAGAACCGGTCGGTCTCCTCCGAGGCCGCGGCGATGCTCTCCGGGGTCTCCAGCCCGAGGTCGGTGAAGAACATGGTGCGCGTGTCGTGCGTGGTGTAGAAGCTGACCTCGCTCAGGTCGGTGGTGTCCACGTGGGTGAGGAACATCGCCGAGCCGCCCTCGATCCCCGGGTGGTCGGCGACCGCCGCATCGATCTCCTGCTCCAGGTCGGCGATGAGCTTCTCGCCCTCGTCCTCCTTGCCCAGGGCTCGGCTGTTCAGCTGGATCGTCTCCCGCCAGGAGGCTCCCCAGGCGGTCTCGGGGTAGGCCACGACCGGGGCGATCTCGCTCAGCGTGTCGTAGTCCTCCCGGGTCAGCCCGGAGTAGGCGGCGAGGATGACGTCCGGCCGGGTGTCGGCGACCGCTTCGAAGTCGATGCCGTCGGTCTCCTCGAACAGCACCGGCGTCTCGGCGTCCAGTTCCTGGAGCTTCTCCTCGACCCAGGGGAGGACGCCGTCACCGTCGTCGTCGCCGAAGTCGGCGGCGGCCATGCCGACCGGGACGATCCCCAGGGCCAGCGGGACCTCGTGGTTGGCCCAGTTGACCGTGGCGACCCGCTCGGGCTCGGTGTCGATGGTCGTCTCGCCGAACGCGTGCTCGACGGTGACCGGGGTCCAGTCCCCGGAGCCGCCCCCTGCTCCGTCGGGGGAGGAGGGGGAGCACGCCGCGAGCCCGAGGGCGAGCAGTGCGGCGCCGGGGAGCGCGAACGGCCGTGAAAGGCGGGGCATGGCTTCCTTCCGGTTGTCGCCGTGCGGCCCGGGTCCGGCGGGGGCCTCGGGGGACGCGGGGGCGGCGCGTCCGGCGGTCCCAGCGGGACGGCCGGGGCGGCGCAGGGGTGCACGCGCCACCCCGGCCGCGGCGACGGCTTAGGTTTGCCTAACCGAATTTAGGCTGCACTGACCTGAGGCGCAATCGCGCGGATGGGACTCCGCCTGTCGTGAAACGGACAACCGCCGCAGCGCGCAGCCCCGCCGCGGAGGAGGGTCACTGCGCGCGGAAGCGCCCCGGGCTCAGCCCGGTGATCCGCCGGAAGGCCACCCCGAAGGCGCTCGCCGAGTGGTACCCGACGCAGGCGGCGACCTCCTCGATCTCCTCGCCGCGGGCGAGCATCTCCACCGCCCGCTGCACCCGCGCGGTCGCCACCCAGCGGCTGAAACCCAGGCCGGTCTCGGCGCGGAACGCCCGGGTGAGGGTGCGGGCGCTCACCCCGAGCCTCCCGGCCCACGCGGCCAGCGTGGTGGGGTCGCCGGGGTCGGCGCGCACCGCCGCGACGATGGGCGCCAGCAGCGGCGACTCGGGGATCTGCAGGATCAGCTCGCGCTGGGAGGGGGCGAGGACGTCCAGCACCATCGCCTCCGTCCTCGACCGCTCCCCCGCGGCCAGGCCGCCCTCGTCGAGCCGGTCGAGCAGGAGCCCCAGGAGCGGGGTGACCTGCACCGCGACGGTCCGATCGGACACCGCCGGCACCGCGTGCACGCTGAACTGCGCGGCGCGGTGCCGCGTCCCCGCGGGGGTCCAGCCGGAGTGCGGCGTACCGGCCGGGATCCACAGGCCCACCGTCGGGGTGATCGTCCAGACGCGCCGGCCGACCGTGGCCGAGGACGCGCCCCGCTCGTTCCAGAGCAGCTCGTGGGTGGGGTGCGAGTGCTCCTCCCAGTAGGTGTCGCGGGGGATGTCCTCGGCCTTGCCCTTGATCACGAACGGCACGTCGATCTCACCGGCGGCGTACCGCGGGAGCCGGCGGCTGTCGGCGCCGCCGGGGTTCGCTCGGCCGGGGTCGGCCCGGGTCTGTGCTGCGCCCACGCCGCCCAGGTTAGGCCCGCGCGGGACCGCACCGGAGGCCGGGGCGGAATGCGCCGCTACACCGCCGCCGTCCCGTTTCCCGGAAAAAACCGGAGAGCGGCGTGGAAAGACCTCGAAAAGCGCCCCCTCTCCTATGGTCTCTGGCATGACCATCGAGGACACTCTCCGTCTGTGGAACCGCACCCACCGCAGCCGCGACTCCCTGGTCCAGCGGGCCCACGCCGCCGGCCTGGACGGGGAGCGCATCGCCGAGCTGATGGGCATCGGCCGGCACACCGTCTCGGCCGTGCTCCGGGACGGCGCCGCCGTCCCCTTCGACCTGGAGGCCTTCGAAGTGCAGCGGAGCGGGATCGAGACCGCCCGCAAGCGGTTCTGGGAGGAGGAGGCGACGACCCTGCCTCCCGGCTCGCTCCCCCTCTCCTGGCATGCGACCGTACTCGCCACCTGCTGGGACACCCCCGGCAAGGGGTCCGGCTGGGGCACCGACTCGGCGGCCTCGGCGGTATGGCGGGCGATGGCCGACCTGCTCCCCGAGCCGCTGCTGCTGCGCAGGACCACCGCGGCCCGGGCGTTGGAGCTGGGGTTCCCGCTCGACGGCGACGGCGAGGCCGTGGTGGGCGTGCACTACGAGCTCCCGGCGCTGAAGGGGTACCGCCGGGCCCCCGCGCAGCGGGACGGGGACGCGGCATCGGCGGTCCCCGAGCAGAAGACCGCCTCCCCTCCGTGGCTCCTCGTCGGCCCGGAGGAGGACGCGCTGCGCGGGGTGCTCGACGGGCTGGTGGGGCACTGGGTGACGGTCACCCGCCTGCGCCCCCGCCGGGACCGCCGCGGCCCCGACCCCCGGCGGGAGGCCCGCGAGACGGCGACCGGACGGCTCGCCCGCCACCCCGGCGGGCGCCGCTTCGAACTGGTCACCGAGGCGGGCGGCGGAAGCATCGTGTGGCCGCGGGAGGTCGTCGAGGTCGTGGACCACGGCCGGCCGTGACCC
>Ga0079224_100010289_pt1 | contig 12830 bp, 9 predicted proteins | sample Stecom2015_FD_80414 | JGI IMG/M metagenome (GOLD analysis project Ga0079224, IMG submission 80414) | Agricultural soil microbial communities from Utah to study Nitrogen management - Steer compost 2015 | ecosystem: Environmental > Terrestrial > Soil > Agricultural land | place: USA: Utah...
GAGCCGGCGGCCGGGAAGGCGGCGGCGCGGTCGGCCTGAGCGAGTCCGCCTTGTAAGGCGGCATTCACTTTTTTCGCTTCGGAATGAACGGGGGCGGGTGTACAACCCGCCCCCATGTCATCTCGGCCCTCCGTCTTGCTCCTGGCCGGCATCGTCACCGGCGGAGCTTTCGGGTGCGGCGGCGAGGAGGACGGGGGCGCCTGGCAGGTCGACTACGAGGAGCTGTGCGCCGGCTACCAGGCGCCGCCCCTGTCGGTGGACGAGAGCTGCGGCGAGCTCGACCCGGCCGACCCGACCGCGCTTTCTGCGTGCGCCCGCGGCTCCGGCGGCGCCGGCCGGTGGAGGCTGGACGCCCTCGGGCTGCCGGCCTACGACCTCGCGGTCGACCACCGCTGCGACCCCGCCGGCTACGTGGTCTCCCCGGTCACCGGCGAGCGGCTGCACCCGGTGCACCTCATCGGCAACGGCCGCGGCGTCCTCGCCGTCGCGCACGCCTCCGGCGAGGTGGAGCTCTACAGCCAGGACCGGGGCGGCAAGTGGCTGAACAAGATCGACGCCTGGCGCGACCCGGGCGATGACGACTACCCGCTGCAGCTCGGCGGCGGCGTGAGCTACCTGGTGGTGGACGGCGAGGTCTTCTCGACCCGGTTCGACGACCTGCCGCCGGAGGAGGCGAGCGAGCGCCAGGTCCGCCGCTTCGGGGTCGGCTACGTCGAGACGGTCACCAAGCTCGACGACCTGATCGTGACCCGCCGGGTGCTGGCGCCGGACGCGGAGCCGCGCGCGCTGATCGCCGAGATCACCATCGACAACCTGTCCGACCAGTACCGCGAGATCGGCCTGGTCGAGATGTGGGACGTCAACATCCACCAGCTCGATCCGGAGGAGGCGGCCGACCTGTCCGATCCGGACGCGTTCCGCGAGGTGCGCCGCCGCCGGCGCGCGCTGATGGAGTCGTTCGAGCACACGGTGTCGTACTCGGCCGACGACCGGGTGGCGCTGGTCGAGACCGCGGCGCGCGATCTGCCCGGCGGCGTGGCGAGCCGCGCCGACGTCTCGCCGGTGGACTGGTTCGTCGAGCCGATCTTCCTGGCCCCCATCGACGCGGCCGAGGCGCCGGACGCGGTCTGGCTGACCGCCGACGAGGGCGGGCCGGAGGAGTACGGCGGCCAGGGGGATCCGTCCTCGCGCACCCTGTCGCTGCCGGGCGCCGGCCAGACGGTGCGCCTGGCCGTGCGGCTCACCATCCAGGTGCCGGTCGCGGCGCCGGTCACCCGGCGGTTCGCCTTCGGGACGGTGCCGGCCGGCCGCGACCTGGCCGAGGACCTGGCCACCCTGCGGGAGAGCCACGGCGAGCTCGCGGCGGCCGCCGCCGACGCCTGGCGCGACCGGCTGGCCTGGTTCGCGGTCCCCGGGGCGGAGGGCGCCGGCGCGCTCCAGCGCGAGATCGCCTGGTCGTCGTACGTGCTGCAGGCGGGCGCGGTGCGCGACGAGTACACCGGCGCGCGGGTGGTCGGGCCGGGCGGCGCGGCGCGGTACGCGCGCGGCCTCGAGGGCGCGCCGGGAGACCTGGCGCTCCTCGCCGAGTCGCTCTTGCTCCTCGACCCGGCGCTGGCGCGCGAGACGCTCCTCTACGCGCTGTCGGGCCAGAGCGGCCTGGGCGCCGAGGTGCCCGGCCAGCTTCCCCACGCGGTCGGCGGAGTCGGCGGCGCGCTTCACGATCCGGCCGGCCGCCGCACCGACGGCGTCTTCCTGGTGCCGGCGGCGGTGGCGCGCTACGTGGCGTTCACGCGGGATCGCGCGCTCCTCGACCAGCCGGTGCCGTACTGGCCGCGCGCGGCTGGCGAGGAGGACACGGTGCGCGGCCACCTCGGCGCCCTCCTGGCCTACGCGACCGGCGAGCTCGGCACCGGCGGCGGCGGGCTGGTCGCCATGGGCGCCAGCGACGCGGGGGACGAGCCGCTCGCCGCCGGCCTGGCCGGCGACGGCGTGTCGTCGATCTACAGCGCGGCGCTCATCGCGCACGGCTTCCCGCAGGTGGCGGGCGTCCTGCGCGCCCACGACCCGGCGCTGGCCGACGACGTCCAGGCGCTGGCTGACGAGCAGGCCTCGCTGGTGGCCGAGGTCGGCTGGAGCGGGCAGCACGTCCACCGCGCGCTCGACGCCGGCGGCCAGCCGCTCATGGCCGACATGCTCTTCCTCGAGCCGCAGGCGCTGGCCATCCTCGCCGGGATCGTGACCGGCGGCGAGCGCGACCAGCTCCTCGCCCGCGTGGCCGCGGCCCTCGACACGCCCGACGGCGCGCTCGGCGCGGCGCCGCTGTCCGGCGACGGCGCGGCGGGCGCCATCCGCCCTGCCGCCAGCGCCTGGCTCACCGAGGCGCGCGCGCTGGTCGACCCGGCCGCCGGCTGGGCGAGCCTGTGGCAGAACAGCATGGCGAGCGCCGCCGATCGCCACCCGGAGCGCTGGGTGGGCGTGTGGACCGGGCCGCGCGCGATGGCGCCGGCCGGCGAGGGCGGCGGTCCGGATCGCCGGGTCGACGGCGCGCTCGCCAGCCTGCCGGCCCTGTCGGCGATGCCGCACGCGGCGGCGCTGCGCGCGCTCGCCGGCGTGCTCGGCCTCGGCGCGACCGCCGCCGGGCTGCGCATCGACCCGCGGGTGCCGGGAGAGACGTTCGCCCTGGTCGCGCCGCGCCTGGAGCTCCGCGGCACGCCGACCTCGGTCGGCGGCGCGCTGGTCGGCGGCGCGGTCGACCGGATCCGCATGGAGGTCACCCTGCCGAGCGGCCTGCGCACCGGCGACATCACGGTGCGCGCGGGCGGCGCCGAGGTGAGCTTCAGCCGCGAGGGGGACGTCGTCAGCTTCGAGCTGCCGGTCGAGCAGGCCGCCGCCGCCACCTGGGCCATCGGCCGGTAGCGGGCGCTCCCCGGCCTTGTTGTCCCGCTCAGATGCCGAGCCGGTCCTTGAGCGGGCGCACCCGGTCGCGCGAGACCGGTAGCTGGGTGCCGTCGCGCAGGACGGCGGTCATCCCGCCGCCGTCGCCGCGGAGCTCGGCGACGAAGCGCAGGTTGACCAGCGCGCTGCGGTGGATGCGCACGAACTCGGCCGGATCGAGCTGCCGCTCGAGGGCGGCCAGCGTCTCGTCGACCAGGTGGTCGCGCCCGCCGGCGACCGCGTGGGTGAGCCGCTCGGCGGCGTAGAAGTGGCTGACCTCGTCGAGGTCGATCAGGGTCACCCGATCGCCGAGGCGAGAGGCGATGCGCCGGGGCGATCGCGCGCCGCGGACCAGCTCGAGCAGATCGGCGAGCGGAGGCGCCGCGCCGCGCACCCGCTCCAGCTTGTCGAGCGCCCGCTCGAGCTGGGCGCGGTCGATCGGCTTGAGCAGGTAGTCGATGGCGAGCACCTGGAAGGCGCGCAGCGCGTGCTCGTCGTGGGCGGTGGTGAACACCACCAGCGGCGCGCGCGGCAGCCGCTCGAGCAGGGCGAAGCCGTCGATCTCCGGCATGTGGATGTCGAGGAACAGGACGTCGACCTCCTGCGCCGACAGGGCGCGGACCGCCTCGGCCGGATCTGTGGTGCTGCCGACCACGTCCACCCGGCCGGTCCTGCGCAAGAGGTCGAACAGCCGCTGCACCGCCAGGTGCTCGTCGTCGACCACGTAGGCGGTCATCTTCACGGCGGCACCGCCACCACCACGGTCATGCCGCCCTCGCCGCGCCGCAGGGTCAGGCCGCCGCGATCGCCGAACAGCGCGCCGATCCGGCCCTCGAGGTTGTCGATGCCGTGCCCCGGGCGCAGCGCGGCGCGGGTGAAGCCGTCGCCGTCGTCGAACACCGACAGCTCGAGGCGCCCGCCGGCGCGGCGGCCGCGCACCCGCACCAGGCCGCCGGCGCGGCGGCGCGCGATCGCGTGCCGCACGCTGTTCTCGACCAGGGTCTGGACCGCGAACGGCGGCACCGGCCAGCTCTCGAGCCCGGGCTCGACCTCCACCTGGCTGCGCAGCCGCTCGCCCAGGCGCGCCGCCTCGATGTCGAGGTAGTCGCGCACGATGCGGAGCTCGTCGCCGAGCGGGATGAGGCTGCTCTTGCCGGCCTCGAGCGCGAAGCGGAGCAGCGCGGCGATCTTCTCCAGCAGCTCCTCGGCCCGCCCTGGCTCGGCCGGGATGAGCGAGAGGACCGAGTTGAGGCTGTTGAACAGGAAGTGCGGGTGGACCCGGGCCTCGAGCGCGTTCAGGCGCGCCTCCGCCGCCAGCTCCCGGGCGCGGGCCTCCCGGGCGCGCGACGCCTCCAGGCGGCTGTGCAGGCGATCCCACGCGAACCCGCTCGCGGTGCAGATCGCCCCGACCACCAGCGCGATGCGCCCCGAGTAGAAGAACGACCTCCAGTAGACGGCCGGATCCGACCAGCCGAGCGCCACCAGAACGAGCCCGGCGATCGCGCAGGCGGCGACCGTGAGGGCCAGGACGATGGCGACGATCGCCAGCCAGACCGAGAGGGTGCTGCGCCCGCGCAGGCGCTCGACCGCGAGGTCGATGAGGAGCCAGGCGGGCAGGCCGATCAGCGTGCCGTAGATGAGCGAGATCGCGACGCTGCGGGCGATAGCGGCCGGGCCGACCGCGCCGCGCGACAGGGCCAGGAGCAGCCCGACCGCCAGCGCGACCAGGAGGTTGAGGCCCATCGAGAGGAGGGCGATCCGCCGCCAGGAGCCCGGCATCAGCGATCGATCATAGCCGCATGGCAGCCGCCGCACGACACCGGCTTGACCGCGGTGTCGCCGGCCAGGTACGCCTCGGCGCGCTTGCCGTAGGCGGTGCCGGCGGCCACCTCGCGCAGCCGCTCGTAGTAGGCGCGCGCCTTGGCCTGGTCCCCGCGCCGGTTCCAGCCGTCGGCCAGACCGAAGAGCAGCTGGGTGCGCGCGTGGCGAGACAGCTTGTCGAAGTAGGCGGACTGGATCTCGAGCACGCGCTCGTAGTCGCCGAGCGCCTTGTCGAGGAGCTGGGTGCGCTGCGGCTCCGGCACGAACGGCGAGGAGGCCAGCAAGGTGGCGCCGCGCGGGATGCGCGTGCCGACGTTGTCCGGCGCCAGGGCGACCGCGCGATCCATCTCGGCCAGGCCGGCGGTCCAGAGCTCCATGCCGCGCTCGCTGTCCCCCTCCTGGAAGGCGGCGCTGGCGCGCATGATGAGCCCGCCGCCGTGCCAGACCAGCGCCTCCGCGTGATCCGGATCGCGGGCCAGGGTCTTCTCGCACACCGCCATCGCGCGTTCCAGCGCCGCCTGGTCGCGCTCGAGCAGCGCGGCGAAGAAGTCGTCGCGGACCAGGAGGTCGAAGCGCTCCTCCTCCGCCGGGGACGCGGGGGCGTCCGTGGCCGGGGCGGTCGCTGGCGCCGCGGCGGTCGCCGGGGCTGGCTCTTGCGCCGGCGGCGCCGAACCAGCGGTGCAGGAGGCGAGGAGGAGGGAGAAGAGTAGGGGAACGAAGGTCCGAGGGCTCATGGGGTCTCCTTTCACCCCCTCTGTACGACGCGCCGGCCGCGCGATCGCGCCGGTTCCGACCGGCGGTGGTGATCCGGCGACGAGCGGCCGCTTGCGGGCGACCGGCGGCAGCTAGCCGATCGCCAGGTAGACGAAGAACGCGAGCGTGACGAGCAGCGCGGCGGTGCCGAGCGGGCGGTTCTGGCCGTCGCCGGCCCAGGCGCGGCGGTTGAGCACCAGGAGGGTGACGGCCAGGAGCGGCATGAACAGCGCGCCGGTGATGGCGTAGACCTTCTGCACCTGCTTGAAGCTGACCAGGAGGGTGGCGACCGGCGCGGTGGCGATGGCCAGGAGGTAGAAGCGGTAGGCGCGCGAGCGCTCGTCGACCGGGCCGCTGCGGCCGGCGATCTGCTGGGTGACGTCGGCGAACAGGTAGGGGACCGCCTGCCAGACGCCGAGCAGGCTGCTGAACACCGCGCCCAGCGCGCCGAGCAAGAGCGCCCAGCGGCCGGCCGGCCCGAGCGGCTGCTCCAGGCGATCGGCCAGCGAGACGATCAGGCCGGCGCCGCCGCCCTCGATCTCCATGGTGCTGCCGATCATCACCATGCACATCCCGAACACCGCGGTCATCGCGTAGCCGACGCCGAGGTCGATGCGGCACACGCGCAGCTCCTCCATGCCGGCGCGGCCCTCCTCGCGGATCCAGTAGCCGTAGCAGAGCACCGTGACCGTGCCGCCGATCCCGCCGATCAGCGCGGTGGTCCAGGTGATGCCCTGGCCGCCGGCGTCCGGGATGCGCGGCACCACCAGCCCGCTCACCACCTCGCCGGTGCCCGGCCACAGGAGCGCCGCGGTCACCACGATGACGACGAACATGAGCCCGGCGCAGATCGCCATCATGCGCTCGAACAGGCGGTAGCCGCCGGCCAGCACCAGCGCCACGCCGGCGGCGCTCGAGGCGACGCCGAACACCAGCTTGCCGCGCGCCGGGTCGTCGAACACCGGCGCGATCGCGTGCAGCGCCACGCCGCAGGCGCTCATCATCGCGCCGCCGACCACCAGGCTCCACAAAAGCAGGTAGGGCAGAAACAGCCAGGCCACCCCGCGGCCGAGCCGCGCCACCGCCCCCTCGAGCAGGGTGGTGCCGGTCGCGAGCTGCCAGCGGGCCAGCCCCTCGTTCAGCGCGAACTTCAGCGCCGCGCCGACCACCACCGCCCACAGCACCGCCGTGCCGAGCTGGCTACCCGTGAAGGTCGCCGTCGCCAGATCGCCGGCGCCGACTCCGGTCGCCGCCACCAGCAGCCCCGGCCCGATCATCCGCAAGAGCGGCCGTCTGCCCCCGGATCCCACGCGGGGCCATCATAGCCGCGCCGCGGCAGGCGAGACGCTCCGCGTCCCGCCGGCGAACGTGTCGCCAGCGCCGACCTCGGGCGCTCCGACGCGCAAAAAAAACGCGCCCTCCGGACTGCGGGGGAGGGCGCGCGGCGACGGCCAGAAGAGGCCAGACGAGCAGCGAGGGGAGGAGGGAGTTGGGGACCGTCCGATCGCTTCCAGGGGCTGTCGCTCTTGCCGCTTCAACATTGCAGTGAACGGGCCAAGTGGGCGCCCTCCGGGTTCAGCCCACTTGGGTGCGCGGCGGCGCGCGATCGGCTGGTCGAGTGTCCGCTGCTGGACCAGCCAGTGGTCACCGGCGCGGTTAGTCGCCGCGCAGGGCGCGCACCAGCTCCTCGCGGATGAGCGCCGCGATCTGGCCGCGATCCGCCGCCGGCAGCCGGCCCGGCGCCACGGTCGGGACCGGCGAGTGTGGCGCCGGCGCGCAGGCGACCACCGGGCGCACACCGTCCGGATTCGCGGCCGCGCGAGCGAGCTCGGTGGCCCGGGCGGCGGCCGCGCCGAGCCCGGGCGCCCGCGCCCGCGCCTCGAGGAGCGGCCGGATCGCCTCGTCCGGGAGGTAGACCGGGCCGCCGGCCGCCCGCGCCAGGAGCGCGACGCGGGCCAGGTGCTCGACCAGCTCGAGCCGAAGGTAGGCCTGCTCGAGGTCGCCGCCCCAGGCGAAGACGCCGTTGCCCTCGCACAGGACCGCGTCGTGATCGGCGGCGAAGCGGCCGACCGCCTCGCGGGCGGCCGCGCCGGGGGCGGCAAACGGGACGGTCGGCACGCTCGGACCGAGCGACACCACCGCCTCGGCCAGGAGCGGCCGGTCGAGCAGGCGCGCGCCGCTGACCGCCAGCGCGGTCGCGTGCGGCGGGTGCGCGTGCACCACCGCGCCGACGTCGCCTCGCCGGGCGTAGATCTCGAGGTGGATGCCGAGCTCGCCGAACGGCCGGCCGCTGCCGGCCAGGACCGTTCCCTTGTCGTCGACCTCGATCAGCGAGCGCTCGTCGATGAGCCGCTTGGAGGTCGCGGTCGGCGTGGCCAGGGTGCGCCCGGGCCCGAGCCGCGCGGTCACGTTGCCGTCGTGGTTGGCGACCCAGCCGCGCCGGTGGAGCTCGCGCGCGATCTCGGCGAGCTGGGCGCGCACGCTGCGCGGTCCCTTCACGGCTCCACCTGATCCACGACGCCGACGATGAGCGAGCGGATCGGCACCTGATCGCCGACCTGGAGGATCTGCCGCACGCCGTTGCCCTCGGTGAGCACGACGACCCGGTCGCCGGGGCCGGACTGCACCCGGTCGATGGCGAGGAAGCTGGTGCCGATGTCGGCGCCGGCCTCGTCGATCTGCTGGACGACTATGAGCCGGTGCCCGTGGTACATCGGGTGCTTCACGGTCGCGACCACGTTGCCGATGACACGGCACAGCCGCACGGCTAGGTGCTCTCCCGCTCCGGCGTGTGGAGCTGATCGACGATGCCGACGATGGCGGCGTCGACCGGGACGAAGTGCGGGGTGAGCGCCAGCGCCGCCTCGCGCGAGCCGACCAGGACGACCAGGTCGCGCGGGCCGGCCTGCACGGTGTCGACCGCCACCTGCAGCGGCCCGCTGTCGGCGAGCTGGTCGTCGACCGGCTGGACCAGGAGCAGCTTGTGCCCCTCCATGCCGTCCGCCTTGCGGCTCGCGACCACGGTTCCGGTGACGCGCCCCAGGTACATCGGCGGCCACATTACCGCAGAATGCCGCGGCGCGGTACGGCGCCGGCGGGTCAGCCGGGCCGGCGCAGACCCTTCATCCGCTCGAGGTAGGCGGTGATCGCCGGGCGGCCGGCGAGCGCGGCGCCGCCGACCGGCGTGCGCTGCAGGTAGACGAGCTGGCCCATGAGGGCGAAGTCGCACAGGTGCGGACGGTCGCCCAGGAGGAACGCGCCGCCGGCGGTGAGCGCCTCGGCCGCGTCCAGGTTGCGCGCCAGGTCGCGCTCGATGTGCTCGCGCGGCTTGCGGCCGGTGCCCTGGCCGCGGAGCTGCGCGTGGATCCGCCGCTGGAAGAACTGGTAGGTCAGCCGGCCGAGCGGGCTTCTGCCGAACGCGCGCGGCACCATCTCCTTGCCCGCCGGATCCACCCACTGGAAGTAGAGGCCGAGGAAGTAGAGCGACTCGTCGGCCCACTCCTCGAGGGCGTGGCAGAGCGCGCGATCGCGCCCGTCCCGCGGGATGACCGGCGGCTCCGGCGCGCGCTCCTCGACGGCGTAGGCGATGTCGGTCGAGTCGCAGATCAGCTCGCCGTCCGCCTCGAGCGCCGGCACCTTGCCGATCCGGCCGCGCCGGCGCACGGTCACCAGCGCGCCGCCGAGGATGTTGATCCGCTCGTACTCCAGCCGCTTGTAGTCGAGCAGCGCGCGGATCTTGAGGCAGAAGGGGGACGGCCCCCAGTCGTAGAGCCGGAGCGACATGCGCGCAGGGTACTCGATGTCGCGCCGCTACCGGGTCGCGCCGACGCCCAGCCTGGCGCGGGCGGCCAGGTAACCGCGGCGCAGCACCAGCTCGTGCAGGTGGCGGACGCGGCGGTTGCCGTCCGGGCCGGGCAGGCCGCCGAGCCGCAGCGCGGTGTCGATGTCGCCGCAGACCAGGAGCCCCGCGCGATCGGCCGCGCGCTGGCAGGCGTCGCGGTAGCGCTCGGGATCGAGCGTGCGGCCACGGGTGGCGGCGAGCTGCTTCTCGAGGGCGGTGCGCACCCGCACCGGCAGGGTCGTGCGCAGGAGCTCGTCGTCCTCGCGCCCCCCGGCCGGCTCGCCGGCGGCGCGGCCGAACACCCGCACCAGCGAGGCGCACAGCGCGGCGAGCTGGTCGCCGCTCAGACCGGCGGCGATCACCCGCTCCGGCCGGGCCAGCTCGGCCGCCCGGGCCAGGAGGAACCGCATCTCCAGATCCGACACCGCGCCGCCGCCGGAGCCGTGCAGGCGCGGCCCGAGCACCACCGCCGGCGGCGCCACGCACAGCACCGTCACGTCAGGCGCGTCCTCCTGGTCGGTCGCGTAGAGCACGGTGGCCGGCGCGTCGAGGGCGCGCGCGATGCGGGTGAAGATGGTCACCGCCGGCAGGTCGGTGGTGGTCGGCAGCTTGCGCGCGCCCGTCATGCCGGCGCGCTCCTGCGCCTCGTCGACGTCGCTCCACAGGAGCTGGGCCGCCTCCCACAGGGTCGCGAGGATGCCGGCCAGCGGCTCGTCGTCGGCGTCGGCGATCAGCTCGGAGCGCGCGTCGCCGTCGATGACGCCGCGGTAGGAGTCGTCCTCCGCCATCACCCGCACCGGGTGGAGGCCGAGGAACGAGACGTCCTCGTTCGACAGCTCGCAGCCCATCGCGCCGGCCAGCTCGAGCAGGGCGCGGCCGCCGTCGCCGCTGCCGCGCGCGCACAGCGCCCGGCCGTAGGCGATGACGTCCTCCGGCGCCAGCGAGTCTGCCGCCAGGATGCGGCGGAACTCGACGATGACGTCGAGCCGCTCGCTGTCCGCCGACCACACCTCGATGAGCGCGCGGCGCGCCTGCATGGCGCCGTCCGAGTCGGGCGCCAGCGCGATCGCCTGCTGGTAGGCGGTCACCGCGCCCTTGGTGTCGCCGCGCCGCTGGCGCGCCCCGGCCAGCCGCGCCCACAGGAGCGCCTGGCGCGGCGCCGACAGCTCGTCGACCGACTCCTTGACCTCCTTGGCCTGGAGCGCGCGGCCCAGCATGGCGGCGGCGGCCTCGTGGTCGTCCGCCTTCATGAGCAGCTCGGAGGCGATGTTGACCGCGACCAGGTCGTACGGGTCGGCGGCCACCGCCCGCTCGGCGGCGGCGCGCGCGCGGTCCTCCTGGCCGGCGGTCAGGTAGTTCTCGGCGGCCGCCTTGAGCCGCGCCGCGCGCGCCTCGGCGTCGGCGGCGAACGACGCCATCAGCTCGGCGGTGCGGCCGGCGCCGGCGTGGTCGCCGGCCAGGTCCTGCCGCTCGAGCAGCTTCTCGAGCAGCGGCAGGTGCTTCGACTCGAGCGGCACGGCGGCGTTGACCGCCGCCTCGTAGCAGACCTTGGCCCGCTCCTCGTCGTGCAGCGTGAGGAGCGCCATGTCGCCGACCGCCTCGAACAGGCGGGTCCGCTCCGCCGGATCCTCGGTGGCCGACGCCTTGCGGGTGAGGAGATCGGCGGCGCGCCGCGCGTCGCCGCGCTCCATCGCCACCTCGGCCAGCGCGTGCAGCGCCGGCGCGAAGTTCGGCTTGAGCTCGATGGCCCGCTCGTACAGCGCCTCGGCCTTCTCCGGCCGGAGCGAGCGGATCTCCGCCAGCGCCGCGTGGTAGAGGCCCTCGGCCACCTCGCTCGGGTGCAGCTCCGCCTGCTCGTGACCGGCCAGCGCGCCCAGGTGCAGCGCCGCCTCGCGCCAGCGGCGCGCCCGGTAGCGGTTCTCGCCGAGCGCGAGCTTGACCAGGATGTTGTTGCGGTGCAGGCGGTCGGCCTCGATGAAGGTCTGGTACGCCTCCTCCTGGGCGTCGAGCGCCTCGAAGGCGAGCCCCTTGCGGCGGAGCAGCTCGGCGCGCGTCTCCGCCGGCTTCTGCTCCAGGTGCGGCGCGGTCTCCTCGAGGAAGTCGATGAGGTTGTTCCAGGCCTTCTTCTCGGCCAGGAGGTCGGCGCGCGCCAGCACGGCCGGCAGGTGGTCCGGGAGGACCGACAGCGCCTCCTCGAGCCGCTTCTCGGCCGCCGCGCTCACCCCGGCGTTGCGCGCCAGCGCGGCGAGCTGGGTCAGCACCTCGGCCCGCTCGAGCGGCTCGAGGGTGGCCCCCTCCAGCCGCGCCTCGAGCAGCGCGGTCGCCGCCTCGAGATCGCCGGCCTGCTCGACCAGGCCGGCCAGCGCCCAGGTCGCGTCCGCCTGGTACGGCCTGAGCTCGAGCACCTTCTCGAAGGCGCGGCGGGCCGCCTCGACGTCGCGGCACTCGTCGCGCAGCGCGACGCCGGCCTCCATGAGGGCCTCGAGCTTGGCGTCGGTGTCGCTCAGGATCTCCGCCTCGCGCAGGCGCGCCTCGGCGTAGGTGCGCGGGTCCTTCTGCGCGGTGGCCAGCTTGGCCAGCGCCGCCAGCGCGGTCGGGTGATCCGGCACCAGCTCGAGCGCCTCCTCGAGCACGATGCGGGCGCCCTGCGGGTCCTTGAGCTCGCTGGCGCGCAGCGAGGCGAGCCGGACCAGGAGCGCGGCCAGGTCGCCCTCGCTGGCGCGGCTCTCGCGCAGCGCCGCGATGCGGCCCTCGAGCACCGCGGCCGCCTCCCGCTCGCGCCCGCCCTTGACCAGCGCCTGCACCAGGTCGTCGGCCAGGGCGGCGTCGTCGGGGCGGATGGTGCGCGCGTGGCGCAGCGCGGCGGCCGCCTCCTCCGGCGACTTCAGCCAGTCGAGCAGCACCCGGGCGCGCCGGCGCAGGAGCTGCACCTTCTCCTCCGGATCCTTGGCCAGCGCGGCGCGCTTCTTGATGACGTCCTCGAGGTCCTTGTAGCGGCCGTGGGTCTCGAACAGCTTGTCGAGCGCGGCCCACGCCTCGCCGTCGTTCGGCCAGCGCTCGACCAGCGCCAGGTAGGCGTCGATCGCCCGGTCCGGCAGCTCGAGCTCGATCTCGTAGATGTGGCCGATGTTGCGCAGCGCCTCGCGCGCGGTCGGCGTGCCCTCGGCGACCTCGCCGATCCGGTTGAGCACCTCGATCACCTTGCTCCAGCGGCCGATCTCGCTGTAGAGGGCGGCGAGCTGGTCCATCACGTCGACGTCCTCCGGCGTGATGGCGCGCAGCCGCTCGAGCGCGTCGATGGCGTCGTGCGGCCGGCCGAGCTTCTCGGCGTAGAGCGAGGCGAGCTCGCGCAGGAGGGCGGGGCGCTCCGCCAGCGGCACCGCCGCGCCCAGCCGCGGATCGGTGCGCTCCTCGAGCGAGGCGGCGAGATCGACCCAGCGGGCGTCGGCGCGGTAGAGCGCCTCGAGCCGCTCGCGGGCGA
>Ga0079224_100010290_pt1 | contig 12829 bp, 10 predicted proteins | sample Stecom2015_FD_80414 | JGI IMG/M metagenome (GOLD analysis project Ga0079224, IMG submission 80414) | Agricultural soil microbial communities from Utah to study Nitrogen management - Steer compost 2015 | ecosystem: Environmental > Terrestrial > Soil > Agricultural land | place: USA: Utah...
CTCAGCCCACGCCGCGACCCGCGGAGACCTGCGACCGGCGCACGCGGGACTGCAGGTCGAGCGCCCGCAGCAGGTCCTGCTCGTGCGCGTAGGAGCCGTCGACGAGCCGCCTCCGCACGTCCACGACCTCCTGCGCGTGCTCGGCGGCCGTGTCCCACTCCTCGAGGTCCATGTGCACCGTCACGAGGTTCGACAGCGCCGCGGCGAGTCCGGGCAGGTGCCGCTCGGGGCTGCGCCGGGCAAGGTCTCTGCGCACCCGCACCGCCTCGGCGGCGGGCGCGACGCCGTCGCGCGGCCGGCGAGCGTCCATGAGGGCGGCGCCGAGGTTGAGCAGCGCGTCGGCGAGGTCGGGCTCGAACCGGTCGGGGTCCCTGCGGGCGAGGCGCCGCAGCCGGCCCACCGCCTCCTCGGTCGGCGCCACGGCGTCGGCCGGCCTGCCCAGCTCCGAGTAGAGCACGCCGAGGTTGGACAGCGAGCTCGCGAGGTACTCCTCGCCCGGCTGCCCCTCCTCGGCGAGGCCACGGCGGATCGCGACGGCCTCTCGCTCCAGCGGCAGCGCCTCCTCGGGCGCGCCTGCGCGGGAGTGCGTGACGGCGAGGTTCGAGAGCGACGCGGCGAGCATGCGCCGGTACCGCGCGGGGTGCTCCTTGGCGAGCGAGCGGCGCAGCAGCACGGCCTCGCGCTCGAGCGAGACGGCCTCGTCGTAGTCGCCCAGGCGCGACCGCACGGCGCCGAGCGACGCGAGGCTGTAGGCGAGCGTCCACGTGTGCGCCGCCGCGTTCTCCCGCGAGAGCTCGCGGCGCAGCGCGACGGCCTCCTCCAGCGGCGCGATCGCCTCCCGGTCGCGCCCCAGCGCCGCGTAGGCGTTGGCGAGGTTGGTCAGCGCGAACCCGAGCTCGAACCGGTGCCGCTCCGGGGCCTGGAGCACCATCCGGCGGCTGAGCTCGACGGCCTCCTGGGCCAGCGGGACGGCCTCCTCGGGGCGGCTCTCGGTGAGCGTGACGGACCGGTTCGACAGCGCCGTGGTGAGGAACGTGGCCCACTGCCGGGGGTCGCGGCCGACGAGCGTGCGCAGGATCGGCAGCAGCTCGGCGAAGGTCTCGTCCTCGTCCTGCGGCGTGCCGACGTCGTTGAGCACGACGTTGAGGCTGAGCAGGACCCGGGCCATCTCGGCCTCGCACCACGTCTTGTCCCGCTCGGGCGCGGCCCGGCACAGCTCGACCGCCTCCCGCTGGGCCGTCAGCGCCTTCTGCGGGTGCCCGGAGCGCCAGTGCGCCGTGCCCAGCGCGTTCACCGCGGAGACGAGCGCGGTGCGGTAGCGGTCGGGGTCGCCCGCAGCGATCCGGCGCCAGGCGGCGACACCGGTCTCGAGCACGTCGACCGACTCGGTGAGCCGTGCCACGTCGCGGAGCGCCGAACCGAGGTCGACGAGCGCCTCGGCCCGCCCGACCGCGTCCTTGGCCGCCGCGACGGCCCGCTCGCCCCTGTCGACGTCGTCGGGCGACGCGTCGGCGACCGAGCGCGGCTTGAGCAGGAACGTGGTGCGCAGCGCGCGCGGGTCGTCGCCGTACGAGTCGGCCGCGCGGCGCAGGAGCTCCGCGGCCAGCGCCGTGGCGCCCGGCACCTCGGACAGCTCGACCTCCAGCCGGCGCGCGACACGCACCACGCGGAGCGCCGCCTTGCGGGACAGCCCCCACGTGCACGAGCCGACGAGCGCGACCGAGCCGCCGAGGCGGTCCACGACCAGCAGGTCGCCGAACCGGTCGGTGCCCGCCGGGCCCTCCCCGAGCTCGACGGGCGTCGTCGGCAGCGAGAGCAGCCAGCGGGCCCCCGCCCGCACCGGGACGCCCGGGACCACGCGGTGCAGCACGTCGCGCGCCGACGCCGCGTCCTCGACGCCGAGCAGGCACGCGGCCGCCACGACGTCCTGCACCTCGTCGAGGTCGAGGTCGAGCCCCGCGGCCCGGGCCGACCGCAGCCACGACCGCGCGGCCACGGCGAGGATCCCGCGCAGCGGGCTCGGCTCGTCGTCCGGCACCGGCGCGCCGGACGCCGCGAGGACCGCGAGCGCGGCGCCCGCGTGCAGGTCGGAGACGCGGCTGCCGCCCGCGGGGTCGGTGAGGCGAACGGCGGCGACGCCGGGGTCCGGGGCACCGAGGTGCCGCGCGAACGCGGACACGGCGGTGTCCAGCACGACCGCGTCGGGCAGCTGCGGGTCGAGCCGCAGGTCGAGGGCCGTCTGGGTGGCGTCGTAGCGGTCCAGCCCGTCCCACAGCGACGAGCTCCAGCGCAGCCGCCGGAGCCACTCGCCGGCGACACGGGCGAGCAGGAGCACACGTGTCCGGCCGCGGACGGGCCGGGCGAGGGCGTCCAGCATGCCGGGCAGACCCAGCCGGGTCGCGGCGTGGTCGACGACGAACAGCACGTCGCCCGGCGGGCGGTTGCGTGCCGCCGTGGCCTCCTTGCCGTGCGCCACCGGGACGACGGCCCATCCGGCCCCGGCCATCCGTCGCCCGAACTCGTGGGCGAGGCGGGTCTTGCCGTACCCGGCCGGTGCGACGACGAGCCGCAGCAGGGTGGGTGCGGGGGTCTCCGCCCAGCCGGTCAGCTCGGCGAGCTCCCGCTCGCGCCCGAGGAACGGCACGATCTCGCGCGCGGGGTCCAGGAGCGCGGTGGGCCAGACGGCGTCGTCACGGGGCTCGTCCGGCGCGGCGTCCTGCGGCAGGCCGCGGCCTGCCACGGCGCGGGCGGCCCGGACCGCAGCGGCCAACCGGGTCGACAGCTCCGAGACCACCACGAGAACAAAGTCAACCGGACGGGTGACGGGACCTGCAAGGGCAGGGAGCATACTTGTTCATTCTCCGAACGCAGAAAAGTGGTCCCGGCGGGACGGGGCCGCCGATCCTGCCACGGCGGACACCGCGGTGATCGTCACGACGCTCAGAGGTCGAAACGCTCCAGGTCACGCATCTTGTTGGTCGCGTCGAGGGCGGCGACCTTGTACGCCTCGGCGAGCGTCGGGTAGTTGAACACGGTGTCGACGAGGTGGTCGACCGTGCCACCCGTCGTCATGATCGCCTGACCGATGTGGATGAGCTCGGTCGCCCCGGTGCCGAACACGTGCACGCCGAGCACCTTGCGGTCCTCGGTCGAGACGAGCAGCTTGAGCATGCCGTAGGAGTCGCCGATGATCTGGCCGCGCGCGAGCTCCCGGTAGCGCGCGACGCCGACCTCGTACGGCACCCCGGCCGTGGTGAGCTGGTCCTCGGTGTCCCCGCAGTACGAGATCTCGGGGATCGTGTAGATACCGATGGGCTGCAGCTCGAGCACGGACGACACCGGCTCGCCGAAGGCGTGGTAGGCCGCGAGCCGACCCTGCTCCTGGGACGTGGCCGCGAGCGCGGGAAAGCCGATGACGTCGCCGACGGCGTAGACGTGCTCGACGTCGGTCCGGAACTGCTTGTCGACCTGGAGGCGTCCCCGCGCGTCGGCCTGGAGGCCCGCCGCCGCGAGCCGCAGCCCGTCGGTCGCGCCCTGCCTGCCCGCCGAGTAGAGCACTCAGTCGGCGGGCACGCGCTTGCCGGACGCGAGCGTCGTGACGGTGCCGCTCTCCCCCGCGGACACCGACGCGACCGTCTCCCCGAGCCGGAACGTGACCGACAGGTCACGGAGCTGGAACTTGAGGGCCTCGACCACCTCGGAGTCGCAGAAGTCGAGGATCCGGGGGCGCGACTCGACCACGGTCACGCGCGTGCCGAGCGCGGCGAACACCGAGGCGTACTCGATGCCGATCACGCCCGCACCGACCACGACCATGGTGCGCGGCACCTCGGACAGGTCGAGGATGCCGTCGGAGTCGACGACGCGGACGCCGTCGAACTCCACATGCTCGGGCCGGGCGGGCCGGGTGCCGACCGCGACGACGACCTTGTCGGCCCCCAGACGGCGGACGACGTCGCCGTCGGCATCGGTCACCTCGATCTCGTGCGGTCCGGCGAACCGGGCGGTGCCCACCACGGTCTCGACCTGGTTGCGGGCGAGCTGGTTGCGCACGACCTCGACCTCGCGCCCGATGACGTGCTGGAGGCGCGCGAGCAGGTCCGGGACCGTGATGCGGTCCTTGAGCCGGTAGCTCGACCCGTACACGTCGCGCATCTGCAGTCCTGTGAGGTACAGGACCGCCTCGCGCAACGTCTTGGAGGGGATGGTCCCGGTGTGCAGGCTGACGCCGCCCACGTGGTCGCGCCGTTCCACCACCGCGACCCGGCGGCCGAGCTTGGCGGCGGCGATCGCGGCCTTCTGCCCGCCGGGTCCTGAGCCGATGACGACGAGGTCGTAGTGGTTCGCGCGCGCATCCATGCTCCGAGTGTGGCGTCCCGGTGGCCCGCTGACGAGTGGCGACGCCGAGCGACCGAGAATTCACCGGCACGCCCGGCCGGGTGGCAGGCTGACGCCATGAGCATCTTCGCCGTGAGCTACACGTACACCGACGACGTCGCGACGCGCGACGAGGTCCGCCCCACCCACCGGGACTTCCTGCGTGCGCTGAACCGCGACGGCGTCGTGCGCGCGTCCGGCCCGGTCGACGGCGGCGTGGGGGCTCTCGTGGTCGTCGAGGCCGACTCGGCCGACGAGGCACTGCGGATCCTGGACGAGGACCCGTTCGCGACCGCAGGCGTCATCGCCGAGCGCACCGTGCGCGCGTGGGACGTGGTGATCGGCGGCCTGGCGGAATGACCCGATAGTTCGCCATGTGAAGTTTTTACCCCTATATCACTCATGTCGGGTCGCGTAGGCGATCGATGGGTGCACATGATGCCGTCTCGGGCACCGTTCCATACGTTCCGGGAGGCAACGCATGACCGCTGGCACGACCGCTGGCACGACCTCTGCCACGACCGCTGGCACGACCGCTGCCACAGCCGCCTGCTCGACCGCCTTCGAGGACATCGGGCCGCGCATCTGCGTGAGCCCGCCCTACTACGCACTCGGTGACCTCACGGTCCCCGTCCCGGGGCGGGCCACCGCCGCGGTCCCCGTCCGGACACCCACCGGACGCCAGGTCCCGGTGATCAACATCGCCGAGGCCGGGCGTCACCTCGCCATCCTGGGCCTGTGCGCCGCTGCCACGACCAACCCGGCACCAGGGAAGCACTACTACCTCGCCCATCGCGGCGTGGGTCGCATGTACCCGCCTGCCGGCGCCCGCGGCGGGCCACCCGGCGGGCAGGGCGGCGAGCTGCTCCTGCAGGGCTCCGCGACCGCCCGCATGTCCGGCCGCAACCGGGCCGTCGCCGAGACCGAGCTGTACGACGTCGACGGCGGCGTCGTCGCCCGGCTCGACATGGAGTACCTCGTGCTGTCGGAGCCCGTGTTCCGCCGCCTGATGGGCCTGCCGACCGCGCCCGACGCCACCGGCCCCGGCAACCCGTACGCCGCGCCCGCCCCGCTGACCGACGTCCGGGTCGGGCGGGGGACGCTCACCGGGACCGCCAACCTCCCCGTCGACCCCGCGCTGTGCCGTGGCCACTTCGCGGGCTACCCCGCGCTGCCCGTCTCCGTGGCGGGCTACGCCGCGTTCTCGCTCTTCGACCGCGTGCTCGAGGCAGCAGCGGGTCCGGACGCCGCCTGGCAGCCCGGCACCTTCCGGCTGCGCGCCGACCACCTGGCCGCCGCCGGGCAGACGTGCGCGGTCGACGTCGCGCCGTCGGCGCCCGCCGAGCCCGACCGGCACGACCGGGCCTTCACGGGCCGGGTCCGTGCCGGGTCCCGGGACGTCTTCACGATCGAGGTCGACTACACGGTCGTCTGACGGGCCGCCGGACGTACGCACGAGGCGGCGTGCGCGCTCGCGCGCCTCCTACGTCGCCGAGTCGGACGCGGCCTCGGCCGCCTCCGGCTCGGTCGCACGGGGGCCGGCCGTGCCCTCGTCGCCACCCTCGACGGCAGGCTGCGCCGCCTCCTTGCGTGCGTCGTGCGCCGACTTCACGAGGCTCGCGATCGTGCCGACCGCGAGGGACACCACGATCACCGTGAGCGACAGCCAGATCGGCACCTCGGGCGCCCACTCGAAGCCCTCGCCGCCGTTGATCCAGGAGATCGAGTTGGTGTGCAGCGCCTCCAGGATCAGCTTCACGCCGATGAAGCCGAGCACGACGGACAGCGCGTACGGCAGGTACACGAGCCGGTCGAGCAGGCCGCCCAGCAGGAAGTACAGCTGGCGCAGGCCCATCAGCGCGAACAGGTTCGTCGAGAACACGATGAACGGGTCCCGCGTGATGCCGAAGATGGCGGGGATCGAGTCGACCGCGAACAGCACGTCCGTCGAACCGATCGCGAGGAACACGATGATCATCGGCGTGAACAGCTTCCGCCCGTCGACCCGCGTCATGAGCCTGCCGTCGTCGTACTGGTGGTGCAGCGGCAGCACCTTGCGCATCTGGCGGATGAGCAGGTTCTCCTTGAAGTCGTCCTTGTCCTCGTCGCTCTCCGGGAGAGCCTGCTGGATCGCCGTCCAGATGAGGAACGCGCCGAAGAGGTAGAACAGCCAGGTGAACCGCTCGATGAGGGCGGCGCCCGCGAGGATGAACGCGGCGCGGAAGATCAGCGCCATGATGATGCCCACCATGAGCACGCGCTGCTGCTGCAGCCGCGGTACCGCGAAGCGAGCCATGATGATGACGAACACGAAGAGGTTGTCGACGCTCAGGCTGTACTCCATGAGCCAGCCGGCGTAGAACTCGGCCGCGGGGGTCACGCCGCCGACACCCCAGACGATCCCGCCGAACACGAGCGCGAGGGCGACGTAGAAGCCGACCCAGATCGCGCTCTCCTTCATCGAGGGGACGTGCGGGCGCCGGCCGACGATCAGCAGGTCGGCCACCAGCAGGACGACCATCGCGGCGAGCGCGACGATCTCGAAGGTCACGGGAAGCTCGTGAACCATTGCTACCTTCCGGGACGAGGAGGAACGCGCGACCGCATCGAGCCTCCGGTGTGTACAGCAGGGCACCGGAGGTCTTCCTCGCTCGCACGTGCACCAGCCTGGCCGAGACCAGACGACGACGCACCACGAGCCGGCCAGGCCGAGCTGGCGTCATCGGCAGCTGTGATGACGACCGGGCCGTTACGAGGTACTCCCCTCCAACGGAGGGAAGCATACGGGACACCTCGGGTGTTCCCGAACGTGACGCACGCCACTGTCGCGGCCCGTCCCGGGGGTCGGTTCCGCGACCGCTACTGCAGGCAGAACTCGTTCCCCTCGGGATCCCGCATCACGATCCAGAAGTCGCCGAGCTCGGCGGCCTCGTTCACGAGCGTGGCGCCGAGGGCCACCGCCCGTTCGGCCTCGGCCCGCACCCGCTCCACCCTGTCCTCGCCGTGCAGGCCCGCGCCGACGTTCACGTCCAGGTGCATCCGGTTCTTGGCCGTCTTGGGCTCGGGCACCTTCTGGATGAAGATGCGCGGCCCCGCACCGTCCGGGTCGCTGACGGCGTTCTTGTCGTTCCACCGGTCCTCCGGCAGACCCCGGGCGGTCAGCGCCTCCTCCCACGACGCGAAGCCCTCGGGCGGCGCATCCCGCACGTACCCGAGGACCGCACACCAGAACTCGCCGAGCGCACGCGGGTCCGCCGCGTCGAACGTCACCTGGAACGTGTTCGCCATCGTACGTCTCCCCCGTCTCGTTCGTCGTGATGCGCTCGTCCCGGCGCCGGCCCGGTCAGGCCGTCGCCGCCTGCATCTGCCGCAGCTCCTTCTTGAGGCCCGAGATCTCGTCGCGCAGGCGCGCGGCCACCTCGAACTGCAGCTCGGCCGCCGCGGCGTGCATCTGGTCGGTGAGCTCCTGGATGAGCTCCGCCAGCTCGCTCGCCGCTGCCCCGGCGAGCCGGTTGCCCGTCGTGGCACCCTCCTTGGGCGCGCCGGGCACCGGGGCGCCCGGCCTACCCTCGCCCTTGGCCTTGCGGCTGTTGCGGTACCCGCCCGCGAGCAGCTCCTGGGTGTCCAGGTCCTCCCGGGCGAGCATGTCGGTCACGTCCGCGATCTTCTTGCGCAGCGGCTGCGGGTCGATGCCCCGCTCGGTGTTGTAGGCGATCTGCTTCTCGCGGCGCCGGTTCGTCTCGTCGATGGCCTCGCGCATCGCGGGCGTGATCTTGTCCGCGTACATGTGCACCTGGCCCGACACGTTGCGCGCCGCGCGGCCGATCGTCTGGATCAGGGAGCGGCCGGAGCGCAGGAAGCCTTCCTTGTCGGCGTCCAGGATCGCCACGAGCGACACCTCGGGCAGGTCGAGGCCCTCACGCAGCAGGTTGATGCCCACGAGCACGTCGTACTCACCGAGGCGCAGCTCGCGCAGCAGCTCGACGCGGCGCAGCGTGTCCACCTCCGAGTGCAGGTAGCGCACGCGCACGTCCCGCTCCAGGAAGTAGTCGGTGAGGTCCTCGGCCATCTTCTTGGTCAGGGTGGTCACCAGCACGCGCTCGTTGCGGTCCACGCGGTCCCGGATCTCGCCCAGCAGGTCGTCGATCTGGCCCGTCGTCGGCTTGACGACCACCTCGGGGTCCACGAGACCCGTCGGGCGGATGACCTGCTCGACCACGCCGTCGGACAGCGAGCGCTCGTAGTCCCCCGGCGTCGCGGACAGGTACACCGTCTGGCCGATGCGCTCGGTGAACTCCTCCCACTTCAGCGGGCGGTTGTCCATCGCGCTGGGCAGGCGGAACCCGTGGTCCACGAGCGACCGCTTGCGCGAGGCGTCACCCTCGTACATCGCGCCGATCTGCGGCACCGTCTGGTGCGACTCGTCGATGACGAGCAGGAAGTCCTCGGGGAAGTAGTCGAGCAGCGTGTTGGGCGCCGTGCCCGGTTCGCGGCCGTCGATGTGCATCGAGTAGTTCTCGATGCCGTTGCAGGTCCCGATCGAGCGCATCATCTCGATGTCGTAGGTGGTGCGCATGCGCAGGCGTTGCGCCTCCAGGAGCTTGCCCTGCTTCTCGAGCTCGGCCAGGCGCTCCTCGAGCTCCTTCTCGATGCCGCTGATCGCCCGCTCCATGCGCTCGGGACCCGCGACGTAGTGCGTGGCGGGGAAGACGTAGATCGACTGCTCGTTGCGCACCACCTCGCCCGTGAGCGGGTGGAGCGTCTGGATCGCCTCGATCTCGTCGCCGAACATCTCGATCCGGACCGCGAGCTCCTCGTACACCGGGATGATCTCCACGGTGTCGCCCCGTACGCGGAACGTGCCGCGCGTGAAGGCCATGTCGTTGCGCGTGTACTGCATGGTCACGAACTGGCGCAGGAGCTGGTCGCGGTCGATGACGTCGCCCACGTCGAGACGGACCATGCGGTCGACGTACTCCTGCGGCGTGCCCAGGCCGTAGATGCAGGACACCGACGCGACCACCACGACGTCGCGCCGCGTCAGCAGCGACGACGTCGCCGAGTGGCGCAGGCGCTCCACCTCGTCGTTGATCGACGAGTCCTTCTCGATGTAGGTGTCCGTCTGCGCGATGTACGCCTCGGGCTGGTAGTAGTCGTAGTACGAGACGAAGTACTCGACGGCGTTGTTGGGCAGCAGCTCGCGGAACTCGGTCGCGAGCTGCGCGGCCAGCGTCTTGTTCGGCGCCATGACGAGCGTGGGGCGCTGGAGCTTCTCGATGAGCCACGCCGTGGTCGCCGACTTGCCCGTACCGGTGGCACCGAGCAGCACGACGTCCTTCTCGCCCGCCTGGACGCGTTCGGTCAGCTCGGCGATCGCCGTCGGCTGGTCGCCCGCGGGCTCGTACTCGGAGATGACCTCGAACGGGGCCACCGTGCGCTGCAGATCGGTCACGGGTCGCATGCCTCTACGGTACGACCGACCACTGACACTCCCCCGCCCCGGACGGCGCAGGAGGCCGCGTCACGCGCGCAGCGGCCCCTCGTCGGCCGCCCCGACCCGGTCCCGGCGCAGCGGCGGCTCGGCGGCGGGCGGCGCCGGCCGCTGGAACAGCACCGAGCGCACGACCTCCGGCCGGAACAGCGCCGTCGGCGGCTCGAGCAGCGCGAGCACCCGCCGGAACGTCAGCTGCACCTCGCGGTTCACACCGCAGCGCTCCTGCACGCGCGCGAGGTACCAGCCCAGCACGCGCCCTGCGACCGTCCGGCGCGCCGCGTTCCCGGTGACGCCGGGCCGCGCCCTGTCCGCCCCGGTCGAGATCGACCACGCCTGCGCAGAGGCGCGCAGCAGCGCGGCCTGGGTCGCGCGGTGCGTCCGCCGCGCCGCGAGGCTCTCGTCGAGCGCGACCGCGTCGAGCGCCGCCGTCGACATGCCCTGGCCGAACACCGGGTTCAGGGCGCACAGCGCGTCCCCCGTGACCAGCAGGCCGTCGGGCACGACGTCGTCGTACGTCCGGCGCACGTTCTCCGTGCGCAGGAACCCGCGAACGGGCGAGAGCGCCTCGGCCCGTGACAGCCACCGCCGCACCAGCGGGTGGGGGTCGTTGTCCGCGAGCGCCTCGAACACCTCGGGGTCGGTCGGCACGGGCACGCCGCGCGGCAGCGCGAAGGTGACCATGTAGGTGCCTTCCGGCTCCACGGGGGCGAGCACGGTGCCGGTGGTCTCGCCCACGACGTAGACCAGGCGTGCGTCGGTCAGCTCGCCCTGCGAGCCGTCGCGGTAGACGCGCGCCGCGTAGCCGATGCCGGACTCGACCCTGGCCTCGGCGGGCCGCGCGACGCCGAGGGATGCGAGCCAGTCGGGCGCACGCGAGGAGCGCCCGGACGCGTCGACCACGAGGTCGGCCGCGAGCCGCGTCGGCTCCTGGTGGGGACGCGCCTGCCGGTCCCGCGGGCGGACGAGCACGCCCGTGACGCGCTCGGCGGACCCGCTCAGGCCGACGGCCTCGGTCGCCTGCAGCGCCTCGACCCGCGGGTGGGCCAGGACGCGTTCGCGGATGCCGTGCTCGAGCAGCGGCCGCGTCAGGCACAGGGTGGACGACGCGGCGGGGCCGCGGGAGAACCAGCGCCCGCGCATGTTCTGCAGGTAGTCGGTGGGCGAGAAGACCCGCTGGGCACCCGCGGCGACGAGCTCGTCGTCCAGGCCGGGGAGGTACCGGAGCATGGCCACGAGGCCGCTCTCGAGCAGGATGTGGGTGTGCCGGCCCTGCGGCACGCCCTTGCGGGGCTCGGGACGCTCCGGGTACCGGTCGCGCTCGACGATCGTCACCCGCTCGGCGTGCCGGGCCAGCGCGACGGCCGCGAGCAGGCCCGCGATGCTCCCTCCGACCACCACGGCGTGTCCCGTGCCGCCACCGATCCCCCGCGTGTCGCCCACGGCCCTCTCCCTACCCCCGGATGTCCGTTGTGTCCGATTCTCGGCCCTGCGGGCGGAGGCCGCAAGGAAAGCGGGCGTCAGTGCAGCGCGCCCGCCGGCGTGCCCGGCTCCACGACCTGGCCGCGCGCGCCGGCGAGCGCGGTGCGCACCACGATCTCCAGGGCGCGGGCGAGCGCGTCGAGCGGCAGGTGCGGTGCCCCGCCCTCGGTGAGCGCGGACCCGGCAGGATCGGCCCCGACCTCCTCGGTGGTGCGGGGCACGTGCACGAAGCCCGAGAGGACCCCCGGCCGCGAGGCCAGGGCGTGCTGGAGGGCGTAGAAGGTCGCGTTGCAGACGTAGGTACCCGCGCTGTACGTGACCCCTGCGGGGATCCGCGCCTCGCGCACGGCGGCGACGGCGGCCTTGGCGGGCAGCGTGGTGAACAGGGCGGCGGGACCGTCCTCCACGACGGGGGCGTCGACCGGCTGGTCGCCGTCGTTGTCGGCGATGCGCGCGTCCATGAGGTTGATGGCGACGCGCTCGACCCGCACCTGGGTCACGCCGTCGGCGAGCCCTGTCGCGACCACGACGTCGGGGGCGTGCTGCTCCAGGAGGCGCATCAGCGGGCCCTCGGGGGTGCGCACGGCGTCGAACACGACGGGCAGCACGGCGGTGACGAGCTCGTCCGGCCCGTCCCACCGCTCGGCGAGCGCCGCGACGGCGTCGGCGGACGCGTTGACGGCGTCACCGCCGAACGGCTCGAACCCCGTGACCAGAACCTTCATCGCGCACGCTCCTCACCTCGACCGGCAGGTCGTGCCGGGTCGGCTCACGCGGAGTCGGCCTCCGCCTCCTGCGTGACCTCTGCGGCCACGCGCTGCCACAGGGTATCGACCTGGGCGCGCAGGTCCTCCTCGGTGCGCGAGCCGTCGAGGGTGACGTCCGCGGCGGCGAGGCGCTCCTCGTCGCTCGCCTGCGCCGCTACGCGGGCGCGCGCGGCCTCCTCCGTCAGCCCCCGGGCGGCGACGAGGCGCTGCACGCGCTGCTCCGCCGGCGTGTGCACCACCACGACGAGGTGGAAGCTCCCGGCCTGCCCCGTCTCGACGAGCAGCGGGATGTCGTGCACGACCACGGCCGACGGGTCGGCGGCTCCGGCCTTGGCCTCGCGTTCCGCCGACAGCCGGCGTACCTCGGGGTGCACGATGCCGTTGAGGCGTTCGCGGGCGGCGTCGTCGGCGAACACCAGCGCGCCGAGGGCAGGGCGGTCGAGGCTCCCGTCCTCGGCGAGGACGCCGGGCCCGAAGGCCTCGGCGATCTCGGCCAGGCCGACGGAGCCCGGTGCGACGGCCTCGCGGGCCAGCAGGTCGTGGTCGACGACGACGGCGCCGAGCTCGGCCAGGCGCGTCGCCGCGACCGACTTGCCCGCGGCGATGCCGCCGGTGAGACCGATACGGAACATGGGCACGGGACCACAGTACCTTCGGGGCGACGCGGCCGACCGAGCCACCCCCTCAGCCACCCCCTCAGCCACCCCCTCAG
>Ga0079224_100010291_pt1 | contig 12828 bp, 10 predicted proteins | sample Stecom2015_FD_80414 | JGI IMG/M metagenome (GOLD analysis project Ga0079224, IMG submission 80414) | Agricultural soil microbial communities from Utah to study Nitrogen management - Steer compost 2015 | ecosystem: Environmental > Terrestrial > Soil > Agricultural land | place: USA: Utah...
CATAGTTGAAATAACATGCAATTGCATGAAAGTAGCCCACTGTGGCCTTTCAGACACTCTCTAGTCATGCTGGACGGGTGGCTACTTCTGCGCATTCCTTTGGTAGGCGACCGCTCCGCATACCTCCGCTGCCGTGCCCGTTCCCCAGCGAGATCAACGCGCACGCGGCCGAGGTCGACGCCGAGAGCCACCAGTGGCTGGCCGCCTCGTCCATGCTCGCCGGCGCCGAAACGATCGAGCACTTCCGGCGCTCCAAGATCGGCATGCTCGCCGCCCGGACGAACCCGTCCGTGCCGCGCGAGAGTCTCCGGCTGATCAACGACTGGTACAACTGGCTGTTCGCCTTCGACGACGCGTTCTGCGAAGGGGAACTGATGGGCCACCGCCCCTCGGCGCTGGCCCGCGCCCTGCCGCCCCTGCTCGACATCCTCGACCGGCGCCGGGAACCCGACCCCGGCGACCCGTTCGGCCTCACCCTGCGCGAGCTGCTCGACCGTATCGCCGAGATAGGCACCCCCGCCCAGGTCGACCGGTGGCGCACCACAGTGAAAGAGTACCTGTTCGCCCAGATCTGGGAGGCCGCCAACCGCGAGGCCGACCTGATCCCCACCCCCGAGGACTACGTCCTCATGCGGCGCATCACCGGTGCCACGTTCACCTGCTTCGCCCTCATCGACGTCGGCGGCGGCTACCGCCTCGAAGCCGAGGAGTGGCACCACCCCGACGTGCGCGCCCTGTCCGACCTCGCCTGCGACCTCATCGGCTGGGACAACGACCTGCTGTCCTACGCCAAGGAACGGGGCAACGACAAGGCCCGGCACAACCTGGTCACCGTCCTCGCCACCCACCGGAAGTTAACCCTCCAGGAGGCGCTGCACGAGGTCTCCAAGATGCACAACGACGCCATCGACGCCTTCGTCGGGCGGCGCGCCCGTCTCGACACCTGGGCGTCGCTGCCGGTCCGCAAGTACGTGCGAGGCCTCGAACACTGGGTACGCGGCCACATCGCTTTCTCGCTGGGCAGCGCCCGCTACGTGCACGCCTGGCCGAGCGGCACCCACTGGACGCAGGCCGTCTGACCCCGGCGCCGTTCCCGCCCCGGGAGCGGCGCCCCCTCTCAGACGAAAGAGTCGTCGGAGGGATCCAGGTCGCCGAGCGCGAGCGCGGACGCCTCGTCGAGGTCCAGCCGGCAGCCCTCCTCGAACGCCGCCCAGAAGCTCTTGTCGCCCAGCGCCTTCTGGCACTCCTTGACGCACTGGTCGTGGTCGGCGGTGAGGAACGGGGAGCCCAGCATGGGCAGCCCGGCCGACTTCCAGTTGTGCTTGAGCGCGCCGAGCAGCACCGCGGCCGCCCGGTCCTGGTCGCGCGCCACGAGGACGCGCGCCGTGGTCTCCAGCGCCAGCAGCGTGCCCAGGGTGTCGTGGAAGTGACGCTTGATCCGCAGGCCCTCGCGGGCGCTGTGCAGCGCCTCGTCCGGCCGCCCGGTGGCGAGCTTGGTCATCGCCATCGCCCACTGCGCGTACGAGCCCACCCACAGCTCACCGCGCTCGCGGCACACCTGCAGGCAGTCCTGCAGCAGCGACTCGGCCTCCTCGACCTCGCCCTGGGACGACAGCACCAGCGACAGCTCCACGATGGCGGGCAGCAGGCCCGGGTTCAGCTCCTTGTTGTCGGTGTTGAACTCGATCGCCACGCCCAGCAGCGCGCTCGCCTTCTGCAGGTCACCCTGGAGCAGCGCCGCCGTGCCCTGCATCTTCGAGGCCAGGATCACCGCCCGCGAGTCACCCACCCGGACCGCTTCGGTGCTGCACGTCTCGGCCGCCTCCAGCGCGCCCACGCTGTCGCCCTGAGCGCTCCGCACGTACGAGAGCACCCAGAGCGCCTTGCAGCGCTCCTTGCTCGGCACCGGGTTGGCCTCCAGCGCCCGCTCCAGGTAGCGCCGGCCCTCCCGGACGAAGCCGCAGCACACCCACATGAACCAGAGCGACGACAGCAGCGTCAGCGCCAGCTGCGTCTCGCCGGGCGTGCGCAACGCGTGTTCGAGCGCCAGCCGGACGTTGTCGTGCTCCTGCCGCATCCGGATGAACCAGTAGATCTGCCGCGGCCCGGACCAGGCGTCCTCGCTCCGGGTGGCCAGGGTCAGGTAGTACTGCAGGTGCTTGTGGCGCATGTGCTGGGCCTGGCCCAGCTTCTCCAGCCACTCCTCGCCGTACTCCGCCAGCGTGTCGATCAGCTTGTAGCGCACCCCGGCGTGGTTGCTCTGGATGAGCAGGATCGACTTCTCCACCAGCCCGGTCACCAGGTCGGTGATGTCCTCCGACGGCAGCCGGTCGTCGGAGCAGACGAACCGGGCCGCGTCGAGCTCGAAGTCGCCGGCGAACACCGACAGCCGCGCCCACAGCAGCCGCTCGGCGGGCTCGCACAGCTCGTGGCTCCAGCCGATCGCGGCCCGCAGCGTCTGGTGGCGCGGCAGCGCGGTCCGGCTGGCCCCGGCCAGCAGGCTGAACCGGTCGGTCAGCAGGCCCAGGATCTGCTCCACCGACAGCGCCCGCAGCCGCACCGCGGCCAGCTCGATCGCCAGCGGGATGCCGTCGAGCCGGCGGCAGAGCTCGGCCACCGCGTGGATGTTGTCCTCGTCGAGCACGAAGTCCGGCTCGACGGCGACCGCCCGCGCCGTGAACAACTGCACCGACTCGTTGGTGAAGAGGTTCTCCATCGGGTCGTCGTCGGGCACCTGCAGCGGCGGCACCGGGACCACCTGCTCGTAGGGCAGGTGGAGCGACTGGCGGCTGGTGGCCAGCACCTTCAGGTTGGGCGCCGCCTCCAGCAGCTCGTGGACCAGCTCGGCGCAGCCCTGCACCAGATGCTCGCAGGTGTCGATGATGAGCAGCATGTCGCGCTCGCCGACCCACTCGGCCAGCGTCTCGGACTCGGCGCGCGAGGACTGGTCGGCGATGCCGAGCGCGGAGGCGATCGTGTGGCGGACCATGCCCGCGTCCTGCAGCCGGGCCAGGTCGGCGAACCACACGCCGTCGGGGTACAAGCTCCGGACCTGGTGCGCCAGCCGGAGCACCGTGCGCGACTTGCCGACCCCGCCGATGCCCGTGACCGTGACCAGGCGAGACTCGCCGAGGTGTCGCTTGAGGTTGGCGAGGAGGCGGGTCCGCCCGACGAAGCTGGTGAGCTCCGAGGGCAGATTGCCATCTCGCCGCCATCCTGTCGGGGTGGCCATCAGCAGCCTCACGGGGGATAGGCGACAACCTGCTCAAGCATCGTACCGCCGCCTCCCCCGGGTGTCGCGGCCCCCGTTTCCGGTGCGGGAGCGGGTTTGTATCACTGAGTAGCATGAATGCCGTGCAGGAATTTCTCCCGGAGCAGACCTCCGACGACACCGACCTCGGCTGGGGCGACTGGCGCGACCAGGACGACCCCGACACCTTCTACCTGGAGAACCGGCCCCCTCACTGGGGATAGCCGCCCGGCTCAGCTGAGGACGTCCTTCCGGCGGAAGCGGCGGAAGGCGACGGCGATGAGCAGGGCCGCGTACGTGATCGAGATCGAGGCGCCCTTGGCCATGCCGCTCCAGTCGAGCTCCGGCATCAGGGCGTCGAACCAGGCGGTGTTCCAGAAGGTCGGCAGGAACTCGCGCAGCACCCCCAGCGCCTCCACCGCTTGGAGGATGGTGCAGACGATCCAGAGCCCGACCGCGCCGCCGACCGCGCCGAGCGGCGAGTCGGTGACGGTGGAGATCAGGAACGCCAGCGCCGCCACGACGAGCTGGCTGACCAGCGCGTAGCCGATCACGATCGCGAAGCGGGGCAGCACGTCGACCGCCGGGATGGTCTCGCCGGTGCCGGGCACCTGGATGTCGTCCCAGCCGAACGCCAGCGTGCCCGCCAGCAGCGCCATCAGCGGCAGGCAGATCACGGCGGCGGCCGAGTAGCCGAGCGCCACGATCAGCTTCTGCCGCAGCAGCCGGTCGCGCGGCACCGGCGCGGCGAGCAGGTAGCGCAGCGACGACCAGCTCGCCTCGCCGGCCACGGTGTCGCCGCAGAACAGCGCGACCGCCACCACCAGCAGGAAGCTCGCCGACACCGACAGCGCGAACGCCGCGAAGTTCAGCCCGCTCTCGGTCGCCAGGTCGGCCATCCGCAGCCCCGGCCCGTCGCCGGAGGGCTGCGGCCCGAACTGGAACGCGATCACCAGGATCCACGGCAGCGCCAGCAGCAGCCCGAACATGACGAGCGTGCGCCGCCGCTTGAACTGCCGGACGATCTCGACCCGCAGCGGCAGCGTACGGCTCGGCGCGTAGCCGGGTGCGGCCGTCATACGTTCTCTCCGATCAGGTCGAGGAACACGTCTTCCAGGCGCGTCCCGTGCCCGTTGGCCGCGGCGGCCGAGCTGAGCAGGACCGACACCGGGCCGGTGGTGACGAGCTTGCCGCGGTGCATCACCACCACGTCGGTGCAGGTCTGCTCGACCTCGGCCAGCAGGTGACTGGAGACGATCACCGTGCGGCCGTCGCGGGCGTAGCGCTTGAGCACCTCGCGCATCTCCCTGATCTGGGGCGGGTCGAGCCCGTTGGCCGGCTCGTCGAGGACCAGCAGGTCGGGCAGGCCGAGCATGGCCTGGGCGATGGCCAGGCGCTGGCGCATGCCCTGGGAGTACGTGCGGACCGCGCGTTCCAGGGCCTTGCCCAGGCCGGCGATCTCCAGGGCCTCCTCGAAGTGCGCGTCGGCGGCGGGGCGGCCGGTGGCGGCCCAGTAGAGCTCCAGGTTGTCGCGCCCGGACAGGTGGGGCAGGAAGCCCGGCCCCTCCACGAACGCGCCGAGCCGCGACAGCACCGGCGCGCCCGGGGTGACGGGCTCGCCGAAGACGCGGATCTCCCCGGCGTCGGGCTGGATGAGGCCCAGCATCATCCGCATCGTGGTGGTCTTGCCGGCGCCGTTGGGGCCGAGCAGGCCGAGCACCTGGCCCCGTTCGACGCGGAACGACAGGTCGTCCACGGCCAGTTCGCCGTTGCGGTAGGCCTTGGTGAGCCCGCTGATCTCCAGCGGCGGCGCGTCGCCGGCGGGCGGCCCGGATGCCCGGCGCGCGCCGGTGCGGCCGGTGGCGAGCAGCACCGCGGCCACGGCGACGGCGGCCAGCGGCATCGCCCACACCCACCAGGCGATCCCGGACGGCGGGGCGGCCAGCGAGGCCACGGTCGGCACCGACAGCGCGGGCGCGGCCAGCGCGATCCGGTAGGCGGCGGGCTGGGCCGGGGTGGCGTAGGCCATGTCGGTGGTGGACACCACCAGCCGGAGCCGGTGCCCGGTGTCGAAGCGGTGGTCCACGGCGGGCAGGGTGACGGTCGCCTCGGCGCTGTCCGCGCCCTCCGGGATCGTCACCCGGAAGGGGGCGACCAGCCCGGCGGGCAGCGTCGGCGGCTGGAGCGCGTCCGGCACGTCGAAGAGCTTGGCGAAGAGCGTCACCTCGCCCTCGCCGTACACCCTGACCCTGACGGAGGGGCTGCCGGTCAGCTGGAGCGGCGCGGTCAGCGGCTCCGACTCGAAGAAGGCGCTCTGGCCGGGCATGTCGATCGACACGCTCGGGGCGCCCTGGCCGCCGAGCAGCCCGCTCACGCCGGGGACGGTCGAGACGGCGGCGGGGGAGCCGCCGGGCGGGTTGACGACGTGCTGCTCGGGCCCGTTCAGCGTGACGGTGGTGACGTCGGTGCCGCCGAGCCCGGGGTAGTCGTCGGCCTCGGGGTGCAGGCGGATGCGCTGGCGGGTGCCGGGGTCGCGGCCGCCGTCGCGGGTGATGGTGAAGGCGCCGGGCACGGCGGCGTCCTCGCCCTTGAGGTGGCGGTCGAACCAGGCCAGCGTCTGCTCGCGCAGCCAGTCGGCCTCGCCGTCGCCGCCGTCGTGGCCGCCGTCGTACCAGGTCACGGAGACGGGGGTGCCGGCGGCGGCGATGGCCCTGGCGTTCTGGTCGGCGTGGTCGAGCGGGAAGAGCGAGTCGCGCTGGCCCTGGATGAGCAGCGTCGGCGCCTTGATGCGGCCCGCCACGTGGACGGGGCTGGAGGCCCTGAGCAGTTCGACGGCCTCCGGGGTGGCCTCGCCGGTCTGGGCGACCTGCTGGTAGATCTCGCAGATCTCCGGCAGGAAGCGGCCGCAGCGGGCCTGCTCGGCGGTCATCGGCCGCGGTTCACGGGTGAGCGCCTCCAGGCTCTGGGTGGCGCCGCCCTGGCCGAAGAAGATGCCGGCCCACATGCGCTTGAACACCCCGTCCTCCGGCCCGCCCCCGGCGGCGTCGGGGAAGAGCGCGTCGGAGAGGTCGGACCAGGTGATCTGGGGGACGATCGCGTCCACGCGGGGGTCGTGGGCGGCGGTCAGCAGGGCGATGGCGCCGCCGTAGGAGGCGCCGGCGATGCCCACCCGCGGGTCGCCGGCCGCGTCGAGCAGCACCTCGGGACGCTTCGCCAGCCAGTCGATGAGCTGCTTGACGTCCTTGACCTCGTAGTCGGGGGAGTTGAGCGCGATCTCACCCGTGGAGCCGCCGAAGCCGCGCGCCGACCAGGTCAGCACCGCGTAGCCCTCGCGGACCAGGTGCACCGCCTCCGCGCGGACGCTCCGCTTGTTGCCGCCGAAGCCGTGCGCGAGCAGCACGACGGGCGCCTTCCCGCCGCCCTGCGGCGGGAAGTACGTGACGTCGAGGTCGACCCGCTGGTCGTCGGCCGGCCCGTCGTAGACGGTGATGTGCTGGGCTTGACCGCGCACCTCGGGTTCGGACGGCCACACCAGCCACCCCGTCACCCCGAGTAGGGCGAGCACCGCGACCAGCGCGGCCGTACGTTTCATGGCGGAAGCCTACTTTCCCGACCTGAGAAAACTCTGAGACGTCACAGGTCGGCCGCGGACAGGCCGAGTTCCCGGGCGGTGGCGCTCTTGACCAGTTCGGTGACGCGGCGCCGGGGGAGCACGCGGCCGTGCACGTTCATCTGGATGGCCAGGCCGTCACCGAGGGCGAAGATCCGCCAGGCGGCGCCTTCGGGGTCGGGGCAGGTGAAGTCGCCGGCTGCGACGCCGGCCTCGATGATGCCCTGCATCACCTGCCTGCTCTGCACGTCGAGGCGGCGGGAGGTGCGCTGCAGGTCCTTGTTGCGCATCGACTCCGCCCAGGCGTCGATCCAGAGCCGCCATCCTTCGGGCGAGGCGGTGGGGGAGGAGAGTTTGAGCAGCGCCCGCAGGCGGTCGAGCGGCGGTTTGGGGGACCGTTCCACGGCGGCGAGCGAGTCCATGTGCCGCCTGGCCGCGTACGCGAAGGCCGCGGCGAACAGCTGATCCTTGGTCTCGAAGTGGTAGAAGAGCAGCGCCTGGCTGACGCCGGCGGCTTTGGCGATGTCGATGGTCCTGGTATGCCCGAACCCTCGCGCGGCGATCACTTCGCAGGCCGCCTTCAACAAATCCTCGCGCCGTAACCGGCCAAAACCTGGAGTCACAGGCCGTAACTCTAATCACTCCGCAACGGCAATCGGAGGACAAAGCGGGCGCCACGGTCGGAATCTTCGATCGTGAGGCTGCCGCCGTGGGCTTCCGCGATCTCGCGGGCGATGGGCAGGCCGAGCCCGGTGCCGCCGGCGTCGCGGCTGCGGGAGGCGTCCAGGCGCACGAACCGCTGGAAGACGGTCTCACGATGCTCCGGGGGGATGCCTTCCCCGTCGTCGAGCACCTCCAGTTTGGCCTCCCCGTTCTTGCGGACGCCGACGATGATCATGGACTCGGCGTGCCGCTCGGCGTTGTCCAGCAGGTTGGTGATCAGGCGGCAGATCTCCAGCCGGGAACCGGTCACCACCACGCCCGGCTGCAGGGTAGTGACCACCCGCTTGGTGCGGTGCACGGCCGCCTCGGCGGCGGCCACCTCGGTCAGGTCCACCGGCCCCCGCAGAGCGGGCGCGTTCGCGTCCAGCCTGGCCAGCGTGAGCAGGTCGGCCACGATGGCCTGCAGCCGGTCCAGGATGCCCAACAGGTTCCGGGCGACCGCAGGCCAGTCGGTCTGGTCGGGGTAGAGCAGCGCCTCCTCCACCTGGGCGCGCATCGCCGTGATCGGGCTGCGCAGGTCGTGGGAGGCGTCGGAGACGAACCTGCGCTGCCGCTCCGCCGCCGAGTCCAGCCGTTCCAGCGCCTGGTTCACGGTCTCGGCCAGGTTGCGGATCTCCTCGTCGTGGGCGGGCACCGGCACCCGCATGCCTCCCCCGGAGGCGGTGATCTCGCTGAAGGAGGCACGGATGCGGTCGACCGGCTCCAGCGTCCGGGAGACCACGCGCCAGGTGCCGAACGCGGCCAGCGCCACCGGCGCGAGGAAGATCCCGGTCAGGTAGAGCAGCATCCGCGGGGTGACGTACCAGGGGACGGCCTTCTCGGTCGTGTAGACGAGCCAGTCGCCGCCCGTCGGTGCCATGAAACGGTAGGCGACGACCCAGTTGCACTGTCCGGGGAAGAACGGCAGGTCGCACTCTTTCATAGTGGTGGCGACGGCGCCCGGCGGCGGCGTCAGCGTGCTCATCCGGGGTTTCCCGGCGACGTCCACGGTGGCGGCGATCACCTGCCCCTTGTCGTCGATCACCTGGACGTCGATCCGGTGGTCGGAGGCGAGCTGCTGGAGGCTGTCGCGCTGGGCCAGCTCGACCACGCGCATGGCCCTGCGCTCCAGCGTGTCCCGCTGGTAGGAGGAGGCCGACTGGTAGAGCGCGTACAGCACGTACAGGCAGACGATCACGCCCAGCACGGCCATGGCCACGGTCGCGAGCAGCGTCAGCCGCCCCCGCATGGTCCTCGTGAGCCGCGTGATCGCCTTCTCCCCCCGGTGGTCAGGTCATCACATCGGTTCAACCGTTTCCCAGAGGCGGAGATTCAGCGCCAAAGGGGGGTCAAAGGTCCGGCCAGATCATTGCTCTGTACGGCCGGGCGGGGCGTGGTTAGAGTAAGTGCCTACTGATGCTAGGGAGTGGATGTGGACCTTGCGGACTACCAGCGCGCCGCCAGGCAGTGGCTGGAGCGGAACGTCCCCTCGGGCGAGCAGGCCGGCGGCGACCCGATCGCCGTGGCCAAGGACTTCATGGCCCGTCTCTACGACGCCGGATACTCCGGCATCACCTGGCCCGAGCGGTGGGGCGGCCAGGGCCTGACCCAGCAGGAGGAGCGCGCGTTCAACGCCGCGGCCCGCGACTTCGCCCTGCCCACCTACGTCTTCTCCATCGGCCTGGGCATGACCGGCCCCACGATCGTGGACCGGGGCACCGACGCCCAGCGCGAGCGGTTCGTCCGGCCGCTGCTGCGCGGCGAGGAGATCTGGTGCCAGCTCTTCTCCGAGCCCGGCGCGGGCAGCGACGTGGCCGCCCTGCAGACCAGGGCCGAACGCGACGGCGACGGCTGGATCGTCAACGGCCAGAAGGTGTGGACCTCCGTCGCCCAGCACGCCGACTGGGGCCTGCTGCTCGCCCGTACCAACGTGGACGTGCCCAAGCACAAGGGCCTGACCATGTTCGTGGTCGACATGCACCACCCCGGCGTCACCGTCCGGCCGCTGAAGGACATGAGCGGCCGGTCCAACTTCAACGAGATCTTCTTCGACGACGTGCACATCCCCGACGAGCACCGGGTCGGCGACGTGGACGACGGCTGGAGCGTCGCCGTCACCACGCTGCTGCACGAGCGGCTGTCGATCTCCGCCGGGGTCGGCATGGGTGGCCGGAAGGACCACCCGGCCTCGCTGGAGGCGCTGCGCCGCACCCTCGACACCAGCGACCCGCTGGTCCGCGACGAGCTCGTCGAGCTGCACATCCGCTCACGCGCCCTGGACCTGTTCAACCGGCGCCTCGCCCAGGAGACCGAGGCCGGCGTGTTCCCCGGCGCCCGGGGCAGCGTCGCCAAGCTGCTGCTGGCCGAGCTGACCCTGTTCCAGGCCGACCTGGCCACCCGGCTGGCCGGGCCCGAGTCCGTCGCCGGCGGCCACCCGCTCGGCGCGGCGCTCGCCATGGCGCCCGGCCTGGCGCTCGGCGGCGGCACCAACGAGATCATGCGCAACATCGTCGGCGACCGGGTGCTCAACCTGCCGCCCGAGCCCCGGGTGGACAAGAACGTGCCGTTCAAGGAGCTGAAGGTGGGGACGCAGGCGTGAAACTCGTACTCAGCCAGGAACAGCGCGAGCTGCGCGCCGCCGTCCGCGACTTCCTCGCCGCCGCCTCCCCGCCGGGCAAGGCCCGGCAGGGCTACGACCCGCAGGTGTACGCGCGGCTCAACGGCGAGCTGGGCCTGTCAGGTCTGATCGTCGGCGAGGAGTACGGGGGAGCGGGCGCGGGCTTCGCCGAGCTGGCGGTCGCCCTGGAGGAGACCGGGGCGGTGCTGCTCCCCGGGCCCTTCCTGGCCACCGTGTTCGCCACGATCGCGCTGACCCGGGCGCCCGACAAGGAGCTGCTGTCCGGCATCGCCGAGGGCCGCCTCTCCGCCACCCTGGCCGGCGACGGCGCCACCGCCGGCGGAGACGGGCTCACCGGCACGCTGCCGCGGGTGCTGTCCGGCATGGAGGCGGACGTCCTGCTGGTCACCGCCGGTTCCGGGCTGTACGCCGTCGACCTCACCGGCCCGGGCGTCACCCGCACCCCGCTCGACACGCTCGACATCACCCGCGGCCAGGCCGGGATCGTCCTGGACGGCGCGCCCGGCCGGCTGCTCGGCGAGCCCGGCGACGAGGTCGCCGACCTCGTGGCGGTGGCGCTCGCCGCCGAACAGCTCGGCGTGATGCGGGCCGCGCTCGACGCCATCGTCGCGTACGCCAAGATCAGGGTCGCGTTCGGCCGCTACATCGGCTCCTACCAGGGCGTCAAGCACAAGCTCGCCGACATGCACGGCAAGCTGGAGCAGGCCGAGTCGATCGTCCGCTACGCCGCCTGGGCCGCCGACGAGGCCGCCGACGAGCTGCCCGGCGCCGCCGCGCTCGCCCAGGCGTACGTGGGCCGCGCCTGCTTCGAGGTGGCCCGCGACCACCTGCTGCTCTACGGCGGCATCGGCTACACCTGGGAACACGACGCCCATCTCTACTTCAAGCGGGCCAAGACCGACGAGGTGCTGCTCGGCCCGACCCGCATCCACCGGGCCAGACTCGCCGAACTCCTGGAGCTGTAGGTGGACATCAGCAAGACGCCCGGCTTCTACGCCATCGCCCAGGCCGACCCCGGCCGCCTCGCCGTCGTCGACGCCGACGGCACGAAGACCACGTACGGCGAGCTGCTCGCGCTGGTCAACCAGGTCTCCCACGGGCTGCGCGGGCGCGGGCTCGGCACCGGGGACGTGGTGGCCGGAGTGCTGCCCAACGGGCTCGACCAGGTGATCATGATCATGGCCACCGGACAGATCGGGCTCTACTACGTACCGATCAACTGGCACCTCGCCGCCCCCGAGATCGACTACATCCTCAAGGACTCCGAGGCCCGGCTCGCGGTGACCACCCAGGAGTACGCGGTGCCCGGGGCCGAGATCGGCACCGCGGGACTGGCGGCCGGGCAGCCCGCCACCGCCCCCGGCGACCGCACCGCGGGGGCGGTCATGTGGTACACCTCCGGCACCACCGGCCGCCCCAAGGGCGTGCAGCGCCCGCTGCCCGGCGCCGAACCCGAGGCCGCCGTGCCGGTCTACACCTGGTTCCTCGGCGAGGTGGTCGACCTGACCCCCGGCGACGGCGTCCACCTGGTGACCTCGCCCATGTACCACTCCTCGCCGTGCGCCCACACCCAGTTCGCCCTCCACCTCGGGCACACCGTGGTCATCGCCCCGCACTTCGACCCGGAGACCGTGCTGGAGCTCGTCGAGCGCCACCGGGTGACGAACGCGATGATGGTGCCGACCATGTTCCACCGGATGCTGCAGCTGCCCGAGGAGGTCCGGCGGCGCCACGACCTGTCCAGCCTCCGGCAGGTCATCCACACCGCCGCCGCCTGCCCCGTCGCCGTCAAACAGCGGATCATGGACTGGTGGGGGCCGGTGCTCTACGAGTACTACGGCTCCACCGAGTCCACCATCGCCTTCTCCGTCAAACCGCACGACTGGCTGGCCAGGCCCGGCACCGTCGGCAGGCCCGCGCCCACCTTCGAGGCCAAGATCTTCGACGAGGCGGGGAACGAGCTGCCCCCGGGCGAGCCCGGCCTGATCTACGTCAAGTCCAGCCTCGGCAGGTTCGAGTACCGCAAGGACCCCGCCAAGACCGCGGCCAGCATGCGCGGCGAGTGGTACACCCCCGGCGACATCGGCTACCTGGACGAGGACGGCTTCCTGTTCCTCTGCGACCGGCGCACCGACCTGATCGTCTCCGGCGGCGTCAACATCTACCCCGCCGAGATCGAGGCCGCCCTGCTCGAACACCCCGCGGTCGCCGACGTCGCCGTCATCGGCGCGCCCGACGAGGAGTGGGGCCACCACGTGGTCGCCCTCATCGAGCCCGCCGAGGGCGTCACCCCGGGGCCGGAGCTGACCGCCGAGCTGCTGGAGCACTGCGGGCCCCGGATCGCCCGGTTCAAGCACCCCAAGGTGATCGAGTACCGCGAGAGCCTGCCCCGCACCCCGACGGGCAAGCTGTCCCGGTCCAAGGTCAGGCAGGAGTACCTCGACGGCCGCTGACCGCCCGCCCGTAGCGCTCCGCCAGCCGCCGCACCGCCTCGGCCAGCTCCGGCGGATCCAGCACCTCGAAGTCCACGTCCAGGAAACCGACCCAGACCGCCATGCCGTGCAGGTCGTCGCTGCCGAGCGTCAGCACGCACCTGTCCGGCCCCACCGGCTCGACCTCCAGCCCGTC
>Ga0079224_100010292_pt1 | contig 12828 bp, 3 predicted proteins | sample Stecom2015_FD_80414 | JGI IMG/M metagenome (GOLD analysis project Ga0079224, IMG submission 80414) | Agricultural soil microbial communities from Utah to study Nitrogen management - Steer compost 2015 | ecosystem: Environmental > Terrestrial > Soil > Agricultural land | place: USA: Utah...
ATCCCGCCGCCGCGAGCCGATCGCCCGCCGATGCGGGCCAACCTGCTCAACGTGATGCAGCAGGCCAACACCACCTTGGCGCCGCTGTTCCCCTACCTGCACCCGGGGGCGATCGTCCCGACCGGAGCGCTGTTCATCGGCGAGCCGGGCAAGGACTACGGGCAGCTCTACCACCACAATTCGGTCGACGAGATCATCATCGCGTTCGTGGCCAACGAGGCGACCTTGCAGACCGGCCAGCTCTACTGCGGCGGTCGGGTCCACGGGGTCAACTCGTTCCTCAAGGATCAGACCAGGCCCGGCTCGTTCGCGCTGTTCACCGTGACCCAGCGGCAGCTCGAGCAGGGCTCGCAGACCGAGGCGATCAGCCTGATCTGCTCGGAGTGCCGCAAGCAGCTGTTCAAGGGCGAGTTCGAGTCGGCCTCGCCGCCCGACGCGAACGAGCTCGATCACCCGTTCAAGACCCCGGCGGTGCTGCCCGAGGTCCTGCGCGAGTTCAACCAGGATCCGGCCAAGCGCACCTGCCCGGACTGCGGCCACGTCAACGATCCGTTCCCGGTCCACACCTGGGGCTGGGATCTCTACGCCAGTCAGTCCGCGACCATGGCCGAGGCCAAGCGCGTGCTGCTCGACAACCCACCCGCCGTCACTTTGGGGGCCGCCTGATGCCGCTCGCTCGCAAAAAAACCTTCGTGGTGTTCAACGAGGCGCCCAAGCTCGGCCCCTACGACGAGCGGCCGATGCTGCCGGACTCGATCCAGACCCAGGTGTTTCTGAGCCGCAACGATCGCCCGCAGCCCTTCCACCTGATCTGCGAGAAGGACACGCTGATCGCCGTGTTCGCCGGCACCGGGGCCGTGCACATGCAGCTGACCAGCGTCCGCTCGTTCCCGCTCGAGCCCGGCGATCACGTCTACGTCCCGGCCGGGACCCCGACCAGGCTGGTGCCGAGCAGCGAGTCGATCATCATGCGCTACAAGGCCCAACACCCGGGCCTCGAGGCGGTCGCGTGGTACTGCGAGTCGTGCGAGACCGAGCTGTTTCGGCACACCTTCGACACCGCGAAGACCTGCTCGCAGGCGGGCTATCTCGACGGCTGCCGGGCCTACAACGAAGACGCCGGGCGGCGGAAGTGCAGCAGCTGCGGGCGCGAGCATCCGGCCGTCGATCTCGCGGGCTATCGCTGGGAACAGCTGGCCGAGCAGCTCGCGAGCTGAGTCCCCAAGGGAGCCAAAACCATGCCGCAGTCCGACGCCGAGCCCCTGGTCATCCCGCCGCCGCGAGCCGATCGGCCGCCGCTGCACGCCAACCTGCTCAACGTGATGCAGCAGGCCAACACCACGTTGGCGCCGCTGTTCCCGTACATGCACCCGGGCGCGATCGTGCCGACCGGGGCGCTGTTCATCGGCGGGCCGGGCAAGGACTACGGGCAGTTCTATCACCACAATTCGGTCGACGAAGTGATCATCGCGTTCGTCACCCACGAGGCGGCCCTGCAGACCGGGCAGCTCTACAACGGCGGCCGGGTGCACGGGGTCAACTCGTTCCTCAAGGATCAGACCAGGGCCGGCTCGTTCGCGCTGTTCACCGTGACCCAGCGGCAGCTCGAACAGGGCTCGCAGCCCGAGGCCATCAGCATACTGTGCTCGGCCTGCCGCAAGCAGCTGTTCAAGGGTGAGTGGGACGGAGCCACGCCGGCCGACGCTCACGAGCTCGACCATCCCTTCGCCGGGGCCGCGGCGCCGCCCGGCGTGCTGCACGAGTTCAACGAGGATCCGGCCAAGCGCACCTGCTCGGAGTGCGGTCACGTCAACGATCCGGTCCCGATCCACGCCTGGGGTTGGGAGCGCTACGCGACCCAGTCGGCGACGATGGCTCGGGCCAAGCGGGTGCTGCTCGACACCGCCGGCTCGAACGCCGGCTGATCGCTCACGACCGGTCGGCGTCCGGGACCGGCAGCTCGAGCACGAACCGGGTCCCGACCCCCGGCTCGGTCTCGACCAGCAGCTCGCCGCCGTGCTCGACGGCGATGCCGTGCGAGACCGCGAGACCGAGCCCGGTGCCCTCGTTGCGATCCTTGGTGGTGAAGAAGGGATCGAAGATCCGCGGCAGCACCTCGGGGGGAATGCCGGGGCCCCAGTCGCGGACCGAGATCCGCAGCCAGTCCGGCCGGTCCGAGCGCTCGACCGCGATCTCGATCTTCTTGCGCTCGTCATACTCCGGGTAGCGGGACTTGAGCGCGTCGCGGGCGTTGGTGACCAGGTTCATGACCACCTGCTGGATCTGCTGGGCGCGGCAGCGGATCTGCGGGAGCTCGGGCTCGATCGCGACGACGACCCGGATGTGATCGCGGCGCAGGACCGCGTGGATCAGCGACAGCGTGGCCTCGACCACGGCGCCGAGCGAGGCGTCCTCGGGCTCGGCGGTCGCGTCCTGGCGCGAGAACGCCAGCAGGTTGCGGACGATGGCCGCGACCCGATTGGACTCGTGGTCGATCTCGCTGGCGAACTCCTCGACCAGCTCGCGCTGGCCCGAGTTGGCGTGGATCAGCTCGGCGTAGTTCATGATCCCCTGGATCGGGTTGTTGATCTCGTGGGCGACGCCGCTGGCGAGCGTACCGATCGAGTCGAGCCGCTGCTGCTGGCGCAGCTGGGCCTCGAGCTGGCGCTTCTCGGCCTCGGCTTGCTTGCTGGCGCTGATGTCGGTGGCGACCGCGACCGCGTTGCGGCGGATGGCGTCGGGCTCGTCGCTGACCCCTCGGCGGAGCCCCCGGGCGACCTCGATCGGCGCGAGTCGGACCGCGTACCAGCGCGGCGGTCCACTGGCCGGCAGGTACTCGAGCTCGAGCTCGCGCCGCTCGCCGTCGGTCAGCACCGTCGAGACCGCGTGGTGCCAGCGCTGCATCGACTCGTCGCGCAGCGCCCCGTCGCGATCGTCGTCGGTCTCGTCGATGCCGGTCAGCGGCCCCGCGTGGTTGCGAAACACCACCCGACCGCGCTCGTCGAGCAAGGCGATCAGATCGGGCGCGCCGTCGACCAGCGAACGCCAGCGCGCCTCGCTGCGCCGCAGCGCGGCGTACAGCTGCGCGTTCTCGAGGGTGCTGGCGGCCTGGCTGGTGATCAGTCGCAGGGCCTCGATGCTGGCCTTGTGGAAGCCGTGGGTGGTCAGCCGGTTCTCGAGCAGGATCACGCCGAGCCGCCGCTCGCCCTTGATCAGCGGCAGGCCCAGCGCCGAGCGGACCGCCGTGCGGTCGAGGTAGGGATCGCTGGCGAAGCGCAGATCGTTGCGGACGTCGTCGAGCACGACCGACTTGCCGGTCCGAAACACGAAGTTGATCAGCTGAGTCGGGGCGATCTCGCCGGCGTCGCCGAGCAGCGGTGGATCGGTGAAGATCGACGACTCGCCGCGGGCGCTGGCGACGGCGACCAGCGTCAGCTCGCCGTCCTGCTCGAGCGCGAGCAGCCCGTGATCGGCCCCGACGTTGGTCAACGCGGCGTCGAGCACCCGAGCGATGACCTCTTCGAGCTGCAGATCCTCGGTGATCGCTCCGACGCTGCGCAGGATCTCCTCGAGGTCGAGGCCGACGGTGGTGGCCGGCGTCCGGACCTCGGACAGCGGCCGCAGGTCGGTGGTCGCTCGAGTCCGCCGGCCGCGACGACCGAGGGTCCGGTGACGGCCGAGCTCGCGCCGCGCCGAGTCGTGGAACAGCTCCGGATGAGCCCTGCGCAGCTGCTCGAGCTTGGCGTCGGCGCCCCAGGCCGCGTAGGCGTCCCACGCTCGCCAGCGGGCGCCGTCGATGATCGCGTCCAGCTCCTCGCGCTCGAACAGCTCGGCCAGCTGCGTGGCGGCCAGGCCCTCGACCCAGCGGCAGCCTTGCTGACGGGCCCGCCTCCATGCCCGGTTGAGCAGACGAGTGGCGCGCTCGGGCCGACCCTCGGCCACCTCGCGCAGCCCGAGCACGAAGTCGAGGTAGTGACCGTAGTTGGCCGGCGCGTCGCCGGCCCAGCGCTCGAGCGTCTGCACGCGTCGGTCGACGACCGCCGCGAGCTCGGGACCCGGCGAGGCCCCGGCCTGCACCTGCATGAAGTACGCGGCGCAGGTCAGCGCGCAGGCCCGGGCCAGGAACCAGTTGTTGAACATCACCTGCTCGGCGTCGCCGAGCGTGCGCACGCAGATCGACAGCGCGGTCGCGCTGTCGTCGAACACCAGCGCGATCAGGGCCTTGACGATGTTGGCGACCCCGTAGCTGGTCGGCGCGCCGCCGAGCGCCAGCACCCGCTCGGGATCGAGATCCCAGACCTCGCCGGCCGCGATCGCCTCCGGACTCTCGGCCTCGGGTCCGAGCAGCGCCACGCACATGCCCCGCAGGATCCAGACCAGCATCCGCATCTGCCTGGGGCACCAGCGGCCGACGTCGCGATCGACCCGTCGGCAGTGACGACCGAGCACCCGCAGGTGGGTGCCGATCTCGAGCTGCATGTCGACCGCGAAGGTGCCGATGAAGCTGGCTGGGCTGAACTCGCCGACCTCGAGGCCGCGCTGGTAGCCGTGCTCGAGCAGCGCGACGATCTCGCCAAACGGCCGGCTGCGGTGAAACGACATCAGGCCGGCGACCGACAGGATCCGCACGTCGGAGGTCGCGGTCGGCTCGCGGTCGGCGAGCTGGCGAGAGAGATCCAGCAGCCGCGAGGCCTCGGTGATCTCGCCCAGGCGTCCGCACAACCCGAGCGCGAGATCGCTGATCGCGACCGGCGTGCTCGAGTGATAGCCGACCTGCCTGGCGAGCAGCACATGACGCCCGGCGAGCAGCAAGAACAGGCTGTTGTTGCCGGCGTAGCTGGCGTACTTGAGGCTGTAGACGAGCTCGACGATCGCCGCGTCGCGCTCGTCGGTGCAGCGGGGCAGCGCCTCGAAGGCGGCCAGATCGAGGTCGCGCGCCCACTGCCAGGCCTCGACCAGGCTGGCCATCGCGTGCGCGGGCCCGGGTGTGCGCGGGACCTCGACGCCGAGCCGCTCGAGGCCGGCGAGCCCGAGATCGATCGCCTCCTGGTAGCGGGTCTCGAGCCACAGCAGCCGCACCCGGCGAGCGATCACTTCGCCGTAGTGGCGATCCTCGAGCCGCCAGCCAAGCAGCTCGGCGAACTCGCGATCGGCCTGGTCGCGACGCCCGGCGACCGCCAGCGAGTACGCGCGGATGAAGTGCAGCCGAAACACCAGCTCATAGCCGGGCGCGCCGACGCCCCGCTCGACGACCTCCGCTCGCCACCCGGCCGTGATCTCGGCGCCGTGACGCAAATAGGCGTGGGCGAGGTCGTAGGCGCCCGAGTCGAGCGCCCGGATCCCGGCCCGGAGATCGAGCTCGGCGAGCTCGAGCCGCTGCGCTTCGTCGGGCTCGGCCGGGGCCCCGGCGTCGAGGTGATCGACGATCTCGAACAACCGATCGTCGTCGGTCGAGCAGCTGGCCAGCAGCGCGCGGCCGATCGTCCAGTGCAGGCGCCGACGCTGCTCGGGCGCGAGGCCACGCAGCGCGGCCTGGTGCACGCTGAGGTGGGGGAACTGGTAGTCGGCGCCGACTCGGGCGAGCAGTCCGGCGTCCTCGAGCTCGACCAGGTTGGCGGTCAGCTCGGCGCGCGGGCGCTCGGCGACCAGCGTGAGCCGCTGAAGGTCGAAGCGGGTGCCGACGCAGGCCGCCCGACGCATCAGCTCGCGCGCGTTGTCGCTGACCGAGTCGAGCCGGGCGCTGACCATCGCGACCGCGTCGTCGGGGATCGGCTCGGCCTCGACCTCGGCTGCGTCCCACTGCCAGCCGCGCTCGGTCCGGCGCAGCAGGCCGCGCTCGGCCAGCTGGCTGAGCAGCTGACCGATGAACAGCGGCACACCGTTGGTCTTGCGGGCGAGGATCCGTGCGAGCGGTCCGACGTCGCCGCTGCCGGGCACCGCGTCGGCGAGCAGCTGCTCGAGCGCGTCGGTGTCGAGCCCACCCAGCTCGATCACCCGCGCGCGCGCGTGACCGGCCAGCCCGGTGACCAGCTGATGAACGGGATGCTCGCGATCGACGGCGTCGAGCTGCACGGTCGCAATCACCAGCAGCGGCCCACGGCGGCCGTGGATCAGCGCCTCGAGCAGCCGAACGCTGGTCGGGCCGGCGCTGTGGAGATCCTCCAGCACCAGCACCAGCGGGCGACCGTCGGCGCAGGCGATCGATAGCAACCGCTCGATCGCGACCTGGATCCGGTTGCGCGACTCGGCCGCGTCGAGCTGCACGGGCGCGGGCTGTTCACCGAGGATCAGCTCGAGGGTCGGCGAGAGCTCGGCGAGCACGCTGGCGAGGTTGCCGAGGCCGTCGCCGAGCTGCCGACGCCAGCGCTCGAGTCGGGCGTCGCTCTCGGTCAGCAGCTGCTCGAACAACGCGGTGAACGCCTGCGAGAAGCCGGCGTAGGGCGTCTCGCGGACGGCATCGAACTCGCCGCGGAGCATGTAGCCGCCGTGGCCCGCGACCGCGGCCTCGAGCTCACGGACCAGCGCCGACTTGCCGATCCCGCTCGGCCCGGTCAACACGACGCTCGCGCGCTCGGTGGTGGTCGCTATCGCGGTGAAGAGCTCGCCCAGCTCGGCCCGCTCGCGCGCGCGGCCGTAGAGTCGGTGGGGCAAGCGGAACGTGGTCGAGACGTCCTCGCGGCCGAGCTCGAAGGTCGGATCGTCGGCTCCCGACTCGTGCAGCGCCTGCAGCCCGCGAAGATCCACGGCCAGCCCGGCCGCGGTCTGGTAGCGGCGCTCCGGCGCCTTGTCGAGCAGCTTCATGACCAGCCGCGAGAGCGCGAGCGGGAGCTCCGGACGCAGCAGGTGGGGCGGCTGCGGCTCGCGGGCCAGGTGCGCGTGGATCAGCTCGAGCGGGACCGAGCTCTCGAACGGCAGCCGACCGGTGAGCAGCTCGTAGAAGCTGACCCCGAGCGAGTACAGGTCGCTGCGAAAGTCGACCACGCGGCTGGTTCGACCGGTCTGCTCCGGCGAGATGTAAGGCAGGCTGCCGGCGAACACCGCGTTGTCGTAGATGTGGCGGCGCTCGTTCTCCAGCAGCACCGAGATCCCGAAGTCGGCCAGGTGCACGCGGCCGCTGTGCGCGTGGATCAAGATGTTGGTCGGCTTGATGTCGCGGTGAACGACCCGGGCCGCGTGGGTCCGCGCGAGGATCTCGGCGATCTGCACGGCGATCGGCCAGAACACCTCGAGCGCGAGCGGTCGGCCGTCGGCGAACTCGGCCAGGTTGACGCCGGGGACGTGCTCGAGCACCAGGATCAGCCGGTCGCCGACCCGACGCAGCGCCTCGGCTCGAACCACGCCCTCGAAGTCGAGGCTGCGGATCAACTCGAACTCGTGCTGGACTCGGTCTTCATCGGCCTCGTCTTCGATGTCGAAGACCTTGGCGATTACGGTTCTCCCGCTGCGTACACACTGGGCCTCGAAGACCTGTGATCGGGGCGACTCGCGAAGCGATCGCGTGGCCCGATAATCTGCCAGTGGAAGCGCCATGGTTCGCAGCCAGTGCGATCATCGTAGCGGTTGGCCGCGCTCGCGGTCTCGCGAACATGCGCCCGTTTGCGCGCCCGGTGTCCGGCGCGCCAGAGCGAAATCGACATCGCCGATCTGGACCGACCGGTACCTCGTCGTCGCGGGTACTACTCGTCGGCCGCGAGATCGTCGCTCGAGAGCGCCGGTAGCTCGAGCGCGAAGCAGGTGCCGATCCCCGGCTCGGTCTCGACCCGCAGCTCGCCGCCGTGCTCCTGCGCGATGCCGTGCGAGACCGCGAGCCCGAGCCCGGTACCCTCGTTGCGGCCCTTGGTGGTGAAGAACGGATCGAAGATGCGCGGCAGCACCTCCGCGGAGATGCCAGGGCCCGAGTCGCGGACCGAGACAGCCAGCCAGCCGAGCCGCTGTGATCGCGCGACCCTGATCTCGATCTTCTTGTGCTCGTCGTACTCGTCGTAGCGCGACTTGAGCGCGTCGCGAGCGTTGGTGACCAGGTTCATGACCACCTGCTGGATCTGCTGGGCGCGGCAGCGCACGAGCGGGAGCCCGGGCTCGACCTCGACGACGACCTTGATGTGGTCGTGGCGCAGGACCGCGCGGATCAGCGACAGCGCGGCCTCGACCACCTGGCCCAGCTGAATCGCCTCGGGCTCGCTGGTGGCATCCTGACGCGAGAACGCCAGCAGGTTGCGGACGATGGTCGCGACCCGGTGCGACTCGTGGGTGATCTCGTCGGCGAACTCCTCGACCAGCTCCCGACGGCCGGCGTTGGAGTGGATCAGATCGGCGTAATTCATGATCCCCTGGATCGGGTTGTTGATCTCGTGGGCGACGCCGCTGGCGAGCGTGCCGACCGACTCGAGCCGCTGCTGCTGGCGCAGCTGGGCCTCGAGCTGGCGCTTCTCGGCCTCGGCCCGCTTGCTGGCGGTGATGTCGGTCGCGACCGCGACCGCGTTGCGGCGCTTGAGGTCGGGCTCGTCGCCGCGGCCCCGATGGATGCCGCGATCGATCTCGATCGGCGCGAGCCGGACCGCGTACCAGCGCGGCGGCTCGCTGGACCGCAGATACTCGATCTCGAGCTCGCGCCGCTCGCCGTTGCGCAGCACCGCGACCACCGCCTCGCGCCAGCGCCGGTTCGAGTCGTCGCGCAGGGCCCCGTCGCGCTCGTCGTCGGTCTCGTCGACGCCGGTCAGCGGCCCCGCGTGATTGCGAAACACCACCCGGCCGCGCTCGTCGAGCAGCGCGATCAGATCGGGCGCGCCGTCGACCAGCGAGCGCCAGCGCGCCTCGCTGCGCCGCAGCGCGCCGTACAGCTGCGCGTTCTCGAGGGTGCTGGCGGCCTGGCTGGTGATCAGCCGCAGGGCCTCGATGCTGGTCGAGTGGAAGCCGTGGGTGGTCAGCCGATTCTCGAGCACGATGACCCCGAGCCGCCGCTCGCCCTTGATCAGCGGCAAGCCGAGCACCGAGCAGACCTGCGCGCGCTCGAGGTACGAGTCGCCCGCGAACCGCAGATCGTTGCGGACGTCGTCGAGCACCACCGACTTGCCGGTCCGAAACACGAAGTTGATCAGCAGGGTCGGCGCCGAGTCGGTGGCGTCGGCGAGCAGCGGCGGATCGGGCAGGATCGTCGGTCCGTCGACGCTGCTGGCCTCGGCGACCAGCGCCAGCTCGCCGTCCTGCTCGAGCGCGAGCAGCCCGTGATCGGCCCCGACGTTGGTCAGCGCGGCCTCGAGCAGTCGACCGATGACCTCCTCCAGCTGCAGATCCTCGGTGATCGCTCCGACGCTGCGGAGGATCTCGATGAGGTCCAGGGGCGGGGTGCTGGCGGGTCCGGGTAGCTCTCCGGTCCGACCTCGCATGGCCCGGCGATCGGAGGAGATCGAGCGGCCGCCCTCGCGGCGACCGGGCTCGCCGAACAGCTGCGGATGAGCGGCGCGCAGCTGCTCGAGCTTGGCCTCGGCGCCCCAGGCCGCGTAGGCGTCCCACGCTCGGGTGCGGGCGCCGTCGACCAGCGAGCACATGCCCGTGAGCTCGAGCAGATCGGCGAGCTGGGTGGCGGCCAGCGCCTCGATCCATCGACAGCCGCGCTGCCGGGCGTGCTGCCAGGCCCGGTCGAGCAGTCGCGCGCTGCGTTCGGCGTGGCCCTCGATCGCGTCGCGCAGGCCGAGCACGAAGTCGAGGTAGTGGCCGTAGTTGGCCGGACCGTCGGCGGCCCAGCGCTCGAGGGTCCGCAGGCTGCGAGCGACAACAGCCTTGGCCTCGGGCCCCGGCGAGGCGCCGGAGCGCAGCTCGATGTAATACGAGGCGCAGGTCAGCACGCAGGCCCGCGCGACATACCAGGTGTTGAACACGACCTGCTCGGCGTCCTCGAGGTGACGCACGCACAGCTCGAGCGCCGTCGCGCTGTCGTCGAACAGCAGCGCGACGAGGGCCCTGAAGATGTAACCGACCCTGACATTGGTCGTCGAGCCGCCGTTCTCGACGATTCGATCGGGATCGAGATCCCAGACCTCGCCGTCGGCGATCGCCTCCCTGGTCTCGGCCTCGGGTCCGAGCAGCGCCAGGCACAGCCCGCGCAGCAACCACACCTCGACCCGCATCTGGTTGGGGCACCAGCGGCCGATGTCACGCGCGATCCGTCGGCAGCGGCGGCCGAGCACCCGCAGGTGGGTGCCGATCTCCAGCTGCATGTCGGCCCCGAACCCGGCGATGAAGCTCGCCGGCCCGAACTCGCCGACCTCGAGCGCGCGCTGGTAGCCGCCGTCGAGCAGCGCGACGATCTCGGCGAACGGCCGGCTGCGATGCAGGGCCATCGCGCCGCCGACCGACAGCACCCGGACCTCGGTGGTCGCGGTCGGCTCGCTCGCGGCCAGCTCGCGGCCCAGCTCGAGGATCTGCGCCGCGTCCTCGACCTTGTCGAGCCGCCCGCTGACCCCGAGCGAGAGATCGCCGATCGCCGACGGTGTGGTCGGGTGGTAGCCGAGCTGCTCGGCGAGCACGACGTGGAGGCCGGACAGCAGCAAGAACAGGCTGTGATGGGTGGCGAACGACGTGTACTTGATGCTGGCGATGACGTCGACGATCACCGCGTCGCGCTGGTCCTCGCAGCGGGGCAGGGCCTCGATCGCCGCGCGGTCGAGCCCCTTGACCCACTGCCACGCTCTGATCAGGCTCACGATCGCGCGGGCCAGCGCAGGCTCGCGCGGCACGCTGACCCCGAGCCGTTCGAGCGCCGCGATGCCGAGCTCGATGGCCTCGTGATTGCGGGTCTCGACCCACAAGAGCCGGACCCGGCGGGCGACGACCTCGCCGTAGTGGCAGTCCTCGAGCCGCCAGCCGAGCAGCTCGGCGAACTCGCGATCGGCTTGGTCGCGGCGACCGGCGAGCGCGAGCGAGTAGGCGCGGATGAAGTGCAGGCGAAACGCCAGCGGGTAGCCGGTCGCGGCCAGACCCCGCTCGACCACCGCGGCCCGAAATTTGTCGGTCAGCTCGATGCCGTGGCGCAGATAGTTGTGGGCGAGATCGAAGGCGCCGGTCTCGAGCGCCCGGGTTCCGGCCCGCAGATCGAGGCCGGCGAGCTCGAGCCGCAGCGCATCATCGGGCTCGGCCGGGGCCCCGGCGTCGAGGTGATCGACGATCTCGAACAGCCGCTCGTCACCGGTCGGCGAGCTGTCGAGCAGCGCCCGGCCGATCGTCCAGTGCAGCCGCCGACGGATCTCGGGATCGAGCCCGCGCCGGGCCGCCTGGTGAACGCTGGGGTGGGGAAACTGGTAGTCCACGCCGACCCGGGCGATCAGGCCGGCGTCCTCGAGCTCGACCAGGCTCGCGGTCAGCTCGGCGCGCGGGCGCTCGGCGACCAGCATCAGCCGCTGCAGATCGAAGCGGGTGCCGATGCAGGCGGCCCGACGGATCAGCTCGCGAGCCTGCTCGCCGACCGAGTCGAGCCGAGCGCTGACCATCACCACCGCGTCGTCGGGGATCGGCTCGGCCTCGACCTCGGACTGATCCCACTCCCAACCCGACGCACTCGGGCGCAGCAGGCCTCGCTCGACCAGCTGGGTCAGCAGCTGACCGATGAACAGCGGCACGCCGTTGGTCTTGCGCGCGATGACCCGCGCGAGCGACTCGAGCCTGGTGGTGCCGGGCAGCGCGTCGACCAGCAGCGCCTCGACTGCCGCGAGCTCGAGCCCGCCGAGCTCGATGACCTGCGCCCGCGGGTGAGCGGCCAGCTCGGCCACCAGCGCGCGGACCGGACGCTCGGCCCCGAGCGTGTCGCGGGAGCTCGGGTCCAGCTGCGCGGTCGCCAGCACCAGCAGCGGGCCGCGACGACCGTGGGCCAGCGCCTCGAACAGCCGCACGCTGGTCTGCCCGGCGCAGTGGAGATCCTCGAGCGCCAGCACCAGCGGTCGGCCCTCGGCGCACGCGACCGCGAGCAGCCGCTCGATCGCGATCTGCATGCGGTTGTGTGACTCGGTCACCTCGAGCTGCGCGGGCGGGGCCTGGGGCCCGAGGATCAATTCGAGGGTCGGCGAGAGCTCGGCGATGACGCCGACGAGGTTGCCGAGCCCCTGACTCAGCTGCCGACGCCAGCGTTCGAGCCGGGCGTCGCTCTCGGTCAGCAGCTGCTCGAACAAGCCCGTGAACGCCTCGGCGAAGCCGGCGTAGGGGGTCTCGCGGACCGCGTCGAACCTGCCACGGATCATGTAGCCGCCGTGACCGGCGACCGCCGCCTCGAGCTCGCGGACCAGGGTCGACTTGCCGATCCCCGCCGGTCCGGTCAGCACGATCGTCGAGCGTGCGGCGGTGGTCGCGATCCGACTGAAGGCCGCGCCGAGCTCCGACCGCTCGCGCTCGCGACCATAAGCCTGATGAGGCAGCCGCAGCGTGGTCGCGAGATCCTCCCGACCGAGCTCGATGCTCGCGTCGTCGCGACCCGACTCGTGCATCGCCTGCAGCCGGCGAAGATCCGCGGCCAGCCCGGTCGCGGTCTGGTAGCGGCGCTCCGGCGCCTTGGCCAGCAGCTTGAGGATCAGCCGCGAGAGCCCGATCGGCAGCTCCGACCGCAGCTCGTGAGGCGGCCGCGGCTCGCGGGCGAGGTGGGCGTGGATCAACTCGAGCGGCGCGGGGCTGTCGAACGGCAGCCGACCGGTGAGCAGCTCGTAGAAGCTGACCCCGAGCGAGTACAGGTCGCTGCGAAAGTCGACGGCGCGGCTGGTTCGCCCGGTCTGCTCCGGCGAGATATAGGGCAGCGTACCGACGAACACGTCGGTGTCGTAGATGTGTCGGCGCTCGCTCTCGAGC
>Ga0079224_100010293_pt1 | contig 12828 bp, 15 predicted proteins | sample Stecom2015_FD_80414 | JGI IMG/M metagenome (GOLD analysis project Ga0079224, IMG submission 80414) | Agricultural soil microbial communities from Utah to study Nitrogen management - Steer compost 2015 | ecosystem: Environmental > Terrestrial > Soil > Agricultural land | place: USA: Utah...
AAAACGCAATGGTGGTTGTCTATCCACCTCCAATTTGATCTTGAGACCAACCATTGCACTCAAGCCTGCTTCTAGCACCATTCCTTCTAGGATCAGTTCTCTCCAGACTGTTTCCGGTTTTAAGAAGGCAGAATCGATCGAAGTTCCTTTAGTCTTTTTCTTTTCTTTGATACTTACTTGCAACCCAACATTAGCAAACTCCTCCACCAGTCCTTTAAAATAAGGTTCCAACGAAAACTCAGGATCACTCGATAGCAATGAAAAATCCAAGTCTTCTGAAAAACGATCCAGTCCGTAGAATATACGGAGGGCAGTACCTCCATAAAATGCCGCCTTCTCAAAAAATCCAGATCGTTGAAGACCAGCCAAGGCTACTTCTTGCATAATCTCACGAAGGGCAGAGAATGCCTGTTCTTGATTCTTTGGTTCATAGGATGCCAGCCATTCTTTTATCATAATAATCAATTGTTTTTAATGACCCTAATTAACCATTCAAGGCTTTTCTTTTTAGGTGAGAACTTCAACCATTCCTCCATCATTTGCACATCCAACATGGACAGTTGATCACCATCCATTCGTAGATCTTCAAATAAAAATGATTCAGTTTGTAATTTACTTCTCAATAAAATACCCGAAGTGAGGATGATCCGGTCAAACAGTGCTTTTTCAGGGCTGGCTATCAATACGTTCTGTCTTTCCGTTACCTTCACGCTTTTAATTCCTAAAGAGTAGTAGCTTTCTTCAACATGGTAATACCGAAAACGGCCAATAGGTGTTTTATAATACTTGGCCAATTTAGTGGTACAGGATAACACCTCAAAAACCTTTTCTGGAATCATTCCCCAATAGGAAAGTGCAGAATCCAAAGATACATAACTTGGACCCCAAAGATGGTTGGCAATTAATTTCTGATTAGGTGGATCCATACGCAATTCCGGTCCAGGAATATAAAGTCCATTCTTTAAGGGAATCAATTTCCCCTGTTTCATCATTTCGCTGATCTTGTCATTGGGACGTTGATAGCCATTCATCAAACTCAGGAGAATTTGGCGCGTGAGTACCTGTTCGCGGTAATTCAATAAGGCATCCTCGACTTTCATGTTAAATATTTGCATAAAAATCGGAATAAATCCGATTTAACCAAAATTATTTATCAATTATTTTCGTCTCGGTGGTCCTTTATATCCCCATATTCCAAAATCAGTTTCGAGGTACCTTCTCCGCACGTTCTGAAGGATGATATCTGCCAACAGCCTAATGGTCTTTTGGCGTTCTATTTCCAAAGGCTTATTTGACTGATCGCTCTGGTCCATGTTCATTGGTGTTCCTTTCCGTGGCTCTTTCATCAACTATCTCCTCATAAAAAATGCTGCCTTCCTATAATCGACAAGGCAGCATCATTTTCTAATTTCCCGTTAGTTCAAAATCCCGTCTCCATTTTATATAGGCTTATACGACTCGGTTTATTTCGGTTGTACGAGGGTTCATAATGCAAGTAACCAAAATCATTCAAGTCGGATAAACACCCGTAATAGGTACTTGATGCCCGGATCTTAGCCATAGGCATAATTTGCCTTGCATACACTAAGATCGATTCAGGTTTATCACATTCTAGCCAGAACAACCAAATTGCCGCATATATAGCTATATGGGTTGCTCCTATCCTTCCGTCATTTTGGATTGCTTCCATAAAGTCCTTAAATCGTAAAAAACAGACTGACATGTAATTGATCTTAATTTAAAGATTGACCTACCCTTTTCTTTTTCATGATAGGTTTGCCTTCCCCAGGTTCTTCATCAGTGGCTGTTTCAGATTTTTTGGTCTTTTGCACTTGTTGGCGCTGATCCTTTTCCTTGTTGAAATGGTTTTTCAGGTGAATCTTCTTCAGATTCCCATCGTAAATATTCACGGTTTTATATTGTGGATTTGCCTCGATAAAATGTTTACTGTTTTGACCGGAAATGTTTAAGTTGACCGATTGAAGATTTCCTTTTTTTAGGGAATTGATGAGTTCCTCCTTATAGACCGGGTGCTGCAGTTCCTTGATTTTGTGTTTTTCTAGTTCCTTTTCCAGATCATAACCATAATTTTCATGGTAATATTTGATCTTGAAATTCCCCTGTCCGTCGGTCTCTTTGAAGTCCATTTGAAGCCAGGCTTTATACGATTCACCCTCTTTATTAAGCAGCTCTTTATGGACCGATCGTCCATCCATCAGGTTATAGGCCTCTTTCATAGTGACAGTATTTCCAAAGTGTACATAAAATTGTTGTTTCAGGGGCTCCTCTTTACCTTCCTTGTGAAGTTCAACCTGGTAGGAATTGAAAAAATACATATCCGTTTCTTTAGACTTGTCGAAGTTCAGCTTGGCCTGCACGAAATCATCCTGATAAGTGGCATCAAAGTTCAATGAAAAGCTGGGTTTCCCCGTCAAAATCTGTTCCTTTAGTTCGTTTTCTAGGCCTTCACCAAATCCTGTGTACTTTACCTGATCGCGCAGGTATTCAAAATTCTTTGTATTCATATCCTAAAAATTAGTTGATTAATGTTGCTTTTATTAAATGTCTATTGCCCATCCTTAACCGCAGGTGCCTACCTCCGCCTAGCTCCTGAACCTCCAGTAGGAATTCCTTTTTCTCAGGGATTGTAAATTTGGGAAGAACTGCGATGATCCTTTGGGATTCTTGCGCCTGGACTGTTTCTTTCTCTCCTACCAGGCAAACGGGAGATAGCTCGATCTCCTGGATAGCAGTCCGCTTGGCCTGTTTTTTTTCCCGCACAAAGAAGCGTAGACCATCCAGATCATAGCTCACTGTTGATCTATTTTCAAGGCTCAGAAGCAAATAGTATAAATCGTCCTGAATATAAAAGCCGATGAGCGTCATTTGGACACCATATTTTTTATGCTTTGGACCTGCAAAATCAGGTTTTAGCTGCCTGACTAAACGAATGTTGTCTTCAATGTCCTTCTCATTTAAAGTTTTTCCATCTACTAGTTTTCGGTTGAAATCATGCTCCGATACACGGGGTATAGAGTAATTCAGCTTTACCGGATCATCTGCATAGTTGACCAGAAAGGAATGGAACTCACCATCCCCGGTTACGACCGATAGATTGGTTTGCTGGAAATGGGATTTGGCACCTTTAAGTTGAAGGATATTTTCTACCCCTACCGCTTTTTGCACCAAAATATCCTGGCTTCCGCGATCCACACTTTTTATGGAATATGGAAAGATGATGTTGGAGGTCTTCCTGCAGCTCACCTCCACGGTTTGAGGAACGATTTCTTGAGAGAAACCGGACATTCCTTGACTAATCACCAGAACTGCTGATAGTAAAAATCGATTAATTGATTTCATAGAACTTATTTTTAAATAATATCTGAATTCAGTATCCTACTGCTTTTGCTGAAGGATCACCTGGTAGCCATCCCTGACGGTCACACGCACAAGCTTGGCTTTTTGACTGAGTAGGTTCTTGGCAGCGTCCACACCCGAGCTGACTACCTGAGCCCCTAGGGAAAGATCGAGACTCCGCAAGTCCAGGCCCTGAATGGATCGGTCCATGGCATTTTTGGCGACATCACGATCGATGGATCCCGGAATATAGATCCCCTCAAGACCATCCATATCGTAGAGCTCCAGATCCACGGGTAAGACGGATTGACCTATCAGGATGCTTTTGATGGATACCTGCAGTCGGTCTCCCTGCAATCGCGCCACCCCATTTACAAAGTGGTCTTTTGCCAATGGCTGGCCTCCAATAGAAACATTCTGTGTCAGCCTTAACTTAACGGTCGAGCCGTTCACCAGAGTTTGAGAACCATGAACGACAGCACGAATGCCCTGCTCGGACTCACCCAGAGCTGAACTGCTATCAGAGAAGGAATAAAATCCAATTTTCGAGAGTGAATCCTGAGGACCTAAAAATCCCAGTTCCGCTCCTTTTTCCAGGGCTTTTATCGAATATACGGGGTGGCGGTGCATCAGAAGGCTATCGCTGATTTGCGCTTGCCGCCGCTCTGGATTTTGGATCTCCAGAATTTTTTCCAGAATGCCGGACACCTGTTTTAATTCCTGGTCCTCCCCAGAGGGAAAAACCATGCGCTGCATCATTTCATCCAGTTTGTCAATATCATCCGATAGCCCGCTCTGTAGAAAACCATTCCGATGGTCTAAAGAAGCATAGGGTCTGGCTTCCTGTTCCTGGATCTGCTCCTGGAGTAGCGCTAAGCGTTGATATATTTCCCTTTCATGAGATCCTCCGCTAGTTCCTCCACCTGGCTTAGAGGAATCCAATGGAATTCCAAGCGGAGCTAACTGTGGATCGGCCAGGTCACCATATGGATCAAATGATCCAGCAAATAGATCCCCTTCAGGCGTAAATGCCTCGGAGTTCCCTAGCATATCCTGATCCTGTTTTTTATAGAGTTCCATTTTACTCATCGGATCATTTTCGTTCACCTGGGCTCCTGGGACTTGTAAGATCAGTTTTCCGTTTTCAGCATCTTTAACTGTCCCATTATCAAGGGAGCCTCCTTCAAAACTCCAGAATCCAAGCGTAGTAAAGGGAATGACCATAACCGGAAGCAATATCCATATTCTCATCTGCCGACGGACTTCTTCTGGTGATTTTTCTCTTGCATGTATCATGTTAAAGTTTGTTTATTTGTGGGTATATTTTTTAGGTTTTTTTGCGGGCTTGTTGTTTTGAAATTATTGATCCGTTACTTCTAAAAAAATATGTTCATTTGCTTGGTTCCCTTTTTCCTAGGCTGTCCGCTGCTGGCGGAAGAAATCTCCTTGGTGGATCAGGCGAAATCGTTGATTTGGTCCCAAGGTGATGAATGGACTTCGGTAAGGCCAATCGAGTGGTATTCCCCCAGAATAGCTGAGCTAGCAGATAACTGTACAAAAGGATCATCAATAGGAAACACACCAGTATGCCCTTGATGGAATAGCGTTTCAACTGTTTATAATTCCTGATCAAGATTCCATTTCCTGGGAACACCGATGGAAATCTATGTTTAGTTATTCTCTGTACCATGATGGTTGATTTTGATGTAATCAATGCCGCTTTTTGTTGCTCAGCTCCTTGTTTTCAATGGTTTTCCAGCGTTCGATAAGCATTCCATGAGGATTGTTCTCACTCCGGGATACAATCCGTAGCTATCCCCCGGTTACCAGGGATCTGACCGTGGTACTCGTCGAACGGGTGATAATCTGCTTGCCAAAGAAGCGAAACCGGATAGGTAGCCGTTCCATTTCAATGGTAATACTGTCGATCTGCACTTTCTGGCTTACGTTCCCTGAAACCATATTCAGGTAAAAACCACTTTCTTGCAGATCATCATAGATCCGTTTAGCGCTTTCATCTGCTAAATACAGTGCGCTTCCAACGTTTTCGCGGATTACCCGCTCGTCCGGATCGAGGCCAAAGAAGAGCCTGTGAAATCGAGCAACATGGTCTCTGGCCTCTACCGGTATATTTTCACCCCTTGGAGACGTAAAAGCTTCCAGCGCCTTTCCGTCTGCCAGTACATAGATCCTGTCATCAACCCGTGAAACAAGTAAAAAGCTTTTATGCAGCACATAGCAGCTTAGCAAAGCACAGCCTATAATTACCGCAGAGGTAAATAGTTTGATGTGCTGGAATGCCATCTCCAGGTTCTTTAACTTTCCGAACATGCTACTCCCTCCTTATTCATTGCCCTTTAACTTCTTGTTCATATAATTCTCTCCATCTGCTCCCAGCTCCTTGAAATACGGTCCGGACTGTCCACGCTCAGACATACCCTGGCTGATCCGGGAGTAGCTGTCCCCCAATCCGTCGCCTGCCATGCTGGCACCTGCAGCCTGTACCACACTTCTTGAGGATTGCGACAGCATCCTGTTCACTTTTTGCACAAAGGCACTTCCCCCAGAGGCATGGACAATGTAATTGGATACCGAAGGCACGCAGAAGTAACCCACAATGCCAATGATCAGGAACACTTGATAAGCCATACCAGTTCGACTGAAATAAGTGTCTCCCTGCTCGGCGATCTGGGAAAGATCGATCTTGAGCATATTTTCCTGGATCTTACCGATGATGCCACCGAAAATATTGGCCACAGGCAGCCAAAGGAATATATTGAGGTATCTGGCAAGCCATACAGTCAAGGTATGCTGAAAGCCATCAAAAACGGAAATCCCAAAAATCAGTGGGCCAAGAATGGACAGGACCACCAGCTGAAAAGTTCTCAGCGTATTTATGCAGAGTGCAGCAGCCTGAAACAGGACCTGCAAAATCTCGCTCATCCACTCCCTGACAGAATTCCTGAAATTATAGGATGCCTTGTCCATCGCAAATTTTATGTCGTTTCCGATCCCATCCAGAATCCCCTCATCTCCGGCATCATCGCCATGGGTATATTTATACCATTCCGCCCGATCACCATCACCAAGCTCGCCGACGTACATCTGCCAGGCAGAGGTTTTCTTGATCGCTTCCTGCTGTTTTTCCAAAAGCAATTCTACCGCCCGGTCAGAATGCTCTACCATTGCCGAGGTAGCTCGAACCACCGGCTGCATCACGCCGTTGATCAGCGCCAGCACCAGGGGAAAGGCCATAATACAGAAGCCGATCACAAAGGGCCGGAATAAAGGGTAAAAATCGATCGACTCGGCATTGGCAATTTGGCGCCATACCCGAGATCCGATATACCACATAGCAGCAAATCCGGCAATTCCCTGACCAACGCCCATCAACTGGCCACATAAGGGCATCATCTCCCGATAGAGCTGCTCGAGTACCTCGTGCATGCTTTTCATTTCATCGGCAATTCCCTGTGCGTAGGACAAAACAGGTACAAGAAGATCTATAAAAAGGATTCCTCCCAAAATTTTCATCTTTTTCATCTTACTTCCATTATTGTTCCATGCCATGGATCTTTCCCATGGACCGGTTACTGTTCATCTCTTTTTTACGCTGAAGATGTAAAATCGAAGCCTCAGTGTTGAAATGATCAAGGAAATGAAGCTTTTCTTCCATCTGCCGGTGGATCGCATCGATGTGCGATAAACGCTCACCATCACCCATCTCCAAGGTCTGTTCGCTCAGGACCAACAGCAGTTCGTTCAGATTGCCAAGCGATAGCCTCAGGAGCCGATCATGGATCCCGCTAATGTAATGGAGTTCCTGAGGGTTAAAAAGCAAGGAAGCTCGCAGCCTGCTGTACCCCCGTTTGCACTGCTCAACAACACGCACCTGCATATCGATGATCTCAACTATTTTGCGGTACCTAAGGACCGACGGACTTACCCTCAACAGTCCATCGAGGAAAGTTCGGTGCAAGGTGAAATTGCCCTCGGACAGATCCTTTACTGTTCGGTAGCCGCTATTGAGCACAGCATAGCCTTGTTTCATCTGCTTCAAAATAGATCTGAACTGTGCTAATTTCTCCACGTTGAGCGATAACTGGATCACTTCACTCGATTGCCCCATTACCGAGCAAACAGAAAACAGGAAAGCGAACAACGGAACGAAATACTCTGCCTTATGTTTCATGTTTTAATACATTAAGTCATTCAACTTCAATAATTCATCAACATCGTTATTTCCCCTCCAGCGGTTTATGACCAGCAGCTGGATATCCTGAGAAAACCGTTTCAAAAATCCATGCTGAGCACTTATATCGCTATGGACCTGCTGTAAACGCTTGATGCGCTCATGATCTCCAAGATCCATTTTACCTTTTTCCAACAGATCCAACAGACCAAGGAAGGAGCCCTCAGATGCTTTCCTCACGCTTCTAGCCACCCGATCGATATAGCTCAGCTCCTGTTTGCTGAGCAGTGCATTTTGTTCCACGAACCGTTTTAGTGCCGCACATTGAATAAGGATGTCTCGCTCTAGGGCAATAGTTTCCGCGACCCGAGCATAGCGCCGAACCGATGGACTTACAGTCTTCAATGAAGCAAAAAATTGGTCATAAAGATTAAATTCACCGCGCTTTAGGTCGCCTATGACACCAATTCCACTATGCACGATCCGGTAGCCTTTTTTGAGCAGGTCAAAATAGAGCTGGTTCGCGGCGACCTGGGTAAGGAGGTACTCCTTTTGGGTTCTCCTCTGACGGACCCATTCCTTGAGAGTCTGCGCCTGGCAATTCACTGAGAAAAGCAAGACGAGAGCTAGCATTAGGGTTTTCATATATATCCTCTTTTTGTTAAGGTAAACCATATAGTTTCTTTATAATCAACACTTCCTGTTCAGATCGGGCGCGTTGGATGCGAAGCATTATATTCTGCCTGTTGAACCGTCTGAGGTCATTAAAATTCTTGTCGATCCTGGCCGAAGCCTTTTCAAGGATCTCCATCCGTTGCCCATCGGACATCTGTAATGTATAGGACTGGATGATCATAGTAAGCCCATCGATGTTCTTAAGGCTCTCCTCCAACATGCCGATGTAAACCTTGGCCATGTAATCCAGTTCTTCTATCGAAAAATGTCCGTCCCGCTGCAACAATCCCCAGACACGTTTGTACTCCCTGACCATCGCCACCTGCTTTTCGGTCAGTTCCTTTACTTGATGGAACTGACCGATCACGGATTTCACCTTCATCAAGCCTGAATAGTACTTGCCAAAAGCTTCCTTTTGCTTTTGCGACCACAGGGCAATTTCGTCCAGACGGGTTTTCGAAAGGATATTTTCCATTGTTTTCTGCGCCTGCTGCAGCCAGATGGTTTTATTTTGCAGGCGCTGGATTTTCAGGTCCACCGCCTTAACTACTTTTTTAATCGCGCTACGGATGACTTCCGCAAGGACCAACTGACCATAGCTTGGTTGATTGGCTAGAGGGAGGAGAGCGACCAATAGGATCAATATAATTTTAACTACCTTATTCATATTAGTTTACATAACTTATAATTAGGCTAAACATCAGGTAAATTCTATCTATCAGAACTTTTTTAGTCCCTCGACCATGGCTTTCAGGGCCATCTTGACATCTCCCCGATAATGTTCGATCCATTTATTCAGTTGTACCTTCTCGCTCTCTTCGGTCGTATAGATCAGGTACTCTTCTGCAGAGACCTCTGTACGGTAGACTTTGCTCAAGGCGCCGCCCAAGCTGATAAATACCTCTTTATATTTATTTAGCGGATCGTTCGATTTATTCATGGAAAGGACAAGCGCTCGCTCCTTTTCTGTCAATCCAAGGAGCTGCTGGATCTCCTCAAACCTATTCTGGTATTTGCTCTGATCCAACAGGATCTTGCAATCACTGTTATTGATGATCGCCTGTTTCACTATCGCAGAAGAAATGATATCTTCCACGTCCTGGGTGACCACAACGGCCTCCCCAAAGAATTTACGGACCGTCTTGAACAGGTATTTGATATAGGACGCAAACCCTTCTTTCATCAGGGCCTTCCAAGCCTCTTCGATCAGGATCATCTTGCGCACTCCTTTCTTCTTGCGCATCTTATTGATAAATACTTCCATGATAATGATCGTCACCACTGGAAACAGGATCGGATGATCTTTGATGTTATCCAGCTCAAAAACGATAAAGCGTTCGTTAAGTAAGTCCAGTTCCGCCTTGGCATTCAACAAGTAATCGAATTCTCCACCTTGGTAGAAAGGGCGCAGCACGTACAAGAAATTATGTACATCGAAATCCTTTTCCTTGACCCGCTCCTTTTCGAGTTCCTTGATATAATCGTCCCTCAGGAATTCATAGAACGAGTCAAAGCAGGGTATGACCGATGTAGATCCAGCCAAAAAGTTATAATAACCCGAAATGGCGTTCGATAGGGCGACATATTCGGATCTTCTGAAGGACTCATCGTCCTTTTTCCACAATGCCAAGAGCAAGGTTTTGATGCTTTCCTTTTTTTCGGTATCCAGGCTATCTCCCACTCCTATATAAAATGGATTAAACTGGATCGGGCGCTCATCTGTATAGGTAAAGTAATAGCCACCGACCATCTCACAGAGCCCCTTGTAGGAATGACCCACGTCCACCAGGACAATATGGGTTCCCTGTTCGTAGTACGAGCGCACCATATGGTTCGTAAAAAAGGATTTCCCGCTTCCTGAGGGACCCAGGATAAACTTGTTACGGTTCGTACATATGCCATTGCGCATAGGTTCGTCACTGATGTCCACATGCATCGGCCGGCCAGTTTGCCTGTCCCCCAAACGCAGGCCCATCGGACTGACCGAATTACGGTAACCCGTCTCCAGGTTCAGGAAGCAGGCTGCCTGGGCAGCGAACGTATCAAAACTGTCATTCATCGGGAAATCAGCGCTGTTACCCGGGATTCCTGCCCAGAAGATCTGGGCGGCCCCTACGGTTTCCTCCTTGCAAGGACAGTCGATCTGCGACAGCGCTGAGGACACCCTGTTGCGCACTTCCTGTAGTTGTTCCGGGTTCTCGGTCCAGACCAACACATTGAAATGTGCTTTTACAGGTTGACGCTGTTGGGAGATGGCTTCGTTCAGAAAATCGTTCGTCGCTTCCCCAGCAATAAGGTTCTGCCGGCTGTAGGCTGCAAGGGACTGCAGTCGCAGTTTTTTGCTCTCCAGTCTTTTCATCGTCCTATCGGCGTCTTCAATGAAAATATATTGGTTATAGATATGATTGCAAGGAAGTAGCTGCCCCAATGGTGAGGCAAAACCAATACTGAACTTACTCAGCTCCGTCGAATACCGCTCATAGGTGAGTCTGCTCCCGCAGAGCGATGGCAGGGATTCCCCATCACAAAGTGTGTACAGCTGAACGTGTTTATGCCCGATCCGGATGCCTTGAGAAAAATCCATATCCCTTAGCCTGAGATCATCGGCTCTATCTGAAAGTGAGCAGTACCGTTCGATCAGGCCTTTCTTTTTAAGTTGGCTGCTCAGTTCGGAATTGCCAATCTGGGTGAGCCGAACAAGACCACTTTCTTGCAGGATGCTCACAAACTGACCGCAGGATTCCAAAAACCGCTTGTAGGATCCTCCATCGAGCAATTCTCTGGGAACCAGGTTCGGCCTGATCAGATTGGAAAAAATCGAGCTGGAAAGCTTTCGACCTTTAGGTTTTTTGGTCAGCATTAGGTAACAGCGGTGATCTAGAAAGGGGCGCTCATGAAAATGTCGTCCCGAAGCCAAATCTAGGAAACTCGGCTCTCGGTCAGTAGGATGCTCCCTGTGCATATCCTTGATAAACCAGTCCTGTTTATGCAGGATAGAGTGGTTTGGCAAGGTACGGATGGCCTTTACCCACGATTGGTGGAACAGCTCAAACTCCATTTCTGAGAGCGTGAAGATTTCCGGCAGCCTCAGTTCATAGGCTACAGTCAGGTCCCCCATCTTGCTGAGGATACAGTTCTGATCTACTTCTAGAATGGGGAAAATTTTATCCAAGCTCTTCACCATAACTCTTGCTTTTATGATCTCTAATAAATGTATGTCCTTCAAAACGAAATAGACGCCTTTCCATGCACACCACATGTTTTGGCAATTGCTTATTTGCAAGCGCTTTCATCAGACCAAACTCCCCGTACCGTTGACTGAGCCGATATACCTGCATGAAAAACAGCGATCCTGATACACCGATGATGGCTACACAGATGAGTGAGGGGATCCCGAAAAAATACAGCATGGAGAAAAGGACAACCAATAAAACCACACCAATTCCTAAGTACCCTATATACTGCGCCTTCAACCCACGAAACTCAACGGATAGATTGACTCCTTTATTGATTTTAAAAACCTGGCTGGCCATTGCTAATTGACATTGAAAAAAGTTTTAATGACCGTTGTCACCAGCACTAGGAAAACACAGCTCCCAAACCATGCAGCGGCAACCTTTCCGGTATCCGGATCGCCGTTATTCCATTTTTGGTAGACTTTCACAGCGCCGATAAGGCCCAATAGGGCTCCAACCGCGTACATCAACTTCGTTCCAGAATCAAAGTAACTCCTGACCATATTGTTCGCCTCATTGATGCCCGCAACGCCATCCTGCCCATAGACCAGTACCGGCAGGAACCAGCTGCAAAGAACAAGGACAGATACCTTCCTATGTTCGAGCTCCCATTCAAATGTCTTTAACTTCACCATATCCGTTCAATCTCTGATTATTAAATCCCACTGCCATTAAGCGGTATGTCCCAGCCGTCAACGGACCATACTCCTACATCCCGATTGCCCTAACGCTGATGGTCGGACGGGGGGACATCCGCTAAATTATCATACCGCACCTTTCCATATCGCACCCAATTCATCCCCATCGGGTATAATGACCTGAAAACGCTCACATTCTGAAAGGATAAACTCGTTCAACGTGTCCCTTAATCCCAAATCATGAAGTGATGGGAATCTACTGAGTACCGACCTGATTTCCTCAACGAGTTGTTTTGACCCATGCACTCCAGAAGTCTTGGACTCCAATAGCACGCGCAGATCTTTGACAAACCGCTCAATCGGTTCTCCTTGGGGAATGGAATCTTCAAATTCCCTTTCCGCTGGAAGGCCCGATGGGATAGTACCGGAAGATTCCGTAACTGCGCCTGCATCGTCATTCCCTTCAAATTCAAACCGTGTTTTGAAAAGTGACAGGATCTTCTTTCGATAGATGATGACCGTAACCGTTAAATAATATAGGAGGGTCATTGCAGAGACAAGCTTGATGTATTCCATCCATGAGATATCCTTAAGCATATTTTTACACATTTAATCCAACATTTTCGCTATTCCGCAATCCTTGCAGAAAGAAGCTTATCCAAAGGAACGGACTCTGACGGCTTGTCAAAAGGACAACTATCGCTTTGTTCCCTTTCTGTTCCCTGTTCTC
>Ga0079224_100010294_pt1 | contig 12826 bp, 9 predicted proteins | sample Stecom2015_FD_80414 | JGI IMG/M metagenome (GOLD analysis project Ga0079224, IMG submission 80414) | Agricultural soil microbial communities from Utah to study Nitrogen management - Steer compost 2015 | ecosystem: Environmental > Terrestrial > Soil > Agricultural land | place: USA: Utah...
CGGATCAAGATCCTCGCGTCGCAAGCGGACTTGTTGAGTCAGCTCGAACGATTGCTCGACCAAGTCGAGTGATCGTTCTGGCTACGAAGGGCTCTGGTCGAACTCCTCGCGGGTGACCCACCAACGGCGTCCGCAGCGGGGGCACGAGGTCTCGACGCGGTCGTCTCCCTGGAACAGCTCATCCGGCCGGCTGGAGAAGATGTCCCGGAGCGCTTTCATCATCCGCTGCGGATTGCAGCCGCACTGGAAGAAGAAGCTGCGCTCTTCCAGGAGCACCGGGTCCTCGGCCAGGAGCGCCACCGCCGCGTCACGATCAAGTCCGGCGATGTATTTCGGATCCGCTCCGGGCAGCGAAAGGACCTGCAGATACTCGTCGTCCGCCAGCTCGAAGAAGCGCGCGGGTCGCTGGTCGGAGTTGAGGTAGTACGCCTCGCAGAACTCCAGCACATCGAATCCGTGCACCTCGAGAACCGAGAGGCTCGGTTCGTGGTCCGGCCGCTGACTCTGCATGTACAGTCTCGACGATTCGAGCTGCTTGACTCCATCGACGTACACCCGGCCGGTGACCGCGGCTTCCGGTCCATTCCCGGTCACGAACACGTTCGTGGGCGGGTTGTGCAGATGGATGGTCAGTCCGAACGACAGGTCGCGCGGCGAATTGGAGAGGTGGAGGGCTCCGATCGCCAGGCCCTGCTTCATCATGACCTTACCGAGTCCGTCCGGCATCCCGTCCCAGAGCTGGACGTGGCTTTCCCACGCAGAAAAAAAGTCTCCGAAGTCTCCACGCGAGATCACCAGATGCCGTTCGGAATCCATGTGGCGGCGCAAGAGCACCTGCCCGAGTGCGGGAACTTCGATCATTATCCGGCCAGCTTGCCACGCAGGAATTCCAGGCCTCGCTGCGCTTCCATGTTCTGCGGATCCATCGAGATCAACTCCTCCAAGAGGGTCAGCGCTTCTCGGTACTCCCCACGCGATGTCAAGATCCGGGCCAACTCGAGACGAGGCGTCTTCATGGAAGGAGCGATCTCCAGGGCGCGCCGCATCTCGATTTCCGCGCCATCGAGATCTCCCTGGGCGCGCAGGATCGATCCGATCTCGAGATGGAGCGAACCGACCGGGATGAGCCCCCACGCGGAGGCGGCGCGCAGGTGCTGCAGGCTCTCGTTCATGGCCGCTTCGCGCTCCGCTCCTTCGCTCCGTTCGGCCGCGATGAGCAGCCGCTTGCCTTCGCGCGCATGGACCTGCACGACCGTGCTGTGCGCCACGAAGAGGGTGAGGCAGACGATCGCGACGAGAGCGCCGATCCCCGTTTTCGTGAATCGCCCTCCGATCCGGAGCAGGTGGTGCTGAAACGCGATGTTCGGTCTGCGCAGCATCCGCCAGGTGAGCACCGAAACGAACGCGAGGATGACGGAAAGGCCGATGGAAAGCAGGAGCGGAACGACGCCGTAGAGTCCGCGGAAGGCGTAGATCCCGGCGGCGAAAAGGATGGCCATGGCGATCTCTTCCGGCCAGGAGAAGTCGTGGACGCGCTTTCGCCGGCGCAAGATCTCGGGGAGTCGGAACAGGCTCGGACGGCTCTTCCCGTAATAGAGCGCGTTGGTCGGGCAGACGGCGACGCAGTCGAGGCACTTCATACATCCGGTATCGACCACTTCCCGGAACTTCGCGACCTCTTCATGGACCCGGACGTTGCTGGTGCAGTTCGCGGTGCAGTGGCCGCATTGATTGCAGTCGTCCGTGACCTTGATCTTGCCCACCGCGACCCGGTCGGCCATCCCGAAGAACGCGCCGTAGGGGCAGCCATAGGTGCAAAATCCCTTCGCTCCCATGAAGTAGACGATCAGGAATCCGCACACCAGGAAGGTGAGGACCGCGATGATCGGTCCCGGGAACGTCGCCCAGAAGGCGTCGGTCGTGAGGTGGTTGACCAGCGGAGGGAACTCCCGTCCCTGGTAGATGCGCTGGATGCTCGGCCAGACGAACATGTAAAACGCCGCACCGAAGGGAATGAAGACGAGCAGCCGCGATCGCACCGGACGCGGATAGATGTGCAGCTTTCCGAGGAGCCAGGCGCACGCGTCTTGATACGCCACCACGTGGCACGCCCAACCGCAGAAGAACCGCCCGAAAATCAGCGTCGAGAGGATCAGGAGGACGAAGAGCACGAAGCCGGCGTTGAGGTAGCCGAGCTCGAGCGTCTGCATCGCTTCGGACGGCTCGAGCGGGCTCAGCGTGCTCCCGGTCATCTTCCAGTGAACGACGTGGATCGCCACGACGACGTGGACCAGGAGGAGCGAGATCCACCGCCACCGGAGCCGCGAACGCCTCCGGGCCGCGGGGCCCCGCGGCTTGTGCCGCTCCATCGCGGGGAGCGCCGCGCGCAGATCGCCGGCGACCGCGGAAAGAGCGCCGGTTCGCGTACCGCGCGTCTCCGAGACGGTCGGGCCTCCGCAACCCTTTCGCTCTTGGATCTGTCCGGACTCGAGGCTCACGCTCGCTGCTGGCTCCTGTGTGTCGTATTCTACACACGCACGTTTCGCCGGTCGGGGGGACCGGCCGCGCCGGGGGGATGGCAAGGTTCCCCGCAGTCTCTCAAAGCTCAAAAAAGGAACGTCTCTTGATCGTATCGTCATTTGACCGGTCGAAGCGAGCATCAGACTCCGCTTCCGCTCCGCGGAGCGAAGGCGCCGTCCCGACCCCGTCGCGCTGCGCCTTTCGACGCGATCTCTCGAACGGTCTCCGGCGCCGCTTTCTCGAGGATCTGCCACGATCCGTGGGCGTCTCGCTCTCGAGCGTGCTCATTCTGGTCTCGTCCGCGCACGCCGGCGCATGGACGCAGCCGGCCGGAGAGACCTATCTCGAGACTTCGATCTCCGCATACACGGCCGAGAGCTACTACGACGACCGCGGCAACGCGCTGGAGGGGGATTGGTGGGATCCACAGTCCAGCTACAGCGAGACCGCCATCTCGCAAATCTTGGAATACGGTTGGCGCGAGGACGTGACGTTCCTCTTCGATGCGCGATTCCGATCGTTGACGGCCGATCGAGCCGACGTGGGCCTGGGCGACCGACAGCTCGCCGGCCTGGGGGACATCGGGCTCGGTCTGCGCAAGAAGCTCCCCACGAAATCGCTGGCAGCCGCCCTGCAGGGACGCGTCGAGATCCCCGGTGGATACGACGCGGACCGGCCGGACTACTCGCTCGGAGCGGGCGAGGTGAACCTGGAAGGTCGATTCCTGCTGGGCGGGAGGCTCGGTCGCGGAGAGCGCGGATGGTGGAACGGAGAAGCGGGCTATCGACTGCGCGGCGGCGATTTCAGCGATGAGATCGTGGCCCTTCTCGAGGTCGGGGCCGGAATCGCCGGACCCTTCTCGGTGCAGCTCGGCTTCGAGCTCCTGAGCGCGCTCGAGGACACCTTCGTCGACCTCGAGGACCCGGAACAGCGCGATCCGCTGCAGTACGCCTCCCGCGCTTCGATCGGAGGAGCGTTGCGGTGGACGTTCTCCCCGCGCGCTGCGCTCGCTCTCGGCTACGCCGCCGATGTCGCCGGGCAGAACGCTCTCCAGGGACAGGCGATCCGGTTCACCGCCGAGCTTCGCCCCTAGTCGCGGGCGATCCGGGCTCGGCGCAGAGCGTGACAGTAGACGCAAGCCGGCTCCGCGCCGCGCTTCGATGGGGCGATCCGGTCCTTACTTCGACTCGGGCTCGGGCGCAGGCCGTTCGGTCACCATCATGCGCACCAGATCGGATCTACTGATGATTCCCACCAGCCGGCCATCTTCGAGCACCGGCACCGGATTGGCGTGATGCTTCACCATCAGCTCGACCAGATCTTCCACTTCCGCGTCCGGTCCGATCGCGCGGACGTCGCGCGTCATCACATCCTCGGCGTTGGTTCCGAGCATGTGTTGCAGCCGACTCTTGAGATGTCCCGGAAGCTCCAGCGGCACGTACGCGTCGAGGATTTGTAGAAAGACCGGCATTTCCAGGCGACCGTTGCGGACGATCAAATCGCGCTCCGTGATCACACCGACGATTCGGCCATCGGGATCGAGGACCGGCACGCCGCTCACGCCGTGATCGGACATGAGTCGAGCCACGTCGCTCACCGAAGTATCGGTACGAACGGAGAGGACATCCTTGGTCATCAGGCTTCGTACTTTCATCTCTTGCCTCCGTTGGCGCTTTCGTGCGGCCTGCGCCGGTCGGGAAAGAGCACCGGCCTCAGGGGTTTCGCGGATCCGCGATGGGATGAAGGTACCATACCGTCCGGACCGACCGTACAGGGGGGAGGGACGTTGACGCCGATCGAAAAACCGCTCCGAGTGCGCATCCGCAGACCGGGCGGGTACGACCGACTCGAGATCGAGCACTTCGATCCCGGCGCTCCCGGTCCGGGGGAGGCGCTCATCGAAGTGCGCGCGGCCGGCGTCAACTACGCCGACTCGACCATCCGCATGGGGCTGTACTCCTCCGCGAAGAAATACGTCGGTTGGCCGATCACTCCGGGATTCGAGTTCGCCGGCGTCGTCTCGGCGCTCGGAGAAGACGTCTCGACTGGTCGCGCGTCACCGTCCCGGCGGATGCAACCCCCGATTCGAGTCGGAGACGAAGTGTTCGGCGTCACCCGATTCGGTGGATGGTCCTCCCATCTCGTGGTGGACCGCAGTTTGATCCTGCCGCTTCCGAAGGATCTGTCGCTCGAACAGGCGGCCGGATTTCCCACCGTCTTCCTGACCGCCTACTACCCGCTCTTCGTGCTCACACGGCTGAGGCCGGGCGAGACCGTCTTGATCCACTCGGCGGCGGGGGGAGTGGGAGGCGCGTTGATCCAGCTTTGCCGGGTCGTGGGCTGCCGCATCGTGGGCGTGGTCGGCTCCGCGCACAAACGCGAAGTCGCCGCGGCGCTCGGCGCCGATGCGGTGATCGACAAGAGCACGCAAGACTTGTGGCGCGAAGCGGAGCGGGCCGCTCCGGACGGATTCTCGATGATCCTCGATGCGAACGGAGCGGCTACCTTAAGACAAAGCTACCGGCATCTCCGGCCTGGCGGGCGACTGGTGACGTATGGGTTCCATTCGATGTTCCGGCGCGGCGCCGATCGACCGGACAAGTGGAAGCTCGCGCTCGACTGGCTGCGCACGCCTCGTTTCGATCCGCTTCGGATGGTGATGGAGAATCGGAGCGTGCTCGCGTTCAACCTCTCCTATCTCTTCGACGAGCGCGAACTGTTCGGGGACGCGATGACCGACCTGCTCCGCTGGCTCGAGGAGGGAAAGGTGCGGCCGCTCCCGCTCCGGACGTTTCCGGTGGAGCAAGTGGCCGAGGCGCAGCGCGCGCTGGAGTCGGGAGAAACCACCGGCAAGCTCGTCCTGACGTTCTGACGCGACCGCTTCCGCCGCTCTTGGATCTTCGGACGGCTTCATTCCTCCACGACGACGCGGTACCGGATCTCGCACGCCTTGGCCGGATCTAGTCCTTGCTTCGCTTTGCCGAGCGGGGCGCGGGAAGGCATCCAGTCGGACCAGGCGGAGTCGGACAGCGATGGGACCGCGGCCAGCGGCAATGGGAATACCTGATACCCTTCCCCCTCCCGCGACAAGGAGAAGATGCGCATGGCGCTCTTGGTGCGGAGCGGCGCCTCGCACGGAAGCACCACCCAGCCGTCGCGCTCTTCCAACCGCGCGGGATCGAGCTCGACGTAGGCGTTGTCCTTCTCCGACGCGAACAGGCTCGCGCGGATCAGCTCTTCGCGGGGATCGCGGTCGGGAAGCGGGCGATAGCGGATCTCCAACTGCAGCGTCATCGGCTTCCCCGAGAGCTGCGGCGGGCGTCCTCCTCCTTCCCGAAGCAAGTAGGCCGTGCCGTATCCGGCGGTGAGGAGGCCCGCGGTCACCAGGATGGCCAGTCCCGTATTCATCAGGATGGCCGGCGCGCCCGAGGGGGCGTTGACGCGCATGACGACGATCCCGGCGATCAACCCGACGAAGAAGCCCAAGGGTACGAGGACGAAGACCACCAGATATCCGGCCGCGCCCTCGAAGGTCGAGATCTTGAACAGACGGATGATCGAGTCGCTCGCCGCCATCGTGAGCGCCGCTCCCGCCACTCCGCACAACAGGCCGATCAGGATCGCGACCAACCAGGACACCGCACTACCTCCTCGTTTCACGACACCGCGTTCTCTCGTCACTCCGTCAAACGACCCGACTCACCACCCGGGGGCAACGTTCTCGTGTATGCAATCGCGAGCGCCCGCTCGAGCTCGACGCGGAAGCCATCCGTCATTCGCTTTCAGACGTCGGGTCGACACGCGACGGTAGGAAATGCTCGTCGAACCGGCCGGACCGGAGCGCTTCATCGAACTTGCGGGCGAATACCAGGACCGCCTCGGAGCTCGCCCCGTGGGGCGCATAGACGGTCGCGTGATCCGTGTAATAGCCGATGTGCAAGGGGATCCCGCCCAGGAGCAGATCCGCTTCGGTCGGGTCTCCCGCCTCGTCCGTGCGCGTGGCGCGCAGCTCCCGGATCGCGAACTCGACCATGAGGTCGAAGATGGCGGGCGACGAGGGAGGGAGCCGGTATTCCCGGTATCCGGCCACGCGATCGGTGCTCAACCGTCCTCGGAACGGCAAGGGCGTGAACCCCGCGCGAACCTGCAGGACATCTCCGTCATCGGTGCGCTTCCATTCGAAGTGGTGGTCGATCCAGGCCGGGTCGAGCTGTTCGATCTCGTGGAAGCGCATCGTGTCGCGATCGATGGGAAGCGCGTACGCGTGCCCGTCGGTGAATCGGATCACCAGGAGATGATCGGAATCGTCGTTCGCCGAGGCCAGGCGGATGAAGCTCTTCTCGTCCGGCGACAGACCGAGCGGCGCCTTGAAGGGACTGAGGAAGTAGCCCATCGGAAGCTCGAATCGATACGACTGCAAGGTGCGGGTGTCCAGGACGCACTGATCGCCCAGCAAGAGCCACCGTCCTTCGCCGAACTCGGCGCGGTGGAGCGTCATCGATCGCGTGCCGCCCCCGTCGCGTCCATCCAGCCAGTTCGCCGAAACGCCGGATCGCGATTCGCTCAGATGGTCGGCTCGCGCCTCTCCATCCACTTCATGGACGAGGTAGAAGAATCCGGTGTTGTTCGGATCTCCGACATGGACCACCGCTGCCGGAACGTTGCCGAACGTGATGAGCGAATTGAAATAGCGATACGAGATGGTGGAGTCGTCGTACTCACCCGCCCGTCCGTCGAGGAGGAACGGCTTTCCGCGGTAGCGAATCGAGTAGTACTGGTCCCGGTAACCGGTGTGCGTCACGAGCTCGAACGGCCCGCGAGTCTGAATCCGGTCGGGGACCCGGCCGATCCGGCCGAGCCCCCCGCTCACCACGAGCACGATCCCCGCGAGCCCGAGCGCGGCGAGAAGACAGGCGAGGATCGAGAACATCGTTACCCTTCCACGAATCGGCAACGCACACCTCTTCTTGGCGCGACCTCGGGTCTGGTGCGGCTCGCCGGCTACTTCCGCAGCCACCGGTGGAACCAGTCGAACACCTCGCCGTACCAGTGGACGCTGTTGCGAGGCTTCAAGATCCAGTGGTTCTCATCCGGATAGATCACCAGGCGTGCGGGGATCCCCATCGCCTTGTACACGTTGTAGATCTCGATCCCTTGCACGTAGGGCACGCGATAGTCGAGCTCTCCGTGCACCACCAGCATCGGAGTCTTGAATCCGCTGGCATGGCGCATCGGATTGTACCGGTCCATCCCCTCCAGGTTGTCCCACGGCTCGCCGCCCATGGCGCGGGCGCGTCCTTGTGTGAAATCGGAGGCGTACTGCGTTTGGAAGTCGCAGACTCCGGCATGGTTGACCGCGCAGGCGAAGCGATCGGTCTGCGAGCAGATCCACGAGACCAGATAGCCGCCGTACGAACCGCCCGACACGGCCATCCGCTTCGGATCGACGATCCCGCGATCGATCAAAAAGTCGGTCGCCGCCATCACGTCGAGGTACGGTTGATCGCCCCAACGTCCGAGGATGGAAGCGGCGAACTCCTGTCCCCAGGAAGTGCTCCCGTGGAAGTTGACGAGGGCGCAGACGTAGCCGCGGGCGGCGAAGGCGAGCGCGCACCAGCGCCAGTGCCAACCATCGCCGAACACTCCGTGAGGGCCGCCGTGGATCATGTGCACCAGCGGGAGCTTCTTCGGAGCCTTCCCTCCGTCGACTTTCGCTTCCCACTGGATCCATTCGCCGTCGTGATCGCCGGCGCGACCCGACCGGCGCGAGTCAGCGCCTGAGGCCAGCCCGGCATCCTTGTAGCCCGGCGGGTACACCACCGTCATGTGCACCGGATGGCCCTCGGCTCCCGTGAAGTACACCTCCTCGTGCGCAGACGGGGCGATCCGATCCATGATCCCTTGCGTGAACGCGGAGTGTCGGCGGCGATCCTGTCCGCGCAGGTCGCACGAGTACGCTTCCGGTGGCGAGACGATGGTCGACATCCCGAAGAAGATCCGGTTTCCCGCCAGCATCGGCCGGGAGAGCGTGCCGCCTCGGATCACTTCTCGCGGCGGATTGCGATCGGGGTCCGCCAGCGCGCGTTCGACGTCGAGCTTCCAGAAGGCGCTCCGCGCATCGATCTCCGCCTCGAAGTAGACCGTCTTTCCATCGGCGGAAAAGATGGGACTGCTCGCGGAGTAGTCCCACGATTCGGTCAGCACGGTCTGCTTGCGCGTCTTGCGATCGTGCAGGACCAGGCGATGCCGATCCGCGTAGAAGCCGAACTCCCGCTGGATTCCGAACAGGATCCAGCGCCCGTCGGGGGAGTAGACCGGGTCCATCGCATCGACCACGTTCTGCCTGGGCGTGATTTCGGTGACCTTGCCGGGGCGAGTCGCCCCGGACGGCCTCTCGGAGCGCGCTCCTCCCGGCCGTTTCGCTGCACTCGTGGATCGCGGAGGCGGAACCGGCACGGTGAACACTCCGAAGAGCACCGGATCGTGCGGCGGCTCAGAGCGCGTGGCGCTGAACACCACTTCGTCCCCTTCGGGAGAAATGTCGAAGATGTGTCCCGCCTCCAGGTGATCGAAGATCGCGGTCGATCCGGGAATCAAATCGATCAACTCGCGCGTTTCGAGATCGAGCACGAAAATGTGGGTGACCTGCCCGTCCGTCAGCCAGGTGTCCCAATAGCGGTAGAACCGATCCTCGGTGACGTGCGCCTTGACCGGGTCGTCCTGGAGCTGCTGCGCGCGTGTCGCGGCCGCCTCCAGGGTGAGCGCATCCTTGTAGACGGAAGAGAGAAAGGCGACCCGGCGACCGTCCGAAAACCACTTCGGATTCGTGACGCCGAGCGGCAGATCGGTGAGGCGCTCCGGCTCCCCACCGTCGAGATCCATCAGATAGAGCTGCGGGACGTTCGGGAACCGAGGGCCGGGCTTCGAAACCGCCGGTCCTTTCGCGGGAGCGCCCGCGTCTCCCTTTTCCCCCTCCGGCTTGCGGACGAAGACGAGGCGGCGGCCGTCGGGGCTCCACGCAGGATAGATGGCCGACTTGTCGGCACTGGTCAACGGACGCGCGCGGTCGCCGGGAGCGGCGTCGTCCGCATCGACCGGGATCTGCCACAGTCGCGACATTCCGCGATTCGTGTCGAGCGAACAGGTGGTCACGCTCACCACCATCGACTTCCCGTCCGGAGACGGCACGGGCGAGGCGACCCGCGGAAGCGCCCACAAGTCTTCCGGCGTCATCGGACGCTTCACTCCGGAGGGGCGGTTGCGTACGGAATCGGCCCCCTTCTCGGGAGTGCGGCGAGGCTTCTTGGTCTGCATCGATTCTCCTCACGTATTCGTTTCCCCGATCGACCGGGAACGAGCAAGGCGCGAGGATAGCACGGCATTGTGCTAGATTCGCAGGGTTACCCGCTGCCTCGGGAGGGAGTTTGTCCAGCGTCCAGTTTCGATTGATCGGAGCCGAGGGAGAGCCGATCCGCGGACACCTGCACCTCCCGCTCGGCCCCGAATCCGCGCCCGCGGTCGCCCCTCCCGTGGTGGTGTTCGTACACGGCTTCAAAGGCTTCCAGGATTGGGGGCCTTGGCCGGCCATCTGCGAGCGGTTCGCCGCCGCGGGGATCGCCGCGGTCCGCTTCGACCTCAGCCACAACGGAGTGGGCGCGGACGGTGTCGACTTCTCCGCGTTGGACAAGTTCGAGCGCAACACGGTCTCGAAGGAGATCTTCGACGTCCATGCGGTGTTCGCCGCGACCCGTGAGCTGCACATCGACCCGGACCGGATCTTCCTGCTGGGGCATTCCCGGGGAGGAGGCGACGTCCTCATCGCCGCCTCCGAGCACGGCGCGCGGGAGATCGCGGGAGTGATCCTCTGGGGCAGCATCTCGACCTTCGATCGAGCCTGGGATCCGGAAATGCGCGCCGCCTGGAAAGCGGGCCGCTCGGCGACGATCTGGAACGCGCGCACCGGACAGGCGATGCCGATCGGACCCGGCTTCCAGGAGGACGTCGAACGCAACGCCGGCCGGTTCGACCTGGAGAGGGCGGTCGGCATCATCGCGAAGCGCGGCACCCCGATGGTGGTCATTCACGGTCGCGCGGACGAAACGGTCCCGATCGAAGAGGGGCGGCGGATCCATCGCTGGTATCGCCAGTCGGCCTTCGATCCCTCCCGCGTGGTCTTGAACGAGGTCGAGGGCGGAAACCACACCTTCGGCGCGGTGCATCCGTTCGCCGGGTGGACTCCGCAACTGGAAGAAGCGTATGCCGCGAGCGAGCGGTTCGTGAGGATCGTGGCCGAGGCCAGCGATGCGCCGGCCCCACGGTGAGCCTTCCCGAGCCGAAGCGCGGGCAGACCTTCACGACGAAACGAGGTGTCCTCGATGATCTTGCCGTCCGATAGCGATCCAGCGGAGCTCCGAGCGCAGGCCGAGCGCGCCAGCGCGGCTCTGCGCGCTCTTTCGAAGGAACGGATCCTGATCCTCGACGGAGCGATGGGGACGCGGATCCAGTCGTTCGATCTGACGGAAGTGGACTATCGCAAGGAGCGCTTCGCCGATCATCCCAAGGATGTCAAAGGATGCGTCGATCTGCTCTCGATCACGCAGCCGTCGATCATCGAGTCGATCCACCGCGAGTACCTCGACGCGGGCGCCGACATCGTCGAAACCAACTCCTTCACCGCCACTTCGGTTTCGCTCGCGGACTACGGGCTCGAGTCGTTCGCATACGAGATCAACAAGGCCGCCGCGGGAGCGGCCCGACGAGCCGTCGACGCATGGACGGAGAACGCCTTCGGCACTCCGGTCCGGAAGTTCGTGGCTGGTTCGATCGGTCCCACCAACCGCACCGCATCGCTGTCTCCCGACGTCAACAACCCGTCGCTGCGCAACGTTACTTTCCAGGAGCTGCGCGCTTCCTACCGCGACGCGGCGCGCGGTCTGCTGGACGGCGGGGTCGATCTGCTCCTCGTCGAGACCGCCTTCGACACGCTCAATCTGAAAGCCGCGCTCTACGCGATCGACGAGCTGTTCGAGGAACGGGGATACCGGGTGCCGGTCATCGCCTCGATCACGATCACCGACGCGAGCGGGCGCACGCTTTCGGGGCAGACGGTCGAGGCGGCGTACAACTCGATCGCGCACGCCGATCTCTTCGCGGTCGGGATCAACTGTGCGCTCGGTCCGGAGATGATGCGCGCCCACGTGGGCGAGCTCGCCGGGATCTGCGACCGGCTCGTCAGCTGCCACCCGAATGCGGGGCTTCCCAACGCGTTCGGCGGCTATGACGAGACGCCGGAGATGATGGCGACCGTGCTCGAAGACTTCGCGCGCCAAGGCTGGCTCAACATCGTGGGAGGCTGCTGCGGAACCACCCCCGCCCATGTCCGCGCGATCGCGGCCGCGGTGAGCAAGTATCCGCCTCGAGTGCCGGCCCGTCCGCGTCCCTACTCTCGATACAGCGGGCTCGAGCCATACACCATCACCGAGGATTCCAACTTCACGGTCATCGGAGAGCGCACCAACGTCACCGGATCGAAGAAGTTCGCCCGTCTCATCCGCGCCGGCGACTACGAGACCGCGCTCGAAGTGGCGCGCGACCAGGTCGAAGGCGGCGCGAACATCCTCGACGTCAACATGGACGAGGGGCTGCTCGACTCTGTCCAGGCGATGCGCACCTTCCTGCACCAGGTGGGAGCGGAGCCGGACATCGCCCGACTTCCCATCATGGTGGACAGCTCCGACTTCCAGGTCCTGGAAGCGGGGATGGAATGCCTCCAGGGCAAGGGAATCGTCAACTCGATCAGCCTGAAAGAGGGAGAGGCGGTCTTTCGCGAGCACGCCCGGAAGATCCGGAGGCACGGCCACGCCGTGGTGGTGATGGCGTTCGACGAAGAGGGCCAGGCCACCGACACCGATCGCAAGGTGGAGATCCTCTCCCGGGCGCACCGCATCCTTACCGAAGAGGTGGGGTTCCCCTCTCAGGACATCATCTTCGATCCGAACGTCCTGACCATCGCCACCGGAATCGAGGAGCACAATCGCTACGCGCTTTCTTTCCTCGAAGCGACCCGCGAGCTCAAGAAGCGCTTTCCGCTGGCGCGCGTCAGCGGCGGGGTGAGCAACCTCTCGTTCTCGTTCCGAGGAAACGAGCTGGTCCGGAAGGCGATGAACTCCGTCTTCCTGTATCACGCGATCCAGGCCGGTCTCGACATGGGCATCGTCAACGCAGGCCAGCTCGCGGTGTACGAGGATGTCCCGGAAGAGCTCCGCATCCTCATCGAGGACGTGCTCTTCGATCGCCGGCCGGACGC
>Ga0079224_100010295_pt1 | contig 12825 bp, 10 predicted proteins | sample Stecom2015_FD_80414 | JGI IMG/M metagenome (GOLD analysis project Ga0079224, IMG submission 80414) | Agricultural soil microbial communities from Utah to study Nitrogen management - Steer compost 2015 | ecosystem: Environmental > Terrestrial > Soil > Agricultural land | place: USA: Utah...
GGTTTGTTAGATAACCGTTCTTTCGGTGGAGCACAAGTATCCCGTACATTCTATGCTCGTGGACAAACGGGACAACAATTATTATTAGGTGCATATTCGGCACTTAACCGCCAAATCCGGAAAGGTAAAGTTCAATCTTACACACGTCATGAGATGTTGGATTTGGTAAAAATCGATGGTCATGCACGTGGTATCATCACTCGTGATATGGTGACTGGTAAGATTGAAGCGCACGAAGGTCATGCTGTATTGTTATGTACAGGTGGTTATGGTAACGTATTTTTCTTATCAACGAATGCAATGGGCTGTAACGTAACAGCAGCATGGAGAGCACACAAACGTGGAGCTTTCTTCGCGAACCCGTGTTATACGCAGATTCACCCGACCTGTATACCTGTAACAGGTGATCACCAATCGAAATTGACTTTGATGTCTGAATCATTGCGTAATGACGGTCGTGTATGGGTTCCTAAAACTGTAGAATTAGCTGAAAAACTAAGAAAAGGCGAATTGAAACCTTCAGACATCAAAGAAGGCGATCGCGATTACTTCTTGGAAAGAAAATATCCTTCATTCGGTAACTTGGTACCTCGTGACGTAGCTTCACGTAATGCTAAAGAAATGGTTGATGAAGGTCGTGGTGTGGGTAAATCAGGTGTTGCTGTATTCTTGGACTTTGCCGATGCCATTAAGCGTCTAGGTAAAGACACCGTAGAAGCTAAATATGGCAACTTGTTTGACATGTACTACCAGATTACGGATGAAAATCCTTACGAACAGCCAATGCGTATCTATCCTGCTGTTCACTATACGATGGGTGGTATCTGGGTTGATTATAACTTGATGACAACTGTTCCTGGTTTATATGCTCTGGGTGAAGCGAACTTCTCTGACCACGGTGCTAACCGTTTGGGTGCTTCAGCTTTGATGCAAGGTTTGTCAGATGGTTACTTTGTTATCCCTTTCACTGTAGGTGATTACTTAGCTAACTTGGGAAGTTTTGCTCCTGTGGATAAAAACCACCCTGCGTTCGAAGAAACCCGTAAAGAAGTAGAATCAAAAATCACTACACTTCTTAGCTTAAAAGGTGAGAAAACGGTTGACGATATCCACAAACAATTAGGCCACATTATGTGGGAATACTGTGGTATGGCGCGTACGGAAGAAGGCTTGATTAAAGCGAAACGTTTAATTCAGGAATTGAGAAAAGAGTTCTGGTCGAATGCACGTGTTTTGGGAGAAAACGACGAATTGAACATGTCTTTGGAAAAAGCTGGACGCGTGGCCGATTTCTTGGAATTGGGCGAACTGATGGTTGACGATGCGTTAAACCGTAGAGAGTCTTGTGGTGGTCACTTCCGCTTAGAGTCCCAAACCGAAGAAGGAGAAGCTAAACGTATAGATGAAGAATTTACTTACGTAGCTGCTTGGGAGTATAAAGGTGACAACCAACCGGAAGTTCTTCACAAAGAGGAATTGGTGTTTGAAAACGTTAAATTAACACAAAGAAGTTATAAATAAGATATGCGACGTGCGATATGCGATATATGACCCTCTAGATGTCAAAAAATCGCAATACGCAATACGCAATTCTCAAATCGTATACAGATATGAGTAATCACATGAATTTAACGCTGAAAGTTTGGCGTCAAAAAAATGATAAATCCAAAGGTCAGTTTGTAACAATCCAAGCAAACGATATCGCTGATGATATGTCCTTTTTGGAAATGCTTGATATTGTCAACGAAGACTTGACACGTAAAGGAGAAGATCCAATATACTTTGACCACGATTGTCGTGAAGGTATTTGCGGGATGTGTTCATTGGTTATCAATGGTCGCCCACACGGCCCTAAATATGGAATTACGACCTGTCAATTGCACATGCGTTCGTTCCATGACGGGCAAACTATCGTTATCGAACCTTGGAGAGCTGCTGCTTTTCCGGTGTTGAAAGACTTGGCTGTTGACCGTACAGCATTTGATCGTATTCAGCAAGCGGGTGGATATGTAAACGTAAACACAGGTGGTGTACCGGATGCAAATACTATCGCAATCCCTAAGCGTATCGCTGATGAGGCTTTCGAGTCAGCTACCTGCATCGGTTGTGGTGCGTGTGTAGCTGCGTGTAAGAATGCTTCGGCAATGTTGTTCGTTTCGGCAAAAATCTCACAATTCGCTTTGTTACCACAAGGTCAAACAGAGCGCTACGAAAGGGCACAAGCCATGGTAGATCAGATGGATGCTGAAGGCTTTGGTAGCTGTACAAACACAGGTGCTTGTGAAGCAGAGTGCCCTAAAGGCATCAAACTTTCAAATATTGCACGTATGAACCGCGAGTACTTTACGGCTAAATTCTTCCGTGAAGAAGATGTGCATACGCATAACTAAAGAAACAAAATACTTGTTTATATTGCAGAACCCACGTTACTATATCAGTTAACGTGGGTTCTTTTTTAATTCCTTCATCCGCATTGCTAAATTTCATTTCGGTTTTTTGTTATATTTACACTTTAGGAAAAACAGAAATAGATGCTTACCAAAATTCGGATTCTCCTTCTGGTCTTAACACTAACCTTAATTGGTACAGGTTTAACCATTCATTTTACCACGACTGAAGAGGATATATTGGAGCTGGATCAAAAGGAACTTACTGAAACGATTCATAAATACGAAACACGTATTGACGAATTGTGGCAAGATAGTCTTCTTGTAAAGACTTTTCAAAATGCAGAGAAATACCCACTTCAAGTAGCCGAGATAACCGATAAAACAGCTAAAGAATATATTTTTTTCTTTATTTACAAGCACCATGAGCTGGTACATTGGTCATCGAACGTCTATGTGCCAGTAACAGATTTAGGAGTACGGGAAGGTACCTCCTTTATACAGTCAGAAAACCGTTCTTTTCTATTCAAGAAAAAAGAGCTTGCAAATAATGTTACCGTATTGGCAATGATCCCTCTAAAGCGAGATTTTGATCGCCCCAATACTTATCTCCAAAATTCCTTCCAACCGGTCGTAAATGTTAATAATATCGAAATCGCAAAATACGATGACAACAAAAATATTCGGAATATATATAGCAAAGACAAAAATTATTTGTTCTCTGTAAAGCTTATAGACGGAAAGAAGGATAATATTTTCATTAATCTACAGCTTTTCTGTTGGATGGCTGCCTTCATCTGTATCTTTATCTTGTCTTATAGTCTTTGCCTGCAGATTGCCAAAAAGGGGAATGGATGGATTTCGGTATTAATCTTTGCAGCAATATTACTCTCTATAAGATACATTGATCTCCGCTCTAACTGGTTGTCAATACATTCGAGCTTTCAGATATTCGACGCTAAACTCTACGCTTATAACGAATTTTTACCCAATATGTGGGCATTCGTAATGACCTCAATCAGTATTTTTGGACTGATTGTCTTCATTAAAGTCGTCCAAAAAAAACTAACTCTTCCCTCTTTCTTTCGCCATAAAATAGTAGCAATATTCTTATCCTTTCTCGCCGTCCTGTCGATCCACTATATAGGATATAACATGTACTACTATATGGGGACATTACTAACCCATTCTCCTTTGCATCAGTATGATTTCACTAGACTACTGAACCTGGGGACCTATGGCTGGTTATGTGCGTTAATTGGGTGCATCAATATTACAGCATTCATCTTGTACATTGACAATATCGTATTGTTTATCAAAAATCTTCTAAGTAACATCACACTTACCCTCAATATTGAGTTAATCTGTATCGTTATCGCCCTAGTATCAGCGGCATTATTAGGGGTCAATATATTGTTATTTATTTTCTTCGGTTTTTTGATTTTTATTCGCTCTTATCTCACCTACAATTTTTCACAACCCTATCGTTTATCCATTTTTATAGCCTCAATTCTCCTGCTCTCTGCCATATCGGTCATCATCTATAACAGCTCTACAAAAACGAAGAAAATAGAGCATATGAAGCAATCGATATCCCATTTATTAGCAGAAGATGATACCAATGCCATCTCTTTGTTCATCGACATAGAAAACAACATAAAAGATGATATCCGATTAAATAAACTCTTAAATCTCCACTCCCGTTCACAGGATATGGATTATTTAATGGACTATCTGAAGACACGTTACGCAGGAGGATATCTTTCCCGCTTTGATTTCAGAGCATATTTCTACGATAACGAGGGTGAGTCCTTGAGTGACGATTCTTCAAACAAAGCAACTGAATATCGAGAAAAGGTTATTAAAGGCGCTATAAAAATTCCTGCTACTAAAGGCTTTTATCGTCTGAGAAGCTCCTTAGGAGCATACGAATATTTCACACATATCGCAATCCCCTATGAAAACGATCCAGAAAGATTTTACCACGTCTATCTGGATTTTAAGAATGTATCATATAGCACAGCTTTACCTTACCCTGAATTACTTACAGATAATACAAGCAGTGTCTGGCAACAGAACACATTCTTAAGCCACTCTTATGCACTATATAGGGACGGGGTACTAATCACACAATATGGAACTTACAACTATCCTGAGCGAAGTATTCCAATGGCGGGTGACCTGCAGAAATATTTGGAACTAAACCTTCACGACGAATATTACCATTTGGCCTTCAAACCAGATGAATATACTTCGATCATCTTGAGCACCAATAAACCTAGTATCTGGGAAATACTCGCCCTAGGGTCAACCTTCTTCATTCTGTTATTGGTCTTCTTTTCCCTTTACAACATGATACATTATCTGTTGAAAACGATTTCTGACAAATCTTTTCATTGGATTCGGATTAAATATCACTTCAGGCAGTTTTTCAATAATATTCAATACAGTACGCGGATTCAATCTTTAGTGATTATTTCCGTCCTATTGGGTGTACTTATTTCTGGAGCTATTGCATTTCTAAGCATCAACCGACAGTTGGAATCCAATCAGGCGGACACACGACTAAAAGAAATTGCGGAAATAACCAAGAAAATCGAGATCAGCATTGGAGATGTAGAGGGCAATTTAAATGAAAAAATCAAGGATATACTCACGGGTATCGCAGCTACGACAGTGAGCAACTTCAATCTTTACGACAAATCCGGAAAGTTACTTTACTCCTCCCAACCGCGAATATTTGACTTAAAGTTATTATCCGAATACATGAATCCTAAAGCATTGACAAAGCTGGCTGTTCTGCACCGTTCTGAGGCATACGAACGGGAACGTATTTCGGATTTTTGGTATACTGCGGCTTATTCTTCCATCAAGGATGAAGAATACCGAACAGTTGCCTACCTCAGCACACCTCATTACTCTTCAATAAAAGATACAGCAGAAAGCAAGAACCTATTGCTGAACACCATTCTGAATATCTACACCGTCATTATTATTTTGTTCGGTTTTATTGCCGTTGCTGTCTCCAGTAAAATAACAGAACCTTTGAACATTGTCCGCGAAAAGCTGGCGGCTACACAGCTGTCCGATAAGATCAACGAACCTCTTTATTGGGAAAGAAACGATGAGATTGGTATGCTCATCAAAGAATACAACTACATGTTGGTAAAACTGGAGGAAAGTGCGAAACAGCTACGCGATGTTGAGCGAGAAACAGCATGGCGGGAAATGGCAAAACAGGTCGCACACGAAATAAAAAATCCGCTGACACCAATGAAGCTTGGCATACAGCAACTCATCCGATCCTATAATGAAAACGATAGTCGTTTTAAAGAACGATTTGATCGCATCTCACATTCCATTATTGAGCAAATTGATAGCTTATCAAAAATAGCCACTGAATTTTCTGCCTTCGCCAAATTGCCTGAAACCAATATGGTAAAGATCAATCTGATAGAAAAAATACAGAAAGTCATCAACTTATTCAGTGGGACATCCAATGTTACAGTTGTTTTTATTAATAAAACAGGGAAAAATGAGGTCTATATACTTGGGGATAGAGACCAAACTCTACGCTCCTTCAACAACTTAATAAAAAATGCCATTGAAGCCAGTGTTGGAAGGAAGAAAATAAAAATCCATGTGACCTTGGAATTAACAGACAACAATTGGGTGAAGGTATTTGTAACAGATAATGGTTATGGCATTTCTCCAGAGGCTTTACCAAATCTGTTCAAGCCAAACTTTACAACCAAAAGTTCTGGAACAGGATTGGGACTGGCATTTGTCAAGCAAACGGTAACCGCGATTGGTGGCAAAATAGAATTCGTTACGAAAACAAATGTAGGGACATCCTTTATCATCAGCCTCCCTCCTTACGAGGAAGAAGAAAACAAGATAAAGACCTTATCTTAAGACAACATTCGCACGTCCCATAACTGCATTATCGCTATAAAGCAAAACAGTATACGCACCTTTCTTGAATTTATCTAACGACCACAAGAATTGATATTCTTCTCCATTGTTCGTAAAGTTAATTACTTCCTTAAAGGTATACTGCAATTTTTCTCCATGTACATAGAAAAGGTTACTGGCATCACCAAATAGATTACCAGATGGGTCAATAACCCTAACGAACACTTCCTTATCTCCCGCCCTAGCCAAATCATTGTCGGCAACAGAAAATAATATCTGCAATTTGTCTACACGTCTCGCACGGGTTTCCGTGTGCATATCACCTTTCTTAGTCTCGTTAATACCATTAATCTGTATATTGGAAACTTTCAATGCTGAAGCTGTAACAACTTTATCTTTCAAGGAGTTATTTTCTTCTGCTAAATTGGTGATTTCTTTGCCAGATTGAATAACTTTTTGCGTAAGGTTGCTATTCTCCTTCTGCAATACCTCATTCCGTACCTTTAATTCAGCTAAGCCGTTTCGCAATACGGATACATCACCTTTCAATCGAATAACTTCTTGTCTCGCCTTAAGAATATCGGATTCTACAATAGAATTGTCGTCTAACTTATGACGCAAATTTTCGATAACCTCGCGTGCTCTTTCTTCAGAGGCTTGTAATAATGGATCTACAACATCCATTTTCAATCCGACCAAATTATCCAACTCAGCTTCTATACGGTCTATTTCTATCTGCAAATCTTGCTTTTGCAGCGTCATCGTATAAAGCTTCTCTCCTGAGGATTTGAATTTCACATAAAAATAAACATTCGTCGCCAATAGCGCAGCAATAGCTATGATAAAGAAATAAATTCTCGAATTGTTATTATGTTTTGGAAGGGTGTGATTGGCCTCTTCTTGATCCGAAGCCGACATTCGCTCTATATTATCTACCTTACTCATTCTCAACAAAAAATACCAAAAGTGTTCTCTCTAATCTACAGTAAATCAATATCAAAAACTATTCCAATACAAATACTCGAAATTGAATTTAACATCTACTCAAAATAATTCATGGTGTAGAAGCCTCCTTTTCGCAGATATTCTTCTTTCCTCATCAATTGTAAATCACTGTCCATCATATCTTTGACAAGCATCGGCAGAGTGAACTTGGGTTTCCAACCTAGCCTTTCCTGGGCTTTAGAAGAATCACCGATCAAAAGTTCCACTTCAGTAGGTCGGTAGTAGGCCGGGTCAACTTTGACTACAGTTTGTCCCAATTTTATATTCTCAACAGGAATATTTAATCTGTTCAATACTTCCTCATCCCGATCAATGATAACACCCTTTTCCGATTCATTCTTTCCACTGAACTCGATCTCTACACCAATTTCAGCAAAAGCCATACGTACAAAATCACGCACAGGAGTAGTTACTCCTGTAGCAATCACGAAATCTTCTGGCTTATCTTGCTGCAACATAAGCCACATCGCCTCCACATAGTCTTTCGCATGTCCCCAATCCCGCTGTGCAGATAGGTTGCCCAAGAACAATTTGTCCTGCAATCCTAAAGCAATCTTTGCCACAGCCCTGGTAATCTTACGGGTTACAAAAGTTTCTCCTCTCACTGGGCTTTCATGATTAAAAAGTATCCCATTACATGCGTACATATTGTAAGCTTCCCGATAATTGACCGTTATCCAATAGCCATACAATTTCGCTACGGCATAAGGACTTCTTGGATAAAATGGTGTTGTCTCGCTTTGTGGCACAGCCTGCACTAAGCCGTATAATTCCGAAGTAGAAGCTTGATACACACGTGTTTTTTGTGTCAACCCTAATAAACGCACCGCGTCCAAAATCCGTAACGTTCCAATACCATCGGCATTAGCTGTATATTCAGGTGTATCAAAACTTACCTTAACATGCGACTGAGCCGCAAGATTATAAATTTCATCCGGCTGAACTTCCTGAATAATACGAATCAAGTTAGAAGAATCAGTCAGATCACCATAATGTAGGATAAAATTACGTTGACTTAAATGAGGATCTTGGTAGATATGGTCTATCCTATCTGTATTAAACAGTGAGGAGCGTCTCTTAAGGCCGTGTACTATATATCCTTTTTTTAAAAGAAATTCTGCTAAATATGCCCCATCCTGACCAGTAATACCGGTAATGAAAGCTACTTTGGGTTTATTTGTATCCATTATTTGCGAGTAATAAGCAAAATTAAGAATATTTCGAAGTGTTTACGATTATTATGGCTTTTTTCGCATCTTCAATCAAATTCTAATTAAGTAAAGTCCCAAAAAAGATAATAGCTATCTCCTTCATGACTTTGAGTCGAGAAATAAAAATGAGGTTGCTCCTTACATTTGGAAGCAACCTCATTTTCATTTATTTATCAGATTGGATACTTTTTACTCTACACGTGAGAAATTAAGCACCAAGTTTCCACTGCCATTTTCTAATGGGACAGGCATACGCATTACAAGTGATTGTCCGTCAGAATAGGACAAGTTTAAACGGTAACCACTGGTCACATTAGACGCTTTCTCGCCAGAGTATACTTTCTTAAATTGGAATTGCGGATATGCGCCCTCTTTTGCTCCGTCATAAACAGACCATACAATGGTACGAACCGCACCATCAGCACATAAATTACCGGCAGCATTAAAAGCAATGCTTCCACGATAGTTACCTCCTGGCAAAGTCCAAACACTTCCAATGAAACAATCAACCGGTGCTTCATCAAAAATATTCTTGATTGTATATGTTGAAGGAATATCTTCTCTATTCACAGAATTGAGCACCCATTTTCCTTTCAACCCATTTCTCCACTGCGAAGCAGACGGGCCATCGGCCTGCGAAACGCCTGAAGAAACTCCACCGCCTGTAGAAGTTTTCTTTTGTGCCCCACAAGAAGTCAACAATAAAATAACGGCAAACAAAGCCGCAAATGACAAGAAATGTTTATGTTTCTGCATGATATAAAAATTAATTTTCCTATTTGAGTATATTCGCAAACTTAGATAAATTCATGTTTATATGCAATACAACTACGAATGCATATATACTGAATCTCCTCTCCCTAACAGGTGTATTATTTATAGAGGAAATATATAACTTTGCGTCATATGACTGTATCCAAAAATCATACCATAAGCAAGATTATTGCGAAAGCAATTTTGCGCATTACGATTATTCTATTGGCTATTCCAATTATTGTCTATTTCACGAATAGGGAATTACTGCCCGCAAACCTTAATTTTCAAAGTATTTGGTCAATTGCTGCGCCTATTTTACTTTTTTTATTATTCACAGCATTATTGATTGTCGTGCTTCGAAATAAGTTTACACAAGTGGATTTCAATTGGATGTTTTCGCTTTGTGGAGCATTTTTGTGTGCCTATTTGTTGCTTTTATATATCCAAAGCAGTCCATTGACATAATGCAGGCTATTCCAATCACATCATCATGAAAAATAAATACTGGTCCATCTTAAAAAATATATTCAAAGTTCTGGTGACTCTCGGAGCTTTGTATTTTGTGATGCGCAAAATCTCATTTCCAGATGTCAAGCAAGCCCTAACAGATTGTAATCCCTTATTCTTATTTTTAGCTTTATTAAGTTATATCATATCGATAGTCATCGCCTCCTCACGACTGAACAGCTTTTTTAAAACCATCGGACTGAAATTGAGCGAGCGTTATAATATGCGGTTATACCAATTGGGCCTATTGTATAACTTTTTTCTTCCTGGAGGTATCGGAGGGGATGGTTATAAAATTTATTTTCTGAAGAAAAATCATCACATCAAAGGTAGAAAAGTCCTCAGTGCCGTATTTTTTGATCGATTAAGCGGCCTTTGGGCACTTTGTATCATTATCGGAGCATTGGTTATTTTCATGCCTCGACTAGCAATTCCCAACAGCATTACCATTGCCACACTGGCTATAGGAACCGCAACATACGTTTATTTTCTTCACCTTTTCTTTCGGGATTTCTTTAATCGCTTTATCCAGACACATATCAAAGCACTCGCTGTACAAGGATTTCAGACGCTGAGTGCTATATGCATACTTTATGCGATGAACTTCGATGGTAAGTTTTCTCCGTATCTGCTTATCTTTATGGTTTCTTCACTTGTCGCAGTTGTTCCGACGATTGGCGGAGGCGTAGGTCTACGAGAATTAGCTATCATCTATGGTGCAAACTATTTTAAATTGGACCCTCACTTAGCAGTATTAATTAGTCTGATTTTCTATATCATTTCCCTGCTCGTTGCTTCTTCGGGTATATATTATATCTTTAGACCCCAGCGTTTAGGTGCAGACAGACTTCCCTCTGCAAGTGAAGTGGAGAAAGAACTTGAAAAGGAATAAATACATATTATGGCAAATATCATTATCACAGGTGCCAGTCATGGCATAGGATTCGAAGCAGTTTTGGACTTAACACGAAACAGAGACAACCAAGTCATTGCCTTGGCGCGTTCGGCAGATAGACTGAGAAAACTACACGAGATATCCACATCTTTAAATCCTGAAGGCGGAAAGCTTTATCCTGCACAGTTTGATATTGTCTATGACAATTATCCCGATTCACTAATTCCATTCATACAATCCAAATTCGAACACGTAGATATTCTGATAAACAATGCTGGAATATTAATCAATAAACCATTTTTGGAAACTTCTTTGGACGATTTCGCACAGGTTTTCCAGACCAATCTATTGGGACACGTGAATATGATAAAGCACATTGCTCCTTTAATGACAAACGGCGGGCATATCGTCAATATCGGAAGCATGGGCGGTTTTCAGGGCTCTGCAAAATTTGCAGGATTATCGGCTTATTCTGCAAGCAAAGGCGCCTTAGCAACATTAACAGAATGTTTAGCAGAAGAGTTTAAAGAATTAGGTATAAAAGTGAACTGTTTAGCGTTAGGCTCTTCGCAGACAGAAATGTTCGAAGAAGCGTTTCCGGGAGTAGAAGCTGGAACCTTGGCATTCGAAATGGGAAGATATGTAGCAGAGTTTGCACAAAATGGTCATCAATTTTACAATGGAAAGGTGCTTCCTGTTGCAAATACAACACCATAAAAGATTCGTGATTATCTTACACCATTATCGAAGATAATCACGAATATCTCTATAAAGAGTTTATCCACCCAGCTAAATCACTTAATACAACCTCATTAAAGGTTTCCTCAATCTCGACATATTCAGATACGGCTCCTGTCTCTGCTTTTTGAAACAGATGGTTCAGTCCATCATATACTTTTAAGAGATGACGATCGTTTTTAGGCAAATTATCCGACAAGCTTTCCATATTAGGAGCAAAAGGCACTTGAATATCTTTACCCCCAAAAGCTGCATACACAGGGATTTTGATTTGTTGAATGAACGGCACCGGATCTATACGCATGAAATAACGATAAGCGGGTCGCATCATCATTTTTATCTCATCCTTTTGGGATTGTGTAGGATCTGGAATAATAACTTCCGTGTTCTCTAGAATCTGCAAATAAGCATGTTCTGCAGATAAATCACTTTTCACCAAAGCATAATTTTTCCGGTTAATGTTACGCACTTGTTCCAAATAATTTTCTGACATTCCCGCATTCTTACCTATCTCATAGGCCTGCAAAACCATCAATGAGTCAATAGAGATTGCCGGACCGGCCAGTACACCTATAAAATCGATATCGGCAGAATGCTGGCCTGCGATTAGCGTAGCAATTAGCCCTCCCTCGCTGTGCCCAATAATGCCGACCCTATTCACATCGACTTTCTCCTGGCTCTTTAAAAAATCCACGGCACTGATTACGTCTTTGCTAAACTCATTGATTGTACTCGTGGTATAATTTCCTTTGGATTGACCTATCCCGCGCTCATCATAACGCAAGACAATAATATTATTTCGCGTTAAATAATCGGCAACTACTTTGAATATCTGATGCCCAAAGATTTCTGAATTTCTGTCCTGTGGGCCGCTCCCGGTCACTAATACAACAGCAGGAAATTTACCTTCACTGCGAGGCATGGTGATTGTCCCAGCCAATTCTTCAGCATCAAAGGTATTCTTAAAACGCACATCCAAGGTGTCGTAAGGATAAGGAGCTGTCGGCGTCTGCGGACGTAAACGTTTATTGGAAACATTTTCCGGTCTGGACATCACTATCGGTAGTTTCATTCCATTTTGCAATACTTGCCCCTCCAACTTTTCATTATCCAGCAATCTGCCTTGAAAACGCAAACCAATAGCTGCAACCTCAATAAAGATCGAATCTTGTTCTACACGAACAGAACTTAACGGAATCTGAGCCTTGCTCTGTGCCGGACTCTCCATACTCCCTTTCCATTCTTTAGTCTCTCCTTGCAAATGGAAAACCAAAGGGAGTGCCATTCCTTGTATCTTCAAATCACCTCGCCATGTACCTTCAAAAGATTGAGAATATCCTAAACAGGACTGTACCAACAAAAGAATGAAAACCAGATAATTTCTCATATAAATAAGCTTCTATAAATCAAC
>Ga0079224_100010296_pt1 | contig 12824 bp, 8 predicted proteins | sample Stecom2015_FD_80414 | JGI IMG/M metagenome (GOLD analysis project Ga0079224, IMG submission 80414) | Agricultural soil microbial communities from Utah to study Nitrogen management - Steer compost 2015 | ecosystem: Environmental > Terrestrial > Soil > Agricultural land | place: USA: Utah...
ACGCGCACGAAGCGGTCCACGCTCGCGCGCAGCAGGTAGCGGTCGTGCGAAACCAGCAGGAGCGCTCCGTCGAACTCGGCGAGCGCCTCCGTGAGGGCGTCGCGGGCCGTCGCGTCGAGATGGTTCGTCGGCTCGTCGAGCACCAGGAGCTGCGGCTTGCCGTGGACCAGCTCGGCGAGGAGCACCCGCGCCTTTTCGCCCCCCGACATCGGGCCGATCGGGCGCAGCGCATCCTCGCCCCGAAAGCCGAAGCGGCCGAGGAAGCCGCGCAGCTCCGCCTCGCGCGCCTGCGGGTCGACGCGCGCCATGTGCGCGAGCGGACTGTCGTCGGCGCGCAGGCGCTCGACGCCCTGCTGCGCGAAGTAGCCGACGCGGGCGCTCGCGGCCCGCCGGATCCGGCCGCCCAGCGGGTCGAGCTCGCCCGTCAGGGTGCGGATCAGGGTCGTCTTGCCGGCGCCGTTGCGGCCGAGCAGGCCGATCCGTGCCCCGCGCTCGATCGTGAGGTCGATGCCGCGCAGCAGCGGCGCGTCATAGCCGGCGCACAGGCCCTCCGCGACCATCAGCGGGTCGGGGCATTCGCCCGCGTCCGCGAAGCGGAAGTCGAGCCCGCTGGCCGCGCGCAGGGGGGCGGCGAGGTCGAGCCGCTCCAGTGCCTTGATCCGGCTCTGGACCTGGCGCGCCTTGCTCGCCTTCGCACGGAAGCGGTCGATGAATCGCTGCAGCTGGGCCGCGCGTTCCGCATCGCGACGGTAGTTGCGCTCGGCGAGCGCCTGGCGCTCGGCGCGCTGGCGCTCGCAGGCCGAGTAGCCGCCCGTGTAGCGGACCAGGCGGCCGTCCTCGATCGAGAGCGTGGCGCGCACCACGGCGTCGAGGAAGTCGCGGTCGTGCGAGACGATCAGGCAGCTGCCCTCGTAGCGGGCGAGCCAGCGCTCCAGCCACAGGATGGCATCGAGATCGAGGTGGTTGGTGGGTTCGTCGAGCAGGAGGAGATCGCTCGGAACGAAGAGCGCCTGGGCGAGATTGAGCCGCATGCGCCAGCCGCCCGACAGCGTCTCGACCGGCGCGTCGGCCTGGGCGGGTTCGAAGCCCAGGCCGTCGAGCAGGCGGCGCGCCCGCGCCTCGGCGTCCAGTCCGCCCGCCTCGGCGATGGCGGCGTGCGCCTCGGCGATCGCATGCCCGTCGTCGGCCGCCAGCGCGTCCTCGAGTGCGGCCCGTGCCTCGCGCAGCACCGCGTCGGAGTCGATCACGTGGCGCCAGGCGGGCAGCCCGCCGCCGGGCAGTCCCTGTTCCAGCCGCACGATCCGCATCGGCGGGCGGTCGATCTCGCCCGCGTCGATGACGATCTCGCCGGCAAGCGCGCGCAGCAGGCTGGTCTTGCCCGATCCGTTGGGCCCGATCAGGGCGATCTTCTCGCCCGGCGCGATCGCCGCGTCCGCATCCGCGAGCAGGGTCTTGCCGCCACGGGCGAGGCCGAGGCCACGCAGCCGGATCATCGGGCCGCTTCGATCTGCCGGCGGCTCGCCACGACGACCATGTGCTCGCCGGCGGAAACCGGCAGCCAGCCGAACTCGAGCCGGGGAAACGCCGCCTCGAAGTGCGCCGCCTCGTGGCCGATCTCGAGCACCAGGAGGCCGTCGTCGGCCAGGTGTTCGGGCGCGCCCGCGAGGATGCGGCGAACCACGTCCATGCCGTCGACCCCGCCCGCCAGCGCGAGCTGGGGCTCGGCCAGGAACTCGGCGGGCAGCGCCGCCATCGAGTCGGCGTTGACGTAGGGCGGGTTGCACAGCACCAGGTCGAAGCGGCGCCGGCCGAGCGGCTCGAAGAGGTCGCCGCGAAGCAGCCGGATGCGGTCCTGGAGGCCATGGTCGGCGACGTTCTCGGCCGCCAGGTCGAGCGCTTCCTGGCTGATGTCGGTGGCTTCCACCCGCGCGTCCGGGAACGCCAGCGCGGCCAGGATGGCGATGCTCCCGCCGCCCGTGCACAGGTCGAGCACCGTCCGGGGCCAGTCCGCCGGCCGGCCGACCGCATCGAGCCAGTCGGGCAGGGATTCCTCGAGCGCCTCGGGAATCAGCGAGCGCGGCACGAGCGCGCGCGGGTCCGCGCGCAGGCGCACGCCGCGCAGCCAGGCCTCGCCCGTGAGGTAGGGCAGCGGCGTGCGGTCGGCGCAGCGCCGCTCCACCAGCTCGACGATGACCTCGATCTCGCCGGGGGTCAGGCGCGCGTCGAGCCAGGGTTCGAGCGTGTCGGGGGGCAGGTGCAGCGACCAGAGGATCAGCCAGGCGGCTTCGTCGCGCGGATCGTCGACACCGTGCCCGTGGTGCAGCCCGGCGGCGGCGAAGCGGGTGCATGCATAGCGCCAAAGGTCCCGCACGGTCTGCATGGCGCGCCGCGCCGCGCCCGGGCGCGGAACGTGCCGCGCATGCGGGCTCATCGGCCGAGGAGCGCAGCGATCGTGCGCTCGTAGATCGCGGCCAGGACCGGGAGGCTGGCGATCTCGATGTGCTCGTCCACCTTGTGGATGCTCGCGTTGATCGGGCCGAACTCCACGACCTGCGGGCAGATGCGGGCGATGAAGCGTCCGTCGGAGGTGCCGCCGGTGGTCGAGAGGGTGGCTTCCACGCCGGCTTCGGCGAGGATGGCATCCGACAGCGCGCGCGATAGCGCCCCGGGGGGTGTCAGGAACGGCATGCCCGACAGCGACCAGTCGAGCGAGTACTCGAGGCCGTGCGCATCGAGGATGCCGGCCACGGCGGCCTTGAGACCATCGACCGTGCTCGCGGTCGAGAAGCGGAAATTGAAGTCCACCATCGCCTGGCCCGGGATCACGTTGCTCGCGCCGGTGCCCGCATGCAGGTTGGACACCTGCCAGGTGGTGGGCGGGAAGAACTCGTTGCCGTCGTCCCAGCGGCGGGCGGCGAGCTCGGCCAGCGCGGGCGCGAGCTGGTGCACGGGGTTGCGCGCGAGGTGGGGATAGGCGACATGCCCCTGCACGCCATGGACCACCAGCCGGCCGGATAGCGAGCCCCGGCGGCCGTTCTTGATGGTGTCGCCGAGCCGATCGACCGAGGTCGGCTCGCCGACGATGCAGTAGTCGAGCGATTCGCCGCGGGCCTCGAGCGCATCCACCACGCGTACCGTCCCGTCGACGGCGGGACCTTCCTCGTCCGAGGTGATGAGCAGGGCGATGCGCCCGGCGAAGCCGTCGCGTCCCGGGCCGGCCAGGAAGCGCTCGGCCGCGACGACGAACGCGGCGATCGACGACTTCATGTCGGCCGTGCCGCGGCCATGGAGCCGGCCATCGCGCTCGGCCGGCTCGAACGGGTCGCTCGACCAGTCGGACAGCGGGCCCGTGGGCACCACGTCGGTATGGCCGGCGAAGACGAGCGTCGGACCGGGCCGGCCCCCGTCGCGCACCAGCCAGAGATTGCTCACGTCGCCGTGGCGCTCGGGTGCGCCGCCAAAGCCCAGGGGGGCGAGCCGATCGACGATCAGCTGCTGGCAGCCGGCATCGTCGGGGGTGACCGAGCGGCGCCGGACCAGCGCCTCGCAGAGGGCGCGGACCGGTTCGGAAGCCTGCCGCGTCATGCCGCCTCCGGGGATTGCAGCAGGCTCTCGTAGAGCTTCGGATTGAAGCCGACGAGGACGTGCTCGCCGGCGATCAGCACCGGCCGCTTGACGAGGGTGGGCTCGGCGAGCATCGCCTCGATCGCGCTCGCCTGGTCGACGATCGCGGCGCGCGCCTGCGGCTCGAGCGCGCGCCAGGCGTGGCCGCGCCGGTTGAGCAGCGAATCCCAGGGCACATGCGCGGCCCAGGCCGAGAGCATCGCCGGCTGCAGGCCGTCTCGCCGGAAATCGTGGAAGCGATGCTCGATGCCGTGGTCGCGCAGCCAGCGTCGCGCCTTGCGGACCTGGTCGCAGGTGTCGATTCCGTGGACGACGACAGCGGGCGATTCAGACATTGAGCAGGAACTCGGAGAAGGACGGCGAGTCGCCGTCCGGCGGCTTCGGTCCGCCCGGGCCGGCAGGCCTGGCATCCGGCGTCGGCGGAACCAGCAGCGAGGGCATCGTCGCCGGGCTCGGCGCCGGCTCGGGCGCGGCATCGTCGCCGGCGTTCTCGAGGTTCCACAGCAGGTTGGTCGGGGAATCCGCGTGCGCGAGCGCGTCCTCGCGGGTAATGCGCCTCTCGCGTACGAGGCGGGCGAGCGCCTGGTCGAACGTGACCGAGCCGGGGGCGAGCGACTTCTCCATCGCCTCCTTGATCTCGGTGAGACGGCCGCTCTCGATCAGTTCGGCCACGTGCCGGGTGTTGAGCAGGATCTCCACGGCGGGCAGGCGCTTGTCCGCGTCCCGCGTGCGGATCAGTCGCTGGGAGACGACCGCCTTGAGCGTCGCCGCCAGGTCGGAAAGCAGCACGCGCCGGTTGTCGGGCGAATAGAAGCCGATGATCCGGTTGAGCGCATGGTTGGCGTTGTTGGCGTGCAGGGTCGCGAGCACCAGGTGGCCGGACTGCGCGTAGGCCAGGGCCATCGTCATGGTCTCGACGTCGCGGATCTCGCCGATCAGGATGCAGTCCGGCGCCTGGCGCATCGCGTTCTTCAGCCCGATCTGCAGCGACTTGGTGTCGGTGCCGATCTGGCGCTGGTTCACGATCGAGCGCTTGTGCCGGAAGGTGAACTCGATCGGATCCTCCATCGTGAGGATGTGGCCGCTGCGCCGCTCGGCGCGCAGGTCGATCATCGAGGCGAGCGTGGTGGACTTGCCGGAGCCCGTCGAGCCGACGACGAGCAGCAGCCCGCGCTTCTCCATGACGAGCTCGCCGAGGATCGGCGGCAGCTGCAGTTCCTCGAGCGTGGGAATGTCGCCCGGGATGAAGCGGATGACCGCCGCCGGCGTCCCGCGCTGGCGGAACACGTTGATCCGGAAGCTGCCGACGTCGCGTACCCCGTATCCGACGTTGAGCTCGTGGTCGGTCTCGAACACCTCCCACTGCCGGTCGCTCACCACCTCGCGGATGAGCGCGATCACGTGGGGCGGTTCGAGGCGCTGCTGGTTGATCGGGACGGTCACGCCGTTCACCTTCACCTGCACCGGGCTGCCCGGCGTCAGGAACAGGTCCGATGCCCGCTTTTCCGCCATCAGGCGCAACAGCCGTTCCATCGTGCTCATCCAATCTCCTCGATCTCGAAGGCGGGCAGGGCGCTCGCCCCGGATCCGCGCAGTGCTCAGTCGCCTCGCAGCAATTCGTTGATGCTCGTTTTCTCCCGGGTGGCTGCGGTCACCCGCTTGACGATCACCGCGCAGTACAGGCTGTGGCTGCCGTCGGCCGCGGGCAGCGAGCCGCTCACCACCACCGAGCCGGGCGGAATCCGCCCGTACGTCACTTCGCCCGTCATGCGGTTGTAGATCTTCGTGCTCTGGCCGATGTACACCCCCATCGAGACCACGGAGTTCTCTCCGACGATCACGCCCTCCACGATCTCGGAGCGAGCGCCGATGAAGCAGTTGTCCTCGATGATCGTGGGGTTCGCCTGCAGCGGCTCGAGCACCCCCCCGATGCCGACCCCGCCGGACAGGTGGACGTTCCGTCCGATCTGGGCGCAGGAACCGACCGTCGCCCAGGTGTCGACCATCGTCCCTTCATCGACGTACGCGCCGATATTGACGTACGACGGCATCAGGACCACGTTGCGCCCGATGAACGCGCCCCGGCGGGCCACGGCCGGCGGGACCACGCGGAATCCGGCCTGCGCGAATCGCTCGGGCGTGTAGGAATCGAACTTGGTGGCGACCTTGTCGTAGAAGCGCAGGGGCGAATCGCCCATCGGCGCATTGTCCTGGAGGCGGAACGACAGCAGCACCGCCTTCTTGATCCACTGGTGGACGACCCAGTCGTCGCCCTCCTTGCTGGCCACGCGCAGGCGACCGGCGTCGAGTTCGCCGATCACGTGCTCCACGGCCTCGCGGACTTCGGCCGGGGCGCCGGCGGGCCCCAGCGATGCGCGCTCTTCCCACGCGCGTTCGATTGTCTCTTGCATGATTTCAGGTTCCGGAGGCGTACTGCACGATCCGGCCGGCCGCTTCGACGCAGTTGGCCGGGGTGTCGACGAGGGCGATGCGAACGAAGCCGGCGCCCGGGTTCTCGCCTTGCCAGTCGCGGGCGAGGAGGCTGCCGGGCAGGACGCGGACATTATATTGGCCAAGCAGGCCCAGCCCGAACCCGACGTCGTCCCCCCCGGGGACGCGGGCCCACAGGTAGAAACCGGCCTCGGGCCGGGTGACTTCGAGGGTTCCGGCGAGGATCGGCAGCACCGCGTCGAACTTCTCGCGGTAGAGGCGGCGATTGTCGCGGACGTGGTTCTCGTCGCCCCAGCCGGCGATCGAGGCCGCCTGGGCCACCGGGCTCATCGCGCTGCCGTGGTAGGTGCGATAGCGCAGGAAGCGCTCGAGCAGCGCGGCATCGCCCGCGGCGAAGCCGGACCGCAGCCCCGGCGCATTGGAGCGCTTGGACAGGCTGGAGAACACGACCAGGCGCTCGAAGCCCCGACCGACGGCGTGGGCCGCCTGGAGGGCGCCCAGCGGCGGCGCGGACTCGTCGAAGTAGATCTCGGAATAGCACTCGTCCGAGGCGATGACGAAGCCATGGCGCTCCGACAGCTCGAACAGCGCGCGCCATTCCTCGAGCGTCGTGACGACGCCGGTCGGATTGCCCGGCGTGCACAGATAGACCAGGCGGGTGCCGGCCCAGACTTCGCCGGGCACCGAGTTCCAGTCGCAGCGAAATCCGTTCGCCGCGTTCTGTGGCAGGTACCACGGCGTGGCGCCGGCCAGCAGGGCCGCTCCTTCGTAGATCTGGTAGAAGGGGTTCGGACAGACGACGTGGCCGCCCTCGGCCGGATCGATCACCACCTGCGCGAAGGCGAAGAGGGCCTCGCGCGATCCCAGGACGGGCAGCACCTCGCGCGCCGGATCGAGCGTCACGCCATAGCGGCGCCCGATCCAGCTCGCGATGGCATCGCGCAGCGCGGGGGATCCTGCCGTGGCCGGATAGTTCGCCAGCCCCGCCACATTGGCGCGCATGGCTTCCGTGACCACCGCCGGCGTCGGGTGACGTGGCTCACCGATGGAGAGATTGATCGCAGAATGCGATGGGCTGGGCTGGATGTTCGCCTGGAGCTTCGCCAGTCGCTCGAACGGATAAGGATGGAGGAGATTGAGTCTTTGGTTTAGCATTTATCCGTAGAGCCTTGTTATGATTGAAAATCAGGCGCCCATGCTTCGGGTGGGTGGAAAGTCGCCGAGTTCGATCCGGTCGGGAGCCTTCCATCCGCGCTTGCGGTGTTCCAGGACCACGGTGGTGAAGATGCCGCCGCGCACGTACCACCGGGTCGTGAGCCGCATGAATCGCGGGCGGCAGGCGGCGACCAGTTCGTCCAGGATCCGGTTGCTCACGGCCTCATGGAAGACGCCCTCGTCACGGAACGACCACATGTAGAGCTTCAGCGCCTTGAGCTCGAGGTTCTTGCGATCGGGAAAGTAGTCGATGACGATCGTCGCGAAGTCGGGTTGCCCGGTCAGGGGGCAGAGGCAGGTGAACTCCGGAATCTCGATATGGATGAGGTAGTCCCGGTCCGGGTTCGGGTTCGGAAAGGTCTCGAGCTGCTTGCTGGGTCTGGAAGGCATTCTGGGTGTCCGGCGGGGTCGCGGGCACATCGCGTCGCCGCGCGATCGTCACGATCGCCGGGCCTCGGATGGGGAGGGGGCGATGCTATTATACGAAGCCCCGATCGAGCCGCCGCCGCGGATCGTCAGGCCGTTGCCGCAGGTTCACGCCGAGCCGCCGTCGCGGCCGTTCGCCAAGCCGCCACCGCGGCTTTTCGGTTTTTCTGGGCGAGCCGAATTCGTATGTCGCGCCTGAACGGGCCTTGCCGCGAGGAAACCTCAACTTGCGACTGAAGCAGATCAAACTAGCCGGCTTCAAATCGTTCGTCGATCCCACGTCGTTCGATGTTCCCGGCCAACTCGTCGGCGTCGTCGGTCCCAACGGTTGCGGCAAGTCCAACATCATGGACGCCGTGCGCTGGGTGCTCGGGGAGTCCAAGGCCTCCGAGCTGCGTGGCGAATCCATGCAGGACGTCATCTTCAACGGTTCGGCGGATCGCAAGCCGGCGGCACGGGCATCGGTCGAACTCATCTTCGACAACAGCCTCGGGCGCATCGGGGGCAGCTGGGGGCAGTTCGCCGAGATCTCCGTCAAGCGCGTCCTGACCCGCGACGGCAACTCCACCTACCTGATCAACAACCAGGTCGTGCGCCGCCGCGACGTCCACGACATGTTCCTCGGCACGGGGCTCGGTCCGCGCGCCTACGCCATCATCGGCCAGGGCATGATCTCGCGGATCATCGAGGCCCGGCCCGAGGAGCTGCGGGTCTTCCTCGAGGAGGCGGCCGGGGTCTCCAAGTACAAGGAGCGCCGGCGCGAGACCAGCAACCGGCTCGCCGACACGCGCGAGAACCTCAGCCGGGTCGAGGACATCCGCCGCGAGCTGGGCAACCAGATCGAGCGCCTCGAGCGCCAGGCCGAGGTCGCGCAGCGTTTTCGCGAGCTCGAGGACGAGCGCGAGCGCAAGCAGCAGATGCACTGGCTGGTCCGCCGCGAGGAAGCCCGGCGCGAACAGGCCGCCTGCCGCCAGCGCGAGGCCGCCGCGCGGACCGCGCTCGAGGAGAAGATCGCCGAGCAGCGCGCGCTCGAGGCCGAGATCGAATCCCGCCGCGCCGCGCACTACGAGGCGGGCGATGCGGTCCATGCCGAGCAGGCGCGTTTCTACGAGGCCAATGCCGAAGTCGGTCGCCTCGAGGCGGAGATCCGGCACGTGGACGAGACGACGGGCCAGATCACCGAGCGGCTCGCCACGATAGAGGCCGACGCCGAGCGCCTTGCCGAGGAGTTGCGGCAGGCGACCGAGGGGCTGGAGCGCGCGCGCGCGGCCCGCGAGGAGGCCGACGCCCGCCACGCCATGCTGGAGCAGTCGCTGGAGACGCTCGCCGAGTCCTCCGCGACCTTCGAAGACACGGTCCGCGAGGCGCGCGAGGCGCTCGAGGCCGCCCAGGCCGAGGTCACCGAGATCCGCCGCGGGCTGGAGCTCAGCAGCCTCGAGCAGCGCAATGCCCAGGAGCGCCTCGACCGGATCGAGCAGCGGCGCCAGCGGCTCGTCGCCGATGCCGCCGCCCTGCGCGAGTTCGATCCTCTCGAACTGGAGAACGCCAGGGCCACGCTGGCGGAGCTCGAGGCGCTCGAGGAGGATTCCGCCGCGCGGCTCGAGCAGGCGCGCACGCAGTGGCAGGAGCACGATGCACGGCGCGCGCCGGCCCACGATGCGCTGCGCGAGACCGAGGCGAAGCTCGCCCAGGTCGAGGCCCGGATCGCCGCGCTGCGCGAGCTCCAGGAGCGCGTGGACAGCCAGGCCAAGGTCGGACCCTGGCTCTCGCGCCACGGCCTCGAGCGAATGAAGCGGCTCTGGCAGCACCTGCACATCGAGCCGGGCTGGGAGACGGCGATCGAGTCGGTCCTGCGCGAGCGGGTCGGCGCGCTCGAGGTGGGCCAGCTCGAGCATGCGCTCGGCCTTGCGGGCGATGCCCCGCCGGCGAAGGTCGCCTTCTTCGACACTCGCCTCGCGTCCGGCGCCGCGGGCGCGGCGTTGCCCGGCGGGGCGGCGCCTCTCGCCGCGGCCGTCCGTACCGGCGACGCGGGCGTCCAGGCGCTCGTCGCGGACTGGCTGGCCGGGCACTACCAGGCGCCGGACCTCGAGACCGCGATGCGCCATCGCGACCAATTGCCGGTCGGCGGCCGCTTCGTCGTCCCGGCCGGGCATTCCGTGAGCCGGGCATCGATGCAGCTCTACGCGGCCGACAGCGAGCAGGAAGGCCTGCTCGCGCGCCAGCAGGAGCTCGAGAACCTCGATCGCGTGCTGCGCGCCACGCGCCTGCTCGCCGAGGAGGCGCGCGGCGCCGCGCAGAAGGCCGAGTCCAGCGCCGCCGAGCGCCTGCGCGCCCTGGAGGCGCTGCGCGAAGCGCACGCCGACTGCGCACGGCGCCTCGGCTCGGCGCGGCTGGAGGTCCAGCGGCTGGCGCAGGAGGCCGAGCGGGGCGCGCGCGAGCGCGAGCGGGTTGCCGGCGAGCAGGCCGAATCCGAGGAGACGATCGCCCGACTCCGGGAGACCCTGGAACAGGCGCAGGCGCGCTTCGAAACCCTCGACGAATCGCTGGCCGAGCGCCAGGAGTCGGCCGAGCGGCGCCGCGAGGCGCTGGAAGCGGCGGAGGCGGAGCGGGACGCCCAGCGCGACCGTGTGCGCGAAGCCGAGCGCGCAACCCAGGAGGCCCTGTTCGCGACCCGCACCGCGGCCGCCGACATCGAGCGCTTCGAACACGCGATCGCCAGGGCGAAGCACGCGATCGAGCGTGGCCAGCAGGAAGCCGCGGGGCTGCGCGAGCGCCTGGCGCGGCTCTCCGCGCAGCCCGCGCAGCAGGCGCTGCAGTCGGCCCTCGAGACGCGCACGAGCCGCGAGCAGGCGCTCGGCCTCGCCCGCCAGCGTCTCGACGATCTCGCGCAGCAGCTTCGGTCGCGAGAGGAGGCACGGCTGCGGGTCGAGCACGCGCAGGAGCCGATTCGCGCCGAGGTGGCCGAGCTGCAGCTCAAGGAGCAGGCGGCGCGCCTCGCCGTGGAGCAATTCGACGAGCAGCTGCGCTCGGCCGGCGTGGACGAGGCCGCCGAGGAAGGCCTCATGGCCGTCATAGCGGAAGACCGACCGCGGGCGAGCTGGCTGCAGGGCGAGGTCACCCGGCTCGGCAACGCGATCGCGGCGCTCGGGGCGGTGAACCTGGCCGCCCTCGACGAACTCGCCGAGGCGCGCGAGCGCAAGGGCTTCCTTGACGCCCAGTCCGCCGACCTGACCGAGGCCATCGAGACGCTCGAGGACGCGATCCGCAAGATCGACAAGGAAACCCGGGAACTGCTCCAGGACACCTACGACACGGTCAATCGCCACTTCGGCACCCTGTTTCCGCAGCTCTTCGGGGGCGGCGAGGCGCGGCTCCTGCTCACCGGCGACGAAATCCTCGACGCCGGTGTCCAGGTCATGGCGCAGCCGCCGGGCAAGCGCAACAGCTCGATCCACCAGCTCTCGGGCGGGGAGAAGGCGCTCACCGCGATCGCGCTCGTCTTCGCGCTCTTCCAGCTCAATCCGGCGCCGTTCTGCCTGCTCGACGAGGTCGACGCCCCGCTCGACGAGCCGAACACCGAGCGCTATGTCGAGATCGTCCGGCGCATGTCCGACCAGACGCAGTTCCTGTTCATCACGCACAACAAGATCGCGATGGAGCTCGCCTCGCATCTCATCGGCGTGACCATGCAGGAACGGGGAGTGTCGCGAATCGTCGCGGTCGATCTCGACCGGGCGGTCGAGTACGCCGAGGTGGCCTAGCCGCCCGAAGGAGTCCGTACGTGAGCAGTCTGGGACTGAGCCTGCTGATCCTTGCGCTGGTCGGCGTGGGCGGCGTTCTCTTGTACAACTACTGGCTCGGCGGCACGTTCCGGCGCCGGGTCCCGGACAGTCGCGAACCCGAACCCTTGCTGCGCCAGGAGCCGCGTTTCGGCCGGGTGGGTCCCGCCGCCCTGGACCCCGCGCCGGGCGAGGGGCTCGCATCGCCGGAGCTGGACGACGAGGCGCTCCCGGTGCTCGATCCCGATTCCGCGCTCGACGCCTCGCCGACGTCGGCCGATCCGGCCGCCTCCGGGGCCGCCGACAAGCCCGCGGCGTCCTCTGGCGGGTCCGAGGGCGCGGTGATATCGGCACAGGACCGCATCCTCGAGGCGCAGGCGGCCCGCGCGGGGCCGCCCGCGCCGCGGCTCGATCCCCTGGTCGACTGCTGCGTCGCGATCGAGCTTCCGGGCCCGGTGGCGAGCGATCGCATCATCGCGCTCGCGCGGCGCTTGCGTCGGGCCGGCAGCAAGCCGGTGCTGATGGAAGGCTCCACGCTGCCGGACGTTCCGGCGGCGCCCCTGTCGCGGGAGCCCGAGGGCCTGGGCGACGAGGTCCGCGCGCATGCCGATGGCGACGCCGGGCCGGCGGCGGTCGATGCGGACGGCGTCGCCGCGGTGGGCGCGACCGACGTCGATGCACCCGCCGAAGCGGAGCAGGGCGCCGCCCCCGGGCGCCCCGCCGTGCAGGCGCACGTCGACCCCTGGGAGTCGCCGGTGCCGGGCCGGCACTATCGCAGCCTGCGCGTCGGCATCCTGCTCGCGAACCGCCATGGCCCGCTCAACGCCATGGAGTATTCCGAGTTCGTCAATGGACTCCAGTCGCTCGCCGACAGCCTCGGGGGCTTCGTCGATCCGCCCGACATGATGAAGGTGCTGGAGCAGGCGCGTGAGCTCGATGCGCGCTGCGCGGCGCTGGATGCCCAGATCGGCGTCAACGTCGAGGTCGCGGAGGCGCTGTCGCCGGCCGACCTGGGCGGCATCGCGCAGTCGGCCGACGTTATCGAGCGGGGCAACAACCGCTACGCCCGCCTCGGCGACCAGGGCGAGGTGGTCTTCTCGGTCGCCCTCGGCGACACGCCGAACCGGCTCACCTTCCTGCTCGACGTGCCCCGTGTCGCGCCCGATCGCGAGCCCCTGCGCGAGATGGTCGCCTGCGCGTGGCACTGCGCCCAGGCCCTGCAGGGACGCATGGTGGACGACACCGGGCGGGCGCTGACCGACGCGGTGTTCACCCGCATCGAGGCCCAGCTCGCCGCCCGCTACGGCGCGCTCGAGGGCGCGGGATTCC
>Ga0079224_100010297_pt1 | contig 12821 bp, 23 predicted proteins | sample Stecom2015_FD_80414 | JGI IMG/M metagenome (GOLD analysis project Ga0079224, IMG submission 80414) | Agricultural soil microbial communities from Utah to study Nitrogen management - Steer compost 2015 | ecosystem: Environmental > Terrestrial > Soil > Agricultural land | place: USA: Utah...
ATCATTCCGCGGCCGTGGACGTGCGGATAGCGGCGCGGTCCACGGGCGCAAACTTGAGCGCATCCACGGCCGGCGCCGCGGACATCTGGCTTTTAATTTCGAGGCCCATCTAATGCCGGTACGACAGACCTACCAAATGAACGCCCCCAGCGGAAACAATGGGGGCTTGATTCTCGGCGAACCCTTGGACGTGAAGGGGCGGCGCCTGGCCGGCGGCCTGCCGTGGATCATGGACCTGGACGTTACGAACCGGGTCCGCCTGGGCGACACGGTGGCCGGCGGCCGAAGCGGCATTTCCGTGCCAACGGTGCCTTATGGCGGCTTCGGCCTGGTGGGCCGGAATGCCTCGGGCGTGGTGACGGTCACGCCGGACGATGCGGTTATCCGCCTGGACACCACGGCCGGCGCCGCGACGGTGAACCTTCCGGCCGTCGCCACCATGGCGGATCAATTCCTGGACATTATTTTGGCCACCACGGGCGGGACCTCCAACGGGTTCACGGTGGTTCCCAACGGCGCGGACCTGATCAACTTTCAAACCTCCCTTTCCTTCGGACAATTCGAATCCGCGATCCGCATCCGCTCCAATGGCTCCATGTGGGAGGTTTTCAAAGACGAGCTGAGGCTAAGGGCCCTGATCGAGGAGGACAACCCCAACGCGACATCGGCCGGCGCGCGCACGGCGGTGAGCACGTCCGCGGCCTTTTATTATTCCGGCCGGCCGGTTATGTTCCTGCTCACGACGTGCGGCTTTAACAACAACGGCGTGGATGAATTCATGCAGGCCGAATTTACGATCCGCATCGACGCCGGCGCGGAGAACCGGATTTGCCAATGGGACGCGGACCGGAGAAACGATCACCGGATGACCTCGGGCTTTCGGGTGCTGACTCCGGGCCAGGGCTCCCATACGGTCACGGTGTCCATTATTCGATCGACCGGCGCCGGGACCTTCACGCTCGATTTCAATGATTGGGTCCGCCTGTACTCGATCGAATTGTGACCTTCCACCCTCACGAAAGGATTCCGCATGTCCAATAAGAAAGACACCAAGCCCGCGGCCGCGGCCGCGCCCACGGCGGCCGCCGACGACATGGACGGCGGTTTTACCATCGTGGACGGGCAGAAGATGCGGATCATCCTCGACGGCCGCGGCGTCTTCAAGGCGCATGTGCCGGCCGGCGGCGCCCTGCCGGAACCGTCTTCCCTCGATGACGCGAGCGCGCGGGCCCTGAATCAGATCCCGCTCTCCAAGACCCTGGGCGGCGGCCAGGGCGAGGGCTAGGGCGGCGCCCTGGGCGAGATCCCCAGCGGGCCCGCGGGCGGCCCTGGGCCTGCCGGCGGCTTCAAGGCGCCGACGTAATAGGGGGCGGCCGTGTCTCTGTTCGAGCTGGAAGAAACCAAGATCCGCCCGCCGTCCTTTCCCTTGACGGCGCGCATAAACCAGGCCATCACGGATTTTTATTTCGAGCACTTCGCCCGGAAATACCTGGCGCCGCTCGGCCTGGAGGCCCGGATCACGTCCACCTTGAGAGACGCGGACCATAACCACCAGGTGGGCGGCGCGGCGAATAGCGCGCACGTCCACGGCCTGGCCGTGGACTTCCAACTATTCCGCGGCGGGAAGCGCCTGCCGGCCGCGGAGGAAAGCAAGGTGTTTAAGGACGTGGTGGCGCCGAATTGGCCCGGCTTCGCGCTCGATGAGGTGAAGGCGAAAAATCATATCCACGTCAACCTTACGCGGCAAATCTCCGTTTCGACCGGGATCACAACGGCGGCCGTTATGGGCATGGTTGCGATCCCGATCTTCAAACGGCTATTCACGCCGGACAAGAAAGGGGGCCGGAAGTGATCGACAATACGGGGTATCTCTATGGCCAGGCCGTGGGACCTGGTGGGCAGGACTTAGGGCCGGCCGCTTCCCTGGCCGACCAGGCCGCGGCCGCGGAACGTGCGAGGCAGGCCGCGGCCGCGGCCGGGCGCGCGGCCGCGGCGGCCTCGGCGGCCGCCGGCGCGCGCGGCCAGGCTCAAGAGGCCGCCCAGGCCGCGGCCATGCAAAAGGCATCGGAGGCCGCGGCCGTGCGCGCGTCCGTGCCGGCGCCGGTCCCGTTCTATCGCACGCCGGCCTTTCTCTGGACGGCCGCCGGCATCGGGGGCGTGGTTATATTGACTTTGGCGCTCAAGCCGGCGGCGCCGAAAACGTATTTCGTCCGGCGCTGAATTTTGAAGGGGCTACAACATGGCAGGAAGAAAACAACCCGATCCGGCCCCGCCGGATCTGGACGGTGAAGACGACGACCAGGGCCAGGAAACCCGCGAGTACAACAAGCGGACCCAGCCGCTAGAGATCAAGGGCCTACCCGATGGGGTAAAGGCCGTTTTGCGCCTCAAGCCCTGGCGGGAGGCGAAAGAGTTTTCCGCCTACATTTACCGGCGCGAGGCGGACCCGCTCAAGCCGGGGCGCGTGGCAAAAAAGTTTCTTCGGCGCGTGTACAATACCGAGATCGAAGAAAGCTATTTGCAGGCCAATTTCCCGCGCGGCGGAAAGTTCACGGTGATCTATCAGCTCCCGCATACCGAGCGCGCCGGCGACGTGCAAATCCATTCCGACGATTTCGAAATAGAGGCCAGCGAAACGGCGGCCGCCTTGGTAGCCCCTGGCGGTTCGCCTTCCCTGCCGGCGGCTCCGGCCGCCGGCGGGGACCTCATGGCCGGGATCGCGAATCTCCGGGCCCTGGCCGAAGTGGTGGCCATGCTCAAGGGGGACCAGGTGGCGGCGCCGGCGCCGGCCTGGATGGAAAAAATGTACCAGGACAAATTAAGGCGCCTGGACGAAATGGAGGAGCGGCTACAAAAGAAACTCACGGGGGGAAATGTGATCGTGTCTCAAGGCAAGCCGGCGGAAGAATCGGGAAGCGCCTGGCCGGAATTCCTGCGGCCCTTTGCGCCGCAAATCAAGGCGTTCGGGATCCAGACTATGGAGGCATTGGCCGGGAAGCTCCTGGGCGCCGGCCTGGAGTCCGCGGGGCTCCGGTTCCTGGTGCTCAACAATCCGACCTTTCAAGCTCTCTGGGCCGACGAGGCCAAGCGGAACGAGGCCGCAAGCGCCATTATCTCCGCGCTCGGCGAGGCCGGGGAAAACCTGGTGGCCCTGTTCGCGCGCGAGATGGCCAATCGGCAAGGGGGGGCGCAATGACGGCCATGATCCGGAGCGTGGCGGCCCTGCGCGCGGCCGCGCGGCGCGCCGTCCTGGGCGCCCTGGCCGTGGTGGGCCTATGCCTGGCGGCCGTGGCCCTGGGCGTGTCCCTGGCGGCCTGCGGAGGCACGGAAGCGGCCGCGGGACCCTCGGCCGAAGAAAGGGCCATCCTGGGCGCCTGGGCGGGCCAGGTGGACGCCCAGGGCGTTCCCCTGCTCCTTACGATGCGCCTGGAGGAAAGCAAAGCCTACCAGGTGGAGATCCAGGCCGGCGGGGAGCTGGTGGAACGGGAACGGGGGACCTGGCGCCTTTCCGGTGGCCGTGTATACTTCACGCCAGCGACGTGCGACCAGGCCGACGACGTGGGCGGCCCCTTGCGGCCGGTGACGTGCGAACCGGGGGATGATATTCCGGTGAACATCGCCGGCGATACTTGGACCTTGCATTTCCCCGCCGGCGGGGAGCTGGTGTCTTTCGAGCTGAAACGATTGTAAGGGGGTTTCTATGGCTGTCCCTCCCGTGCTCATTGGCCAGGCCGCGGCCATCGCGGCGCAACCGGCGCTTTCCCTGTCCCGCGCGCCGGCCGTGGTCAATTACGGTAGTTACGTGGTCCTGGAGCTGGATCCCCAGCTCCAAAAGGAAGTCGCCGACTTTGTGATCCGGCAATTGGAGGCCGAACCCGGCGCCGTGCGCGTGTCCGGCCTGGGCGGCGTGGTGGCGCGCGTCCTGGCGCGCAAGTACAGCGGATGGATCGGGGGCGCCCTGGCGGGCTCTTTCGGCCTGGGCTGGCTTTCCAGGCCGAAAGGAAAGAAGCGGTGAGCGGCCGGCGCCTGGATCTCGATCGGGCCGTGGACGCGCTCCTAGATGCCTTGCAGCTCGAATATCCGGAATGGCGGGAGGCCATCGCCCGCGCCGGGGTGCGGGTGGAAATGGCCAACGGCGCTTTTCTCCAGGTGCGCGCGGCCGCGGTGCGGCGGCCGCTCACGGCCGCGCGGCCGGGACGCGCGGCCGCATGACTTGGCGCGACCGGCGGATCGTTCCCTTTGCGGCCGCTCGGGCGGCCGCGCCGGCGCCGGCGATCCATTGGATGATCGAGGAGAAGGATCCGCGCCTCGGCATTCCTACGGGGCGCCTGGCCTGCCGGCCGGCCGATGCCGGCGACCTGATCACGGCCGGCGCGTGGTCCTGCCTGCTCTCCAACGTGACGTGTCCGGCCTGCCGGCGGAAATTTTTTTCGGAACGTGCGCACAATCCGTCTAAACCTACAACGGATTGATTTTCCTAGACCTAGACGGACAGAAGGGCAATAGTACGCAGTCTAAGCGCCCGCGCGGCCGGGGCTTACCGCGGAAATTTGATCATTTTCGGCATCGATCAAGGTAAATTAGATCCGTGATCCAATGGCGAAGCGACGGGCTTTCCCCGCGGTCCCAATACGTCCTTTCCGACGCGCAATTAAACGATCTGCTCCTGCATACCGTGGACCTCCGCGATCGGATCATTCTGGAGTTATTTGTTTTCTGCGGCCTGCGGCTCATGGAGGCCGCAAGCCTGGAAATCGCGCGGATCGATTTCGACAACAAGATGATCCAGGTTGTCGGCAAGGGCCAGAAGATCCGCAACGTGCCGGCGCCCGGCTTCCTGCTCGACAAGCTCCGGAAGTACCTGGGCCGGCGCGTGAAAGGCTATGCGTTCACGGGCCGCGACGGCCGCGACCATTTGACCGATCGCGCCGTGCAGGCCGTGGTTAAGGCCGCCGGCGAGCGGATCAACTTCAAGCAGACTTGTCCCGGCCTCTACTTCCTGAATCCGCACACGCTGCGCCATACGTGCGCGCGGCGCATGAAGGGCGCCGGCTTCGATTACGAGGAGATCGCGCGCTTCCTCGGGCACAACTCGATCGCGAAAGTCGCGATGATGTACGGCACCAAGACCTTTAAGGAGGTTCAAGAGAAGGCCGATAACAGCCTGTTTAATTTGCGGATAGGTTAACCGACAAGTTACGGCGGGGTCCCAGCCGCGGCCGCTTTCCCTGGAAAGACGGCGACCGGGCCGGGCGTGCTAGGAAGCGCATAAGCGTTCCCTACCCTTCCCCAATATAACATCGGAAAAGCCCTGCGGGCCTTATTTCTTGGGGCCTAGCGGGTTTTCCATTTGCCTAACCGTTTCGGAAAAGTTCCTGCGGGGTGTAGAGCGGACCCGCTGAACCGGCCAAGCGACAAGGGAAAATAGAACCCCTCCAGCGCGCGCCGGAAATCGCCGTGACAGCCCTTGCCGCATGGGGGTTCCCGTCGTGGGCTCAACTACTGGGCGGGAGGGGATGCGGTGCTTTAGCCCCCCTGCGCCGTCGCCGGGATACCTGCCCGCGCGCCGTCGCAGGGGGGCCCGTGCGAATGCACGGGAGCATTCGCTCCCGTATTGTCCGGCCTCCGGCCGATGATAGGTTGAAAACCAAATGCAAATACCCGCCCCTCCCCCCGCCGGCGCGCCCGCGCGGCCCGTCCTGGCGCGGCGGTTCCCCGCGCCGGCCGCGGAGGGGGCCCGCCCCCCGGAGCGGCGCCGGGCGGCGCGCGGGGGAGGCCGCAAGCGAGAGCGCGCGAGCGTCCGGGCGCCGGCGGTGGAGGCCCCGGCCTTTCAGCTCGCCGGCAAGACTTTGCCGGCGCTCCGTAGCATACGTAACATACAAGTTACGGCCTTGAGGGAAGGAAGACGCGAAAACCGGGCCAGTTCGCTAAACCGAACCGGCGGCGCGTGTTCGCTATAGCGAACCTGGCGGGGGGGGGCCCGCCGCGGCCTGGGCGCCGGCGGCGCGCGTTCCTATCTTTCGCCTGGCGGCCGCGGGCCTCATTGAAGGGGACCGAAAAAGCGGCGGGTGCCTCCGGGCATAATGATCCCCGCCTTCCCGCGGCCGCTTCCCCGTCCACCAGCTCGCCGGCGGCCGCCGAAAAGTGTAATCGGATTTCGGCCGGGACACTTCGGCCAGGAGCTGGGCGAGCTCGGCCAGGCCTGGACCTGGTTTGCAATGCCCGCTTAGTCGAAAATGCTGTTAACGTGCGCGTTACGTCGAAAACGTGTAATCAAAAAAAAGGCGGGACGTTTTCACGCCCCGCCGGCAATTCGGAATTGTGCGGATTACCTGGACAGGGCCCAAACGGCGCCGGAAGGCCGCGCGAGCTGGGCGGCCTCCTGCCGTTTCTCCGCGGCCGCGGCCGTCGCGCACGTCGCGCACTTGCGATCCGGGTCCGCTAGGAAGGTATCCCGATCCGCATGGTACTTGAATTCCCGCCGGCGCGACGGCGAGACGCGCGCCGAAAGGTCAAGGCCGCAATAGGTGATCCAGCCGCGAAACTTGCGCGCGCAATGCCAGGGCCCGGCGCTCATGTTCCGAAGCTCCGACCCAAGAGAAGCGCGCGGAGGCCGTCCCGGAGCTGGTGGCCATCGACGGAATAATATTCCCCGCGGCCGTTGACATGGCGCGTTTCCATCCGGGTTAACTCCATGGCGCCGGCGCCGGGAACCTCGATATAGAATTGATCCCCCGACGTGATTTCATCGGGCGTTTCGCCGGGATAGAAGATCCCCCAGCGGCCGGAAGGCAAAAGCGCAAGGCGTCCGGGCTCTTTCATGCCGTCCGCCTTTCTCCGACTACGGGCGCGCGGCCAATGGCGGCCGTTATATCATGGGTGTACAGGTGGAAGGGCCGGCCCTGGAGGACCTGGCGCGCGTGCTGCTCGGCGTGGCTTGCTTCGGTCGGAAGGTCCGCGCCGGCAATGAGCGCGCGCGGCTGGGAAAAGGTGAAGCAAGAGGAAGCCGGCAACCACCATAGGGAATTTTCGTTTGAACCGTCGTAAAATGTGAGCTGGAGAGCGTATAGATTTTCCATGTAGCCCCATTGAATGGGCCGGGATCGGAATTGGTCCCGGCTCTAAAAGGATACCTAAAGGCGAAGTGAGGGACAATGCCAATCGTTGATTTTCCGCACCAAGGACGCGCACAAACTGCACGCTGGATGTACTTCCTTGCCGAAAATTACGCCGGCGACCTGGGCGAATTGGCCCGGCTCCCATTGATTGATTTCCATTCCATGGTCGCCGGCATGCCTTATGCAAATGATAATCGGGCATGGGGTGATCCCTTGCGCGAAGTCGTGGCGCGGCCGTCCTACATTCTGCAAATGCTAAAAAATCAACAAGTTACGGGGATAGACTGCAAAAAAAAGGCTATTCTATTGGGTGCGTGGTCCACACTAAATGGTGTACCATGGGAATTAGTGGCAATGAGCGAGCGGCCGGATAAAGAGGTTCACCACGTTTTCCCCGTGCTCTGCATCGGCGGAAAGTGGGTTAACGCGGATGCTACCTATGCGCGTCACCAGCTCGGCGCCGCGAAACCGGAAATGACCTACGCCGAAAGGCTGGCGCGCTAATGGGGAGGCTTACCGTTATGGCAGGACGAGACGGCGGCGCCGTGTTCATGGACCCGCGCGGAAAATCGGATTTCGATGCGGGCTTGCTTTTCTTCGCGGCGGCCGCGCGCATGATGCCGGGCTTGACCTGGCGCGACATCCAAAACCCTCAATTCATGGCCGGGTGGTTTACCGATCTGAAAAAGGCCGTCGGATCGGTGAAGGACGGGATCGGCGACGTGCTCAAGAGCACGACCGATTATATCGGCAAAAAGGGGGGGGAGGCCGTGCGCCTGGCGTCCGATCCCCAGGTGGCCGATACCGTGGCCCGCGCGGGCGCGGCCTATGCGACCGGCGGCGCCTCGGAAGGCGCCAATAGCGCCATGGACGCGCTCAAGAATATTTTCACGTCGCCGGGCCGCGGCGCCGTGGAGACGGCCGGCGCGGCCTACAAGCAAAGTTTCGGCCTCGACTTCCGGAACCCGTGGGTGATCGGCGGCGCGATCGGGGTGGGCGTGCTCACGGTGGCGGCCCTGGCCGGCGGGCGCCGATAGTGGACACGCTGGAAAACCTCGGGATCCTCGGATTCATGGATCCGATCACGGCCGTGGAAATCCGCGACCGGATGCGCCTGGGCGGCGCGACCGGCGCGAGCATGGCCAATGTGTCCGCTCTCTGGGATGCCTACCAGGACGCGATCCTAGAAAAGAAGCTCTCCCCCTTCCTCCGTGATGCGGAATGGCTCCCAACCTTCAATGACCTGGTGAAGGTTACCAACCTGGACAAAATGACCGTTTCCGCCTTCCTCACGGCCCTACGCGCGCACGCCCAGGAAAAGGGGACCATGCAATATTTGGACCCTGCCCAGGGCCAGAAAAGCCGGCAGGAAGCGAAAGAGACCGTAAAGGAGATCATCACGGCGCCGGGCAAGGTGATCCAGGCCGCGAGTAAGCCCGTGATCGACACGGCCGCGGCCGCCGGCAAGGCCATTTCCTCCCCGCTCATGTGGCTTGCCCTGGGCGCCGCGGCCGTGGCGGTGATCTACGTGGCTTACCAGGTTTCCCCAGCTCTCAAGACGGCCGGCAAGGCCAAGAAAAGGAAGGGTTGAGCATGGCACGGAAGGGCCTGCCCGGATGGGCGATCAAGCAAGCCGGCGGCGACATGGCCAAGGCGTGGAAGCTCGCCCGCGGCGGCAAGAAGAAGCGCAAGAAGGCCGGCAAGAAGAAGGCCGGCAAGAAGCGCAAGAAGGCCAGGAAGGCCGCGCCGAAGAAGCGCAAGAAGGCCAGGAAGGCCGCGCCGAAGAAGCGCAAGCGCGCCCGCAAGGCCGCGAAGAAGACGGCACGCCGGCGCCGGCGCTCAAAGGGTCCGGTTTTCCTCCTCTAACCGAAAGGGTTCCCCATGGCTTCGCAAAAGATGAAAGAGATCGGAGACGGCCTTACCATGTTCGCGGTAGGCGCCGGCGGCGCGATCGTGTCCTCCTGGCTGGTGAACTTCACGCCGGGCGTGAAGACGGCCAATCCCCTGACCCGCTCCGCGGCGCAATTCGCGCTCGGCCTGGGCGCCGTGCTGTTCACGCCGGGCAAATACCGCATGGCCCGCTATGCCGGCATGGGCGTAGCCTGGGCCGGCGCGCTCGGCGCCGTGGAGCGCGCCACCAAGATGAAAACCCTTGCCGGCGACCCGGAAGGCACGCTTTCGGCCGCGGAGATCGCGGCGCTGCAAAGCATGGGCGCAATGCCGATGCTCCAGGGCCCGGCGACGTTTCGCAATCCCGCCATGAACGGCCCGGTGACCATGCACGCGCAAGGCTCCCGGCCTTCCATGATGGGCGGATTCAAGGCGCCGACCTGACCGGGCGGCCGGCCGGCCGCGGCGCGCATGACTAGGGGCTGAACAAAACCCGCATCCCGCGGGAGGAAAGGATAGAGAGCATGAATCCGGACATGATGGGACAATCGGACGACCCGCGGGGCCTGGTGGTCCCTCCCACCCTCAACCTGAAACTGTTCCAGAAGGAAGGGGACCAGCTCGATTATACGAACTATGATCGCCTGCTCCTCAACAACGCCGGCGGCGCCATCGAAAGGCGGTTTTTCGAAATCGGCCTTGGCAATACCGATCCCGTGTCCGGCCGCCGGAAGACCCTGGCGGATACCGACCTGCGCGAGGGCCGGATCGCGGAGGGCCAGGCCTTCGCAACCTTCGTGCTCAAGTTCTGGGCGGAATTCAACGCCAACTTGAGCGAGGCCAATTACCTGTCCTGGATCCAATGGATGCGCGACACGGTGATCCAAATCAACATCGACACGAAACAGGAATACGGAACCTGGAAGCTCTCCGAGCTGCTGGGCATGCCCACCAACGGCCTGATCGTGCCGGCGGCCGCGGGCTCCAATGTGGGCCTGCTCTCCGTGGGGATGTTCCAATCCCTCAAGCCCTTGAACCTGTATATCCCGTTCCCGCGCCTCACGTCCTGGACCATCGCCATGTTCCAGGGCACGGCGCCGGCCGCGGCCCTGGACAATACCGGGATCTGCTGCGGAATGGTCGGCATCAAGAACCGCGCCGGCTAACCGCCCTGGGCGGCCGCGCGGGCCGTCCACGTCCAACGGCGCGCGGGAGGGGTGGACCCTATCCCGCGCGCCTTTTCACCGGGTCCGGGAGGCTCTACAGTGTATAACCCCATGTTCATGGGCGAACCGGCAACGCCCCAGGGCATCCCGACCGGGATCCCGAATTACGACGCGCTCCGCGCGTCCTTCAATGCCGACGTTTCCCGGAAGCTCGGGATCCGGACCCTGGAATGGCTCTTTGCCATTCCCCTACAGCTCCAGATCCCGGCGAGCGGCGGCGCGGATATTTCCATCGACATCAAGAGGGATGCGCATTTTGAATGCTATTTCCTCACGGGCTCTTTTACGACGCTCACGGGCGGCGCCGACGATGGAGTAAACCACGTTTCGATCCGGATCTCGGACGGCTCCAACGATCTGAAGCTCATGGAAAATTTCATCCCGGCCAACCTGTTCCTTTCGCCGGGCCGGACCCTTTCCAGCGGCATCGCCGGCAATCCGACGAACCAGCTTTTCTATCCCTTCCCCTTCTACCATATTTTCCCGGCCAACGGGTCAATCATCGTGGAAGGCGCCAACAACGGGACGACGCAAAACGTCCTCAACCTTCTTTTCTGGGGAAAGAAGCTCCGCGCCACTATCGGCGACGCCCAGGCCAGGCCGTGACCGAACAAGAGACGCAAGCCGGCATAGACGCCAACAACGCGCGGGCCCTGGACCCGGCCGCGTGGCGCCTGCGCTGGCTGTTCCTGGACCTGGTGCCGACCGGGACCTATTTCCAATCTCGATTCCAGATCCCGGCGGCCGCGGCCCTGTACAAGGTGGGGTATCTCATGGCCTGGTGGCCCGTGGGGCCCGGCGCCTTCCGGCCGCTCTTCCTCGATATACAGGACGACCGCGGCCAGCAATATATTTTCGTGGACAAGGGCCCGGAGCTGGGCTTAGGCGCCAATCTCTCCCTGTTCACAACGCCCAACGTCGATCCGAATTCCGCCGTTGCCGGCGACCAGTCCGCCTATCTCGGGATGATGCCTTTGAACATCGAATTTCCCGGCCGGTGTACGGTGACGGTGAGCATCCGCGGCGCGCTCGGGACGCCGGACCCGACAAGTCTAAAGCTCCTGGTGGCCGGCCACCAAAAGAACCAGGTAGGATAAATGGCCCTGATTCTCCAGCTCCCGCCCGGCTCCCAGTTCTACCAACCTTTGGTGAGGTTCACGGCGACTTTCAACGCGCCCTTGGTGGGCGGCTATGATTGGAACGTCGCAGGTAACACGGGCGTTCCCTTCCAGCTCATTCGAAAAAATCAGCTCTACCTTATTGAGCGATACAGCTTTTCCGCGACCATTCCGGAAGGGGAATTTTTCGAGGCCGTGATCACGGTGCCGACGCTTTCCGTCCGCATCCCGCGCGAGACGGACAAGCAAATTTACCCGACGCCGATCCCCCTGGTGAACTACGTGGACGGCCTCGAAACCCTCATTTACGCTTTCTCCAATGAGGACCAGCAATTGGAGGCGACTTTCCGCGGCCAGCTCAATCAAACCGCGCCCCTAGTGGGCACGCCGACGATTACGGCACAAGTCCAATTCAATATCTACGAGGTGAAAAACAAGGATTGGATCGAAAACTTCCTAGGACGCACTAAGGGCGGCCAGGCCGTGGGCCTTGTCCTGGGCGGGAGGCATCGCTAATGCCCGGCATCGTGGATATTATTTGTTCGGATATTCGCGTAGTCGGAGAGTCCGATTTTGTCGCCAATAGCGCCGTGAATGAGGTAACGGTTAACCAGGTGAACGCCAACGGCCTGGATTTCTTCGCGGCCAATGGCGCAAGTAAATTCCAGCTCGGGGACAAGCTCCTAATAAAAAAACTGTGGTGCGTGGTCCCTTTCGGTTTCGGCCAGGGCGGAATATCGATCACAACCTACATGCATCGGATTTCTATTGAATGGTGGGACGGCGCAAGCCTGCTAGTTTTCCCGCCGTTCTATGGCGGCTTGGTGATCCCGACGCTTTGCGATGCCGTGGATTTCGGCGATGGGCTCTATGTCGAAGTGAATACCACGGGGCCGCTTCGGACCATTCGGCTAGGGACGATCCGGCTCAATATTTCCCAGGTGAATTTGCCGGCCTCCCTCAACGGCGTGCGCGTTCCCGTGCAATACTACATGGAAATCCTCCACAATCTGCCCATGTCCTTCTGATGTGCGGATGCAACGGATTCGGCGGAGGAGGTAACCCGGGCGTTAACGTGCCAGGGTGGCAAAAGTTTTCCGTCACGCACACACAGTTTCAGACGGCCGGGCTCACGCAAAATATTCTCCTGTATTCCCTGCCCGCCGGCGGCCTGATTCACGGGGTCAAGCTCAAGAATACGATCGCTTTCGCCGGCGCGGGCATCACGGACTATTTCCTTTCCCTGGGCTTCGTCGGCGCCCTGGATGATCTCCTTATCGAATATTCCGTCACGCCGGCGCCGGCGGCGGATTCCTTCGCCATCGCGCAAACCTTCGACTCCCGGAATCATTCCGCGGCCGTGGACGTGCGGATAGCGGCGCGGTCCACGGGCGCAAACTTGAGCGCATCCACGGCCGGCGCCGCGGACATCTGGCTTTTAATTTCGAGGCCCATCTAATGCCGGTACG
>Ga0079224_100010298_pt1 | contig 12821 bp, 11 predicted proteins | sample Stecom2015_FD_80414 | JGI IMG/M metagenome (GOLD analysis project Ga0079224, IMG submission 80414) | Agricultural soil microbial communities from Utah to study Nitrogen management - Steer compost 2015 | ecosystem: Environmental > Terrestrial > Soil > Agricultural land | place: USA: Utah...
CCTCTTCCAAACATTTCATCGTCTTTATCTTTCCTTTGAAAGTCTTCAAGCGGATATTCCTTTCTCATAGGAAAATAATCCATTTCGTCAACATTCAATATTCTTTTCAAATTTGGATGCCCTAAAAATTTCACTCCATAGAAATCATAAGTTTCCCTTTCCATCCAGTTTGCTGCAGCAAATATTTTTGTGGCAGTAAACACTTCAGGGTTTTCTATTGAAGTATAAACTTTAAACCTTAGTCTTATTTTCTCTGGCAAATTGTGCAGGTGGTATACTATTGCCAGTTCCCTTCCTTTATTATCGGGGTAATGAACTGCCTGCAAATCTGTCAGAAACCTGAATTTCAGAGATTCTTCATCGTAGAGATACTGCAATACCTTCAGGTTCATTTCTTTGGGTGCTTCGAAACAAAGCATACCAAATGATTCGCCGAAATTGCTAAGGCTATCACCGAATTTCTGAATTAATTTCTCTATTACTATTTCATTTGTTAGTGCCATATCACATCAAATTTCGGTTATTCAATACCGTAACTATTCAATAATGCTTTATAATGTTCTCCATTTCTTCTTCTTATACTTTCCTTTCCTACCAGATCCTGAACTTTCATTACTCCGTCTATTATACCTTCCGGCCTTGGCGGGCATCCCGGAACATATACATCTACCGGAATAATCTGGTCTATACCCTGGAGAACACTGTAGGAGTCAAAAATTCCTCCGCTGGAAGCACATGCTCCTACGGCAATTACCCATCTGGGTTCTGCCATTTGAAGGTAAACCTGTTTTACAACAGGAGCCATTTTTTTTGCAATGGTACCCATTACCATCAGTACATCGCACTGGCGGGGTGAGAATCCTACTCTTTCTGCTCCAAATCTTCCTAAATCATATGTTGAGGCCATGGTAGCCATAAACTCAATTCCACAGCATGAGGTAGCAAATGGTAAAGGCCATAGAGAATTTTTTCTGGCAAGGCCCACAATTTCATCAAGTTTGGTGGTCATAAAACCCTCACCGGAATAACCTGCCGGCCCTTCCTTCACTAATTTGAGATTTCTTTCTCCTGTTAAATTATATCTTACCGGACGTGCCATAATTCAAAGTTTTATACGGATTAAACAAGAATAACAGGGTAAATTCCCCATGTTATTCTTCCCATTTTAATGCCCCTTTTTTAAGAATATAAACAAATCCTGTTAAAAAGAAGCCTATAAACATCATAACTGCTATAAATCCTTCCCATCCCAGTTCTTTAAATATTACGGAATATGGGTAGAAAAATATCACTTCCACATCCAGCAGCACAAATAAAATTGCAATAAGAAAATAATGTATTGCTACCGGCTGTCTGGCATTTCCAACACTTTCGATTCCGCTTTCAAAATTAGCAAGTTTATCTCTTGTTTTTCTTTTTGGCCCAAGTAAATGGGTTACGCCCATCATTACTGCCACAAAAACTATTGCAAGAATTAATTGAATTACTATCGGGAGGAACCAGAATCCGCTATCGGGGGCAGCCTGAAGGATATATAGTTTCATTTGAGCTTAGGTTATCAGAATATTATGAAGGGTAATTACCCAAAATTTTCAGCTCACAAAAATAAGCCAGCCTTTCCAATAAACAAGTCTATTGATGCAAAATGAAGTAAATAAAAAAAGCCCCGTTGATTATTCGGGGCTTTTTTATATTAAATATTGTTTTATTTGCTTTTTGGCTCCCTGGCCTCTACCCTCGTACGGCTATTGTCAGAGGATTGTTTTTGCTGAAGGCTGGTTTTTGTAATGATCTCTTTAATTCTGATTGCATCTGCATTTTCAGGATCAATTTCAAGCACTTTATCCAGATAATATACAGCAGTATCATATTCTTTTGCTACATCATGGTAGTATTGTACCAGGTAGAAGTTGGCAAAAATAGCCTGACTTTTAAATTTACCTTCTTCCAGTGTAACTGCTTTTTCAGACAATTGCTTGAAAGCATCTACAGCATAACCATTTTCCATAGTTGTATCCTGAGCCTGCTTACTTCTTGCGCACCATAGATATCCGTAGATAGCGTCAGGATACTGGGTTGTATAAACATCGCAGAATAAACTGTCTGCAAGTTCATAGTTTCCTGCCTGATAATGCGCATATCCCCAGTTGTAAAGATCTAGCTGACCCGGGTTTTTATCGAGCTGATAAGCTTTACCCAGCCATTCTGCCTCATAGTTTCTGTCGCCTAGTTTTTTGGCAAGTTCAGAAGCCTGAACAGCATATTTCTTTTTATTTTCCTGAAGGGTATCCAACTGAATAGCGGTAGAGAAATTCTCAAATGCTTCAGATTCCATTCCCGGAATTTTAGAATTGATATTTGCAAGCTCCAGATAATCCGCCGGTCTGATGGTTTCATCGTCAGCTTTTTCCAGGAAGGTAAGCATTGCTGTTTTTGCTTCATCAATATCACCCAGAGTATCAGAGGTATATGCAACCATTCTGTACATTCTCGGGTTCACTTTTTCACCATATTTGCTAATAAGTTCTTTTGCTTTTGCTCTTGCTCCGGCAAAATCACCTTTAGAATAGGTAAAGTCTGTATTCAGGTATTCAATTGATGGTCCCTGATCGGAATTAGCGATATAGGGTTCAAGAAAAGTTGCAGCCTTATTTACGTCTTTATCATACCAGTAATAGAAAAGCTCATAGTAAGTAGGAGCATATTTTGCATCCAGAAAAATTGCTTCCTCAAATGCAGGAAGGAAATAATCAGGATTATTCTGAGTAAGATAAATTTTACCTATTTTATGTTTTGCGGCTGCAAGCTGCGGGTTTAATCCTAAAGCTCTGTTATAGGAGGTTACTGCATTACCGCCATCAATTAGTTTGCGGTAGGCATCTCCCATGATAAGAAAAGTTTCAGGGTTATTGAATCTTCTAACTTCAGTTGCCTGAGTTAGTTTTTCAATAGCATACTTTGCATCGCCGGGTTTAGCATAAACATTTGCACGCCCAACGGCATTTAAAACTTCGATATCTCTACCTTTTGTAGAGCTGATAGCAGTTTCAAAACGCTGTCTGGCATCAGAAGTTTTGCCTTCCATTAGTTCAATCTGCCCCATGCCCACAAGAAGTAAAGGAGCGTTACCATTATTGGCAAGTGCTTTCTGGTATACATCCTTGGCAAGAGAAGAGTCTCTTACGTTTGGATCTTCCAGCAATGTTTGCCCAAGCCAGTAGGTTGCTTCAATATTATTGGGGTTTTGAGCCAAAATTTTTTCAAAAGTTTCCTTTGCACTGTTATACCTTTCGTAGTATAAATACTTTCTGCCTTCCTCGACACTTTGTGCAAAAAGCAATTGGCCGGTAATGACAGTTGATACGATTAAGCTAAATACTCGTTTCATCATTGTCCTTGCTGGTTTTGTTTAAAAATTATAGTTGTTGTTTATTCAGAAATACTCATATCTCTAACATCAAATCTCATTCTTGCAGGCAATAAATATGCCCGTTTGAATATTAACTGGCCTTTTTCATGTATAAGAAAATTCTTAAATCCACTTCCCAGTCCTGCGTAATTTTCCTTTAATATATAAAACAAAGGCCTTATCATCGGATACCTGCCCAGGGCTATATTCCCCTGGTAAGGGCGAACAAAAGTTCCGTCACAATCTCTGCACTCAATAGCAGCAATCCGGATATTGTTAAGAAAACTTAACACCTGAGGATCATTCTGATCGCCTATCCAGCTCACTCCTATTAAACCGATGGCATCGGTATTATTCGTTACATAATCAATAACTGCCTCACTGCTTTGTGCCGCTACCACATTGGATGACAGGCTGTCTCCTTCATTCAATACAGAATCTATCAAAAACCTTACATTACTCGTGGCAGAAGTACCATCCATTAACACCTTATACTTTAAATCGCTCGTGCCTTTTACCATATCTCTTATTTCATCCATGGTAAACAAAGAATCAGGAGCCATTTTATTGGTAATTACTGCTATGGCATCAAAAGCAATAGGACCATAACCGGGTTTAAACCTTAGTTTCTCCTGTAAGGAATTTTCTTCCGTACGGGTTAATCCGCGGGTAACTATTACCATTCTGATGCTGTCTACATCAAGGTCTTGCAGACAAGCGGCTTCAGGCTTATAATGAACTACTACTTTTGCATTAGGAAATTGAGATTCAAAAACTTTGACCTGCGAATCAATTACAGGTTTAAAAGCTTCATCTACACTTATGTGAATTGTACCACTGTTAACAGTATCTCTCGTATGCGTATAATTTGTATTGTTATCTCCGCATCCTGAAAGAAGGATTCCAAGGTAAAATAAAAAACTTAATTTACCCAATAGTGAAAAAGGTACTATTCGATTAAAACGATTCATTCTCCTAATTAAAATAATTTTTCTTTACTCCTCTGTAGATTCTGAAAACACCGTAAATCAGACATAAACCTCCGAATAAATAACTAAATGGTTCAGGCGGAAAGTCGAATTCCCATCCTACCACATCTTTAAAGCCAAAGAACAAACCCATTAACGAATATAAAATTCCCATGGTAAGATCTGTTACTGATCTTCTCATTGCATACTGCCGCTGTTTCTTTTGTTCTATATCCATTTTTATTGGGTTTGGGCGACGGGCAAGTTAAGGAATTCAATTTAAAACCACATGAAACATCTTTAATTTGTTCGCATATTTTTTAAAAAAAATGAAGGTTTTCTGATTTTTAATTAATAATTGCAATTTCCTGCCTCGTTTACCAGGTTTTTAAAATCTATTAATAATGAGAGAATTGTTCATTCTCTATTCCATAAATTTTTTTCTTAATTTTCAAAAGTTCAAATTATATTAACAAAAAAAGAACATCGAAAGATTTTAACATTTATCCGCATTCTGTCTTCAAACCTTATTAAGTCTTCCCTGCCTTCCGGGCTTTTTCATTAGTTTTGCGGCCATGAAAATATTAATGGTTTGCCTGGGAAATATTTGCAGAAGTCCGCTTGCAGAAGGCATTCTGCAAAATATGGCTAAAAAACGCGCACTCAACTGGGAGGTAGAGAGCGCCGGAACCAATAACTATCATATCGGAAGTCCTCCTCATAAATTTTCGCAAAAAGTGGCTATTTCAAGGGGTATAGACATTTGTAATCAACGGGCAAGAAGGTTTAAACCCTCTGATTATCAGGAATTTGACTATATAATTGCTATGGCAAATGACGTAGTTTCAGATATAAAAGAAATAGCCGGAAAATCTTTCCAAAAAGAAAAAACCTACCTTTTAATGAATTTTCTTCATGAAGGAAAAAATCAGGATGTTCCGGATCCTTATTATGGAGAAGAAGATGGTTATCATGAAGTATATGATATGATTGAGGCCGCCTGTGAAAAATTAATAGAAAAAATAACCGATTCAGAAAAATAAAAATGAGTAAACCATCATTGCCCCAGGGCACAAGAGATTTTGGTGCTGAAGTTGTAAGGAAGAGAAATTTTATTTTAGATACTATTAAAAAGGTATTTACACTATATGGTTTCGGGCCGCTGGAAACACCTGCCATGGAAAACCTTGATACCCTTATGGGAAAGTATGGTGATGAAGGCGATAAACTGATTTTTAAAATTCTTAATAACGGGCTTGACCATCCCGGTAAATCAGAAGCTGCCAGAAAAGATTTTGAACTGGTATTACAGGGGAAAAACACAAAAGCAATTACAGAACGTGCCTTGAGATACGATCTTACCATTCCTTTTGCAAGATATGTGGCAATGAATGCAGGAAGCCTAACGTTGCCGTTTAAACGCTATCAGGCTCAGCCTGTATGGAGGGCCGACCGGCCGCAGAAAGGAAGATACCGGGAATTTTACCAATGTGATGCAGATATTGTTGGCAGCACATCATTATGGAATGAAGCTGAATTAATACATATCTATAAACAGGCTTTTAATGATCTGAATATTAAGGGTATTGATATACGGATTAATTCCAGAAAAATATTATCGGCACTGGCAGAATTATGCGGAGATAAAAACATGCTTACTCCAATTACAGTGGCTATAGATAAGCTGGATAAAATAGGGTTGGAAAAAGTTAAGGAAGAGCTGGTTTCCAAAAATATTAATGAAGATTCTATTAAAAAAATTGAAGCATTTCTTTCAATTAATGGTAATAATGATGAAAAGCTGGATGCATTAAAGAATTTACTGGGACATCTGAATGATGGTAAAAAAGGGATTGAAGAAATTGAATTTTTATTGAATGTCTTAAAGCACCACTCACCGCTGAATGAAAAGGACCAAGAAATTAATGTAGACCTCACATTAGCACGCGGGTTAAATTACTACACCGGAATTATAATAGAAGTAAAGGCACCGGAGACAGTTAAAATAGGCAGCATAGGTGGTGGAGGAAGATATGATGACCTTACAGGAAGCTTTGGAGTAAAAGGAATTGCAGGAGTGGGAATATCTTTTGGAATTGACCGTATATATGATGTAATGGAAGAACTGAATTTATTTCCAAAAGACATCTATTCCGAAAGGGGAATTTTATTTTTCAACCTTGGAGAAGCTGAATGCAGAAAAAGTTTCTTTTTGTTACAACAGTTGAGACAAAAAGGAATTAGAGGAGAAATATATCATGAACAGGCTAAAATGGATAAGCAATTTAAATATGCACAAAAAAAGCAAGTTCCCTATGTTGCCATTATAGGTTCAAAAGAACTTGAACAGGAGTTGTGCACTATAAAGGATTTAGAATCAGGAGAGCAAAAAGTTTTTAATTTGAACGAGGCAGTTGAAGATATTTTCTATCTGATAAATAACAGGGAGTGATCATTGTCTGATTAAATACTGATACTGTTGATAAAATTATTTTCTATTACCAGGCTTTTGCAGTCAGTACTTTCTCCGCTTCATCAGGTCATGTTTTCAAAAATTACCGCTGCACCCTGGCCTACCCCAACACACATTGTAGCCAGGCCATACCTTATTTTTCTTCTTTTCATTTCATATAATAAGGTAGTGCTGATTCTTGCTCCGCTGCAACCCAAAGGATGACCAAGGGCAATAGCCCCGCCATTAACATTTATAATCTCAGGATCTACCTTCAGATCTCTTATACAGGCAATAGATTGAGAGGCAAAAGCTTCATTTAATTCAATCAGTCCGATATCTGAAATATTAAGCCCGGCTCTTTTTAATGCTTTTTCTGTAGCAGGCACAGGACCAATTCCCATTATTGAAGGATCTACACCAGCAACAGCAGAAGATACCACCCTGGCAATTGGTTTTATACCATTTTCTTTAATACCTTCTTCATTACTTATTAAAAGCATGGCTGCTCCATCGTTTATACCGGAAGAATTACCGGCAGTAACTGTTCCTTCTTTTATAAAAGCCGGTTTTAAAGCTGCGAGCTTTTTCATGCTGGTTAATCTCGGATGTTCGTCTTTATCAAAATCAACAGATTCATTTTTATTAATAGAAATTTTTACCGGAATTATTTCTTCTTTCCATTTTCCTGCTTCAAGTGCTTTAAAATATTTTTGCTGTGATTTATAAGCAAATTCATCCTGCTCTTCTCTGCTAATCTTCCATTGTTCTGCAATATTTTCAGCAGTTTCACCCATAGAAAAGGGATGGTATAATTTAGCCAGTTCAGAATTAATAAACCTCCATCCCATAGTGGAATCATATACCTCCGTTCTTCTTGCCCAGGCTGTATCATTTTTAGCCATAACAAAAGGTGCTCTTGTCATGCTTTCAACCCCTCCTGCCAGATAATATTTGCCTTCATTGTTTTTTATTGCTCTGGTAGCATCAATTATCGATTGCATACCGGAAGCACAAAGTCTGTTTACTGTTAGCCCGGCTACAGAAACCGGAAGGCCTGCCAGCAAGGCGGCCATTCTGGCAACATTTCTATTATCTTCACCGCTTTGATTGGCGGCGCCGGCAATTACTTCTTCAATTTCTTCAGTATTTATAGAATTTCGCTGTATAATATTTTTTATAACCAAAGCTAACAGATCATCTGGCCTGATACCGGACAACATTCCTCCGTATTTTCCTATAGGAGTTCGTACGGCATCAATAATAAAAACATCCTTCATATCAGTCATTTTATCAAAAATAAGGGCAATTTTTCAAGCTTATTGTCTGAATTTTAACTATTCCCGCCATTTTAGGATTCAGAAATGCCTGTCTATTCTGTAATTTTGCAGAATGTTAAAGAAAAACATCCGTCAGTTAAATTTATCAGAACTTGAAGCCTGGTTTCTGGAAAATGATGAGAAGAAATTCAGGGCAAAGCAGGTTTATGAATGGTTATGGACTAAACAGGCGAGAAGTTTTTCAGGAATGACAAATCTGAGCCTTAAACTCAGAGAAAAACTGGAAGAAAATTTTTCTTTACCGGCCATTCGTGAGGATATTTCCCAGATATCTGCAGACGGCACAATTAAAGCGAGATTTAAAAGTTTTGACAACCATCTTGTTGAAGGAGTATTAATACCTACTGAGAAAAGACTTACAGCCTGTGTTTCCAGTCAGGTTGGATGCAGCCTTAGCTGTAAATTTTGTGCAACCGGTTTTCTTGACAGGAAGAGAAATCTTGAATTTGATGAGATATTTGACCAGGTGTCGATGCTTAATGAAAAATCGATAGAGCTATATGATAAAAAGCTTACCAATATCGTGTATATGGGTATGGGTGAGCCATTATTAAATTATAAAAATGTGTTGCGTTCCATAGAGAAAATTACTTCCTCTGATGGATTAGGGATGAGCCCGAAACGAATTACTGTATCTACTGCGGGGGTGGCAAAAATGATCCGGCAATTAGGAGATGACCAGGTACGATTTAAACTGGCACTTTCATTACATGCTCCTACAGACGAGAAGCGTAATGAAATTATGCCTATTAATGAAACCAATCATATAAAAGCATTAACTGAGGCCTTAAACTATTTCTATAAGCAAACCGGAAATGAAATAACGCTGGAATATATATTATTTAAAGATTTTAATGATTCTGAGGAAGATGCACATAATCTGACAAAAATCTTCCGCCAGGTTCCTGCAGATCTGGTTAATATTATAGAATACAATCCCATAGACAATGCCAGCTTCTCAAAACCTGAAGAAGCAGCAGTATTCAGATTTATGAGGCAACTTGAATTGAACAAGGTTAATGCACGGTTAAGGAGAAGTCGCGGTAAAGATATAGATGCGGCTTGCGGACAACTCGCAAATAAAGTTGTTGAGCTACCCTCTTAATCCCCGTGGTATTTTTACAATAAAATTTATTTGAGTTCTGTTAAGAAAAATTTAACAGAATAGCTTTTAACTTACCCATTTGTGTTTGGTCAATAAAGAACACAAACACATTAATCATGAAGAAATTAATTACAGCAGTAGCTGTTATGTTAATCACCACCTCTGCTTTTGCCCAGCAGAAAAAAGACGACACCTTACATAAAGCTGTGCAACCTCCTGTTGAACAGCGTAAGGAAAATTCTTTTACTCCCGAACAAAGGGAAAGAATGGCTGCTTTACGATCGGAGTATAAAGCCAAATATGAAGCTGTAAAGAATTCTTCCAATACGTCAGAAGAGAAGAGAAAACAAATGATGGAATTGCGAAAAGAAGAGCAAAAAGCGAGGATGGAAATATATACTCCTGAACAAAAAGAAGTTGCAAAAAAGCGAATGGAGGAAAGAAAAACCAGGATGTCAAAATCTGGTAAGCATTCAGGAAAAAATTTTGATAAGAAAAATTTCCAGGGGAGAAGAAAAGGCAATCATGATAGAAATGCAGATTTGAATCTAACTCAGGAACAAAAATTAAAAATGCAGTCTATAAATAAGGAAAGCAGAGAAAAATTGACCAGGCTTAGAAATGATTCCTCGCTAACTGAAGAATCTAAAAAATCGGCCATAAAAAAAATACGCGAAGATCAGCGACAGCAGGTAGATGCTTTGTTAACTGCTGAGCAAAAAGAGAAAATGAAGACAAGGAAAGCCGGTGCGCATAAAAAATCTGTACCCCGCGAAAACAAAAATAAATAGTTTGAAAAATAAAAAGTTTGTTTGAATCGGTTTGTTTGATTGGTGAATAAGAGCTCCTGAAAAGGAGCTTTTTTTATATTAAATAAAGTTTATTCTAAATTCTTCAGTATTTGTAGGAGAGAAACTACAACCAGGAATATATTTCGCGGAAGTGAGTGCAGGGGTAGAGAAACAGACTGTAAAGTTGATTAAGATAGAGTAATGATTTCTGCATCCCTAAAAAGGGATTATTATATTCAAATAAATACATCCCCTAAACCCGGAATTTTATGGATTATAGTTACAAAAAGGATAAGACGGGAAATTACCAAAACTAATAGAATTATTTCACACAACCATTCCACCGCTCATCAAAAAATCAAAAATGCTGAAAATAAAATTTGTAAATTTCTTGAAAATCATTCAACATGTTTAGAATAACCCTTACTTGTTTCTCAATTTTATTTGTTATTTCCTGTGCTGAGCACACAAAACCTATAGAAATTGAGCAATACACTATTGATCAATTTTACAAAAACAAATCTATTGGCGGTGGGCAGTTTTCTACTGATGCCAGTCAACTCTTAGTAAGCAGCAATGAATCGGGAATATTTAATGTCTATGCTTTACCTGTTGACGGATCCTCGCCAATACAACTTACCAAATCTTCGGTAGAATCTAATTTTGCGGTAAGTTTTATACCCAATAGTAAAAATTTTATTTTTTCGGCCGACAAAGGAGGAGATGAAAATTCAAGATTGTATTTCAGCAATGGCGATGGAACGGAGAAAGATCTGACACCATTTGAAAAATCTTCCAATTCATTTTTTGGTTGGGCCGATGATGACCAGAGTTTCTTTTTCAGTTCTAATAAAAGAGACCCAAGATTCTTTGATGTTTATGAAATGAATATTTCAGAACTAGAAAAAGAAAAACCTTCTGCAAAAATATTCTATCAGAATAATGATGGACTGGATGCTGCATTAATTTCTCATAATAAAAGATATGTGATCTTAACCCGCACAATTACAACAACAGACAATCAAATGATGCTTCACGACAGAGAAAGCGGTACAACCACAGAACTAACTCCACATGAAGAAGAAGCAACTTATTCTCCTCAGTTTTTTAGTAAAGATGATCAGTTCCTTTATTATCTTACAAATGAAGGCAACGAATTCACCTACCTGGTTAAGCTTAATTTAAGCACCGGAGAAAAAGAAACTGTATTTAAAAAAGACTGGGATATATGGTATGCCTATGAATCGAAAAATGGAAAGTACAGGGTAGCAGGAGTAAATGAAGATGCCAGTACAAGAATTTATATTACAGAAACAACTACGGGAAATAACGTAAGCCTTCCTGAAATTAAAGATGGTGACATAACTTCAGTATCTATTTCACGCGATGAAAAACTGATAAGATTAACTGTAGGTACTTCTACCTCCCCTTCAAATATTTATGTTTATAATTTTGATACAAGAGAACTGAAAAAAATAACAGAAACTTTAAATCCTGAAATAAATGAAGAACATTTAGTTCAGGGTAAGGTTATACGTTATAAATCTTTCGACGGACTGGAAATTCCATCTATTTATTATGAACCAAAAACAGCAACTGCAGGAAACAAAGTGCCGGCTTTGGTTTGGGTTCATGGTGGCCCTGGTGGACAATCGAGGGTTGGATATTTTTCTCTTATTCAATATCTGGTAAATCATGGATATGCAGTATTAGCAGTGAATAACAGAGGTAGTGATGGCTATGGTAAAACATTTTTTACAATGGATGATCAAAAGCATGGTGATGTAGATTTAAAAGACTGCATAGAAGCTAAGAAATTCCTGATATCAACCGGAGTAATTGATGAAAATAAAATTGGTATTATAGGGGGTTCTTACGGAGGATATATGACAATGGCTGCTTTAAGTTTTGCGCCCGAAGAGTTTGCTGTAGGTGTAAATATATTTGGTGTAACAAACTGGCTCAGGACTTTAAAATCTATTCCTCCTTATTGGGAGTCTTTCAAAAAAGCATTATATAAAGAAATGGGTGACCCCTACACTGCCGACTCAGTAAGGCTCTACAATATATCCCCGGTATTTCATGCTTCTAATGTTACTAAACCACTAATGGTGTTACAGGGAGCCAATGACGTGAGAGTATTAAAAGTAGAATCCGACGAAATTGTAGAAGGTGTAAAAGCAAACGGAGTGCCTGTTGAATACGTGGTTTTTGATGATGAAGGTCATGGTTTTTTAAAGAAAGAAAATGAAATTGAAGGATATGGAAAAGTGAAAACCTTTTTGGATAAATACCTAAAGTAATTATTTCTATTGTAAGTTACCTGATACTTAAAACTGCAAGCGTCCTGGATTAACCGGGACGCTTGCAATTTACGGAATTCGATTTACCGTTAACAATATGTAATTTATTTAATTTCAAAATTCATAGATGATGATAAGGCTTTAGATATCACATTGGAGAACTCACCAGCTTCCACTTGCGCCACCACCTCCACTCATACCTCCGCCAACTCCGCCAAATCCTCCGCCACCAAAGCCTCCTCCTCCGAATCCTCCGCTACTTCTTCCTCCTCCACCAAACATACCGGGGAAAAATATCGGTGGTACATGATCTCTATATCCTCTTCTGCTTGCATAACCGCCTCCACCGCCACCTTTTCCGCTACTTAATACTACTACCAGAATTATTATTCCAATCATTATCAAACCAACAGGAATCCCTTTCGATTCACCTCTGTCGGAATAGCCCTCAGG
>Ga0079224_100010300_pt1 | contig 12820 bp, 15 predicted proteins | sample Stecom2015_FD_80414 | JGI IMG/M metagenome (GOLD analysis project Ga0079224, IMG submission 80414) | Agricultural soil microbial communities from Utah to study Nitrogen management - Steer compost 2015 | ecosystem: Environmental > Terrestrial > Soil > Agricultural land | place: USA: Utah...
AGGAGAAAAAATTATCGATGACATAAACTCGGTCGTAAAATCTTGGGATCGTTACGCAAAACAAGCAGTAGTACGAAATGATTTAAAGGAAAGAATACGCCAAAACCTGAATGTACTTTAAGAAAGGTATTGAGGAAAAAAGTACATTCTTGTTTACTTGTCTAAACAAAAATAATAGTATTTTGTTTAGTAGAGCAAACAAATAAACATAGGGAAATGATAAAATTCCCCCCAAAAAAATAGGACAGTAAGCCAAGTTTGATCTTTAACCTTAATGTACTGTAGTATGACACGAGGGAAACACAGGTCGAAATTCAAGTTCAAGGTGGTGCTCGAGGCCCTTTCGGAGCGTTCCACGGTCCAGGAGCTCTGGTAGGAAATATGATATCCGCCCGGCCCAGATCACCAACTGGAAGGCCCAATTTTTGAAGAAGGGGGAAGAGGTCTTCACCAAGAAGGCCAAGGACGCCATGACCGAAGTCCAGGAGAAGGAGGAGCGGATGCTCAAGACCATCGGCCAACAAAGGATGGAAATCGATTTTTTAAAGAAGGCCCCGTCATGGGTAAGTCCAAAAAGCGGAGAAAGGAACTGGTGGACCGGGAATCCAAGCTGAGGGTTGCCCGCCCAGTGCGAGCTGATGGAGATCCACCGCAGCGGGTTATATTACCGTCCAAAACAGGAGACGCAACTGAACATGGGGCCCATGCGCCTGATCGAGGAAAGGAACCTGTTGCACCCTTGGCTGGGCGTACCGCGGATCACGACCTGGCTCCAAAAGGACAAGGGGGAGCTGCACAGGATCTATAAATACCTGTTGAAGCATCTTGAAATCGAACGCCGCGACCAGGTCTGGGCGATGGACATCGCCCATATCCCCGTACAGGGCGGCTATCTGTACCTGTGCGCGGTGATCGATCTACACGGCCGCTACCCGGTGGGCTGGCCACCCTCCAAGACCATGGCCTCGCAGTGGTGTGGATGGGCCGGAGGATTGGGACAAATAAAACCGGAAAAATTGAGCCATCCAAAATTTAGCTGTAGTAATTTGAAGGTCAGATTTTTGTGTTGGGTCTAAGAGTGATCAATTTTATCCGGTGAAGGTGGTATACAATGTCCGGCGATTCCAGCTTGTGCCCTGGTTCCTTTTGTTGGCATGTTGCTTTTTCAAATTAATTCATTTTTAAAGGCAATCAAGTTAAAATAAGGATAAAATGTGTACATTGTTCTTCATCCATTTTAAGAAATGCCCATGCCATTGTACATGGATCGACATGATGTATCAAAAGAAGTAACCGCCGAAAGTGTGGCACGGTTGCATCAAGAAGATCTAAAAGTCCAGCACAAGTACAATTGTCGTGGGTTAACCTATTGGTTTGATGATAAGCGTAAAACTGCATTCTGTTTGGTTGAAGCACCAAATGTCGAGTCTGTGCACGAAATGCACAAGCATGCACACGGAGAGTTACCCCATTCTATAATTGAAGTGGATGCAAGTCTTGTCGAATCGTTTCTTGGAAGAATGGAAGATCCCTTGTCCAGGCCTGGGGCTGAACTGAGCGTAATTGACGAAAGCGCTTTTCGGTTTATACTATCGGTTCGTATACAAATCGGGCAGATTAGCAATAAACATGGTTTGGCCTCAAATCTAAGGGAATATATGCATAGGGTCATAGAAGTGGTCAACGGGATGCAGGGAACACTTGTAAGGCAGGATACCCGTAACCTGCTGGCCTCTTTGACAACTGTCCATCAGGCTGTGCACTGTGGACTCGCACTTCACACGGCCATTGGGAAGGTACATCCCCATCTTAGTTTGTGTATCGGATTGGATGCAGGTCCACCAGTGGAGGGTGAAAAATCCCTTTTCGAAAATACCATCCTAACATCAAATAGATTATGTGATATTGGAAGAGGATTTTCGATGTCGCCTGGGGTTCTTAAAATCTTTCAGGATGAGCGGTCATCCCCCGATCTCCATTCAAATGAAATTGCCAGGATTAGTGCAACTGATATGATTTTCCTTCATAAGCTTTTTGATTTTCTGGAGGCTAACTTCTCAAATTCTCAATGGCGTATTGATGAGTTTGCCTCCAGGATAGGATACAGCAGGTCCCAAACGTATAGAAATAGTATGGGGCTTTTAGGCTTTTCACCAAATGGATATTTCAATAAGTATAGGTTGGATAAATCTTTGGATATGTTGAACAGTGGCATGTACACCGTATCCGAAGTAGCATTTTTATGCGGATTTTCCAGCGCTTCATATTATTCTAAGTGCTTTCGCCGAATGTATGGAATATCGCCCAAGGACTATATGACGGCAGTTCGACCATAAACCGGCCTACACCAATAAAATTCCGTATTGGTCAAAATTTACATTCTTTTGGATTGATAGTAATAGTGAAGAATACAGGTAAAAGGTACTTTTGTTCTGAATTTAATTCAATAAGGAATTAAGAAATCCAAAACTATGTCAGACTCATTATTTGACCGATTAGGTGCCGAAAAGGGTATTATGGATATTGTGGATGATGTAGTTGAAGCACATATGGGGAATCCAGTAATTTCCGCTCGGTTTACACCCTATTTGGAGCAGCCAGAAAATTTGGCGAAAATTAAATCGCATACCGTCAGTTTCTTTATATCCGGAAGCGGTGGACCACAAGTTTATACGGGTAGGGATATGGAAACAACGCACAAAGGAATGAACATAAGTGCCGAGGAATATATGGAGGCGATGGAAGATATTTTCATGGTGCTTGATAAACATGGGAAAAACGCCCAAACCAAAAAGGATGTACTCGAAATCCTTTGGTCATTAAAAGGTATGATAATAGGCCGGTAAGTCTTTCCCTGCAAAAACGGAGGTTATCCTGCCTAGAACCCAACCGATACTTCCGGGTAGTCCACCCTTTCAATGATCCCCGGATAGTTGGAATCCATACTCCTGCTGTACAGGTCGCGTGTTACCGGGTAGGCTTCCAGTTCCCCTTCCCCTAAATCGGCCCCCATAAGGTCCCTTACATCGGATTCCGAGTTATGGGGATACAGCCAAGATTGTTGGTTCTTCCGATCGATGATCACGGGACGTCGTTTCTTTTCATTGTGGATTTCCCCAAACTTTGGGCCAGCCTCCTTGGTGAGTACGGCAAAGGTTATGCGGCCATCGGCGGTATTGGTATAAATTCCCCCCAGTAACAGCGGGTCACCGTCCTTGTGCCGGAAATAGAACGGGACCTTAAAATCCTTGCCCTTGACCCTGACATGGGTGTTGTGGGGTTCGAAGAATCCGTCCACGGGGATAAGGCAGCGCTGATGTTCCCAACATTGACGGTAGATAAAATGGTCGAAGAGTTTTTCGGACTTGGCGTTGAGTCCCCCGAAGGTCTTGGGATTGCTGAAGTATGCCTTATGGTTCCGCTGCTTTTTTGTCGGGGGCATTATGCCCCACATGGCCGGCAAAAGGTTTTGGGGTTCCTCCTGGGCCAAGGCCCACATCAGGGGGTGGCTCCAACCGTTGGCATGGAAATGGATCAGTTCCACTTCCGTCCCAGGGTCCCCATACATGGCCTTGACAGCAAGTATTTTTTCCAATTCCTTTCGTTCCCGGGTCTGTCTGGTCGAATAACACATATGCGGATGGATTGAAGGGTATTAAGATAGGTAAAAACAGGGGCTTTACATTCGTATAAATATAGGGACAAATTCTAATTAATGGGCCCAGGTTCGCCCAACCCAATACCAGGATTTCCATAAAAATATACGGTTTTAGGATGTTGGAAAGCAGGGAGAAGCTGATCATTAAATTACAGGTAAAAACACCGGAACCCGTAGTGGTCAGCAAAGCAAAGGCCTCTGATTTTTTAAGATGGTTGGAAGAAGGGTGAAATTCGGAGTGGGTGGCCCGTTCCCATGGAGCGATTGACCGCAATACTTCCCTTCAGCTGTTTTGGTGGGACAGCATTTCAGGCCCTACCACCGAAAAGCACAGGCACCCCATGGCATGCACATCTTCAAACGAATTTGAACTGGTCGGTCAGGGGGCGGCCAGCGCCCTGGTGGAGAAGACCCTACTTTATCTGGAAGACTAGGGGGCACAATTGCTTCCCTTCTGCCCCTTTGTGTTCGCCTCTATCCGAGGGCATCCCGAGTGGAAACGCTTTGTCTCCAAAAATTTCAAGGGTTATGACAAACTTTGAACCCCATGAAGGGAGGGTCCCCACACCGCCGGATCCCCAGGGAAAGGGATTGGATTTATTGTGCCCATTTTTGGGAGCACCCTGGTTTTGGACCTGCCCCATGGAGGATCGAAATCAAATAATATAACCCGGGATAAATGAGCATGAAGATAAGTTTTGCGACCATTGGGAAACAAAAATATAAGACTGAAATACAGTCGGGAACCCATATTATAATGGCGGATGAGCCTGTGGGGATCGGTGGCGGCGGGCTGGGGTTCTCGCCCACGGAACCCCTTGAATCCGCTTTGGCCGCCTGCACGGCCATGACCCTTGGGATGAATGCCGACAAAAAAGGTTGGGACCTATAAAAGGTTGAGGTCAAGGTCGGGTTCAAAAGGAACTTGGCCACAGGGGAGGTGACCTTTCAAAAGGAGATCCGACTCTTTGGCACCTTGCAGGAGGGAGTGCGGGAAAAATTATTGGAAATAGGATCTAAATGTACCATAGAGCGAATAATCACCGGAATTATCCGGGTGGAATCCCAATTGTTTTGATACCCATGGATCGTACCTGGGCCATGGGAAGGCTGAGCTGGTTCCCCTATACCGGAAGCCCAGGTTAAAAGGAAGACAGCAATTTTTAAATGTGATATGGCACAGCTATGATTCCTAGGGTCAATAGTTTTGTCCCATGGGCAATCCGGCAAGCAGGGCTTGTAGAGGGCTCATGGAAGATAGTGCTCCATAGCCCTTGGGATTCCCGGGGAGGTGGTCCATAGGGACCCCTAAGGGCACTTAAGGGAAGGGGAACGCCTTGGGCGGGGACGCAACGAAAACCAAATGAACGAAAATTAGTATGAACAGCGATTTTGACACCTTGAGCCAAGCCATGGATGCCTTAAGGCAGGAAGGCTATGTGGAGGACCTTAGCCTGAGCCCCAATTGTATCGAGTGCCAACAAGGGGCCATAAAAATTTTCCATGACGAATTTGAAATCGATGCGTATTTCAGGTTTGAGGGAATGGGCGATCCCGGGGATTCCAGTATCCTTTATGCCATTTCCTCGGACAGGTATGGTATCAAGGGGCAATTGGTCAACGGTTATGGGATCTATTCCGAGGAAATTACAGATGAAATGTTGAAAAAACTCAAGGCTTGACCCGTGGGATATGGCAGGAAGGCCTGGACGATCGAAATAAGGATGAAGGAAACCATGTACGGAACCAAAACCGAGGTATCAGGGTTGCATAAAGGTAATCTGTCGCAGTTTGGGACAGAGGTATTGAAGGGCCTATTGTCAATGCCCAAACGGTTGAACTCCAAATATTTTTATGATGAAAGGGGATCGGCCCTGTTCCGGGAGATCATGGACCTGCCCGAATATTACCTTACCGATTGTGAGTTGGATATTTTCAGGAACCGGAGCCCAGAAATGGGGGATATAATCAGCGAAGGGGGCACTGGGTTCGATCTGATCGAACTAGGGGCAGGGGATGGTGCCAAATCCAAGTATTTGCTCCGGCACCTTTTCCAGGGACCAGCGGAATTCACCTATATGCCCATAGACATTTCGGGCTCCATCCTAGACTACCTGGGCAGTTCATTGCAGGGGGAATTGCCCGGACTGGGGGTAGCGGCTTTTCAGGGCGAGTACTTGGAGATGTTGGCCGAGGCATGTTCCCGTTCGACCCGCCGTAAAGTGGTCCTTTTTTTGGGGGCCAATATCGGCAATATGGAATACGGTGAATGTTTGGCCTCCTGTGACCAGCTCCACGAGATCCTTGCCCCTGGGGACCTGGTATTGATCGGGTTTGACCTGAAGAAGGACCCCAAACAGGTCCTTAGCGCCTACAACGATCCATCCGGGGTTACCTCCAGGTTCAACCTGAACCTGTTGGAGCGGATCAACCGGGAACTCTTGGCCAATTTTGTGCTGGATCGGTTTGAACATTGTCCCACCTATGACCCCGTCAGTGGCTCCTGCAGGAGCTACTTGGTCAGCAAAAGCGAACAATGGGTCGACCTTGGGGGACATACCTTCCATTTTGGGAAGGATGAGGTGATCGCTACGGAGGTATCCCAAAAATACGATACGGCCCAGATACACCGCCTGGCCGAGCGGAGCGGATTCACCACCAAGGCGATGTTCATGGACGCCAAAGGGTGGTTTGTCGACGCCATTTGGAGCATCCCATCCATGGAATCATATAAAAGCGGAACCCGATGAGGGCACTATCAAAAGGATCTAACCAAGAACCGGCACTGTTGGGGACCTATACCAGGGTCCGGGAACGCACCGAATCCATATGTGGCCCCTTGCAGGTCGAGGACTATGTGGTACAGCCCATAGGGGATGTGAGTCCCCCCAAATGGCATTTGGGCCATACCACATGGTTTTTTGAAACCTTTATCCTGGTTCCCCATATGGCAGGCTATAGCGTGTACGATCCCAATTTCAACTATGTGTTCAACAGTTATTATGAAGCGGCGGGGGCACGGGTGATCCGTACCGATAGGGGCAACCTTAGCCGTCCCACCGTGGAGGGGGTCTATCGCTATAGAAGGTATGTGGATGAACATATCGAAGGGTTTTTTGGTAGTGGGGAGATTCCTGGGGAAGTGTGGGCGTTATTGGAACTGGGCATCCACCATGAACAACAGCACCAGGAACTCTTGTTCATGGACATCAAGTACATACTGGGCCACAATCCGCTGTTCCCCGCCTATGCCGAAAAGAAGGTCTTTGATGCAATGAGGGTCTCCCCGAAAAGGACCTTGTCATTCCCACAAGGCATCCATCGGATCGGCCACGGAGGCAACGGTTTTTGTTTTGACAATGAACTGGAAAGCCATCTGGTCTATTTGGATGCCTTCGGCATTGCGGCCGAACCCGTGAGCAACGGGGAGTATCTGGAATTTATCCGGGATGGCGGCTATGGCGATTTTAGGTTCTGGCATGCCCCGGGCTGGGAGTGGGTGAACAAGAACCAGATCAAGGCCCCCTTGTACTGGCATTTGGTGGATGGCCATTGGGTGCACTATGGGCTCCATGGCCTTGAGGAGATCGACCCTGGGGAAGCGGTCTGCCACATCAGTTTTTATGAGGCGGCGGCCTACGCGGCCTGGATGGGAAAAAGCTTGCCCACTGAGGCCCAATGGGAGGTCGCCTCGGAACAGATCAACTGGGGGCAGCGTTGGGAATGGACCTTGAGCGCCTATCTGCCCTATCCGGGCTTCAAAAGGGCAAAAGGGGCCATTGGGGAATACAACGGGAAGTTCATGGTCGACCAAATGGTCCTGCGCGGAGCCTCCGTGGCCACCCCCAAGGGGCATAGCCGCAAGACGTACCGGAATTTTTTCCAGACCGATCGACGGTGGATGTTCTCCGGTATCCGATTGTTGGCATGAAGGCTGGGGGGAGTTCCAAGCGCGTTGATCGGGATTCCTTAAATTCAGCCTTCGGGAGCGTGTTTGATCAATTCGGTAGGGGAGTAGCCAAAGCGCTTTTTAAAGGCATGGGAGAAATGGGAAAGGTTTTCAAATCCCGTTTCATAATAAACCTCGCTTGGACGCTTTTTCTTTTCCGCAAGTTGATAGTGCGCCGATTCCAACCGCTTTTGTGTCAGCCAACGTTGGGGGGTCATATTGTAGGTCCGTTGGAAATCCCGTTTGAAGGTCGTAAGACTTCTCCCGGTCAAATAACTGAACTTTTCCAGGGGCATGTTGAACATATGGTTCTTCTCCATAAAGTCGGCAAGGTCGATTCGGTTGGGCTCCTCAAAATTGGCCAGGACATTGTCTATATCCCCGTCGATCGTGCGGAGAATGGAGATGGCCTCCGTAATCTTCAAGGAGGCAATGTTCTCTGGAAAGGGCTGTTGTACCTCAAAATAGGGAATGAGCGAGGCCAGGCAACTTTCCAACAACGGGTGTTTCCCGAAGCCACGGATCTTCAGGGTGGGAGTCCCTTTCGGCCGAATGTCAAGGTCGGCATAGAATTCCCGGAGCCGTTCAGGGGTCAGGTGCATCACCACCGATTTGTTGGGGGTTCCCTCCACGGGGTAATGGATGATGGTGGCCAAGAGGTTCCTGGGGATCAGAAAAATATCCCCAGCCATAAAGGTGAAACGCTGGTCCGCTTGGATGATCTTGGTCTTTCCCGATATGAACCATACCAACATATGGCTGTCGAAGGCGACTTCCATTTTGGACAACTGTGCCTGGTAGCAAAGTTTGATGTCTGGGGTTATATACTTAAACAGGTGTGCCATAGCGTTTTCCTTTTACAAAGATAGGATTTCATTCGACTTGGAACCCGATGCCCGTGGTTTCCTGGCTCCAGGACCATAGCCGTTCCGCACTGTCCCGATCCAGGGAATAGGGTCTGACCCCCGCGCTGTTCACGGGCTCATATGCCGGTGCGGCGATATCGCAGTCCTCACAATAAACACCACCAATGGAATCCAAAAGGGGACTTGTGGCGCACCAAATCGTGGTGGCGGCACCTTGGGGCACCGACTTCAAGGTGGCCGCGACCTCGGGCAAAATATTTCCCTCCCCGTCGACCAGACCAATTTTTTGGAAGGATTCCAAGCTGGCCTCCCTGCCCAACTCCGTTCCCGCAATATTGCCGGGATGCAGGGCATAGGCCCGAACACCATGGGCTTTGGTGCGTTGGTCCAAGGCCATGGAAAAGAGATTGACCGCGGTCTTGGACTGTCCGTAGGCCTCCAGGGTCCCATAGGGGCGCTGCAGGAAATTCGGGTCCCCGAAATCGAAGGGCGCAAATTGGTGGCCCAGGGAGGATACATTTACGATCCGTGCCCCAGCGGCCCTTTTGCGGGCCGGCCACAATCCGGCCGTCAGTTGGAACACGGCCAAATAGTTCACGGCCAATTGGGATTCAATGCCCCGCTGATCTCTACGCAAAGGGACCCACATGATCCCGGCATTGTTGATCAACAGGTGCAACGGCCTGTCATTGGCCAGAAACCTTTCCGTAAAGGCCGCTATGGAACCGGGGTCCAAAAGGTCCATGGCCTCGAGGTGGACATTGGCGATCTCCCCAAGGTTTTTCCTGGCCTTTTCCATATTCCGGGCCGGGACCACTACGCTTGCCCCGGCCCGGGCCAGGGTTTTTACCGTTTCCAGCCCGATACCGGTACTGCCCCCGGTGACCAGGGCCCATTTTCCGTGAAGGTCAATGCCTTGGATGGCCGCTGTGGCGGTCGATGATGCATTGAAGCCTGAACCGATGGGGCTCTGTAAGGCCCCTTTGTGATTGTCATATCCCATTGTAATGAATTTTATGGGACAAAGATAGCGGGGGATAAAACGGGCCACTTTGTCCAAAGGTCCGAATGTACTTTGTTCAAAAGACCATTTTTTTTGCTCGCCCGAAAAGGCTCGGCCTACCCCTGGCCTTGGCGTGTCCGGGCATTGTGTGTCCCGGCTCGGATTTCTGTATCCTTGCCCTTTCCCGGACCATGGTTCCCGCTGTGGGGGGAAGAAAGTAAAGTCAAGGTCCAGATCTGGTTTGGGCCACAGGCAGACCGGAGGCGATGACCGCATTAAGGGACAGACAGCCCGTATAGACCTTTTTCAAGTTTTTGTTTTCTAAATGGCCTTTTTTTTTCAAGGGGGCATTGTCCTAATCCCTATAGGTAGGGGGTTATGTAAAGGGGGACCTCAATGTAAGGGTGCCCCCTTTAATTGATTTATTAACGCAATAAAGTCGTATTAAATGATGTGGCATGTAGGCGTATTTTGTAATTTCGCAACATAGTCGCAATAATATGAATCGGAGAAAGACACCATCGAAAACAGCGATTCTGGAGCTGCTCAAATCCTCGGGCAATGCCCTGAGCCATGATATGGTCCAGGGCTCCTTGGGAGCGGGGGTCGATAGGGCCACGATCTATAGGGTGCTCAACAGTTTTTGTGAGGATGGCAAAGTACACCGTATAGTCGGGGATGACGGCAAACAGTATTTTGCCATTTGTTCCAATTGTGGGGGGAAAAAGCAGGTCCATTCCCATGACCACATCCATTTCAGGTGCCTGCACTGCGGGAGGGTCGAATGTATGGAGGGGAAAGCCTCGGTACCCCTGCCCCCAGGGTACCAGGCCAAGGTCCATAACTTGGTGATATCCGGCCTGTGCAAGGATTGTGCCCAGGAACAAACACCCTCCAAGGGGTAGTCATGGGCCGGGTCCCGGCCCTTCAAGGATTGCCCCCTTGGGACCCAACCCTCCCCAAAGCCCTTCCCGACAGCCCTGTCGGCCTTGAATTCTTTGCCCGGGCGCGGGAGCAGAAATAAATTGTGCGTACCTTGTGGGGAGTTAACTCTTCAATGGCAAATTCCAGGGAGCGTTCGGCCATTAAGGCCTCCTATTTCAGCCTATTGGGCAATGTACTGTTGGCCACGGTAAAACTGGTTTCGGGTTTTCTGGGCAATTCCTATGCCCTGATCGCCGATGGGATCGAATCCACGGCCGATGTTTTTTCCTCGGGCCTGGTGCTCTTTGGCTTCAAATACGCCCAGCGTCCCCCCGATGCGAACCACCCCTTTGGGCATTCCCGCATAGAGCCCCTGATCACCTTCTCAGTGGTCGCCTTTTTGGTGACCTCTGCCACGATCATAGCCTATGAGAGCATCATCAACATCCAGATTCCCCATAGTGCCCCGGCCCCATGTACCCTGATTGTACTGGCCCTGATCATCCTGTGGAAAGAGCTCTCCTATCGCCATGTGATCCACAAGGGAAATAAAATTGGCAGTACCTCCCTGAAAGCGGACGCCTGGCACCATAGGAGCGATGCCATCACCTCCCTGATCGCCTTCTTTGGGATCTCCATCGCCCTGATCTTTGGGGAGGGCTATGAAATGGCCGATGACTGGGCCGCCCTTTTGGCCTCCGCCTTTATTCTCTATAACAGCTATAGGATTTTCCGCCCCGCCCTGGGGGAAATCATGGATGAGCACCTTTATGACGATCTGGTCACCGAGATCCGGGAGGTCGCCCATACCGTGGAGGGCATACAGGGCACTGAAAAGTGTTTTGTCCGAAAGGCCGGGATGAACTATCTCATTGAGCTCCACGCCATGGTCGATGGAAAGATCAGTGTGGAGGAGGGGCATGTCCTGGCCCACAGGCTTCAAAATGAAATCCAGCGCAGGTTCCCGGAGATCATTCATATCACCATCCATATCGAACCCGGGAAATCTGCACATTGAGCGGTCCAGGCTAAAGATCCGGGCTACCCATGTCCCTGGGCCCAGGCATACCTTCCCCCTAGGTAAGGATAAGGGGATGGGTACGACTTGGATATATGTAAACTGGCTCCCGCCCGGGAAATTCCCAAAGGGAATGGGTCCCGGGATGGCCCCCAAATTCTTTACTAATTTTGAACCGTAAAAAAGACAGACCATGGAAAAATTAAAGGGAGTGCACCACGTCACCGCCATCACCAGCAATGCAGAAAGGAACTATGATTTCTTCACCCACGTCCTGGGCATGCGCTTGGTGAAGAAAACGGTCAACCAGGACGACATCCAGACCTATCACCTTTTCTTTGCCGATGACAGGGGAAGTGCCGGAACGGACATGACCTTTTTTGATTTCCCTGGAATTTCCCAGGGCAGGCATGGGACCAATGAAATTTCAAGGACATCCTTTCGGGTGCCTTCCGACGCCGCCCTGGACTATTGGGTAGGGCGTTTCGATCGCCTCCAGGTTGCCCATAGCGGCGTGCAGGAGCAGTTTGGCAAAAAGATCCTTCCCTTTACCGATTTTGACGACCAGCGCTATGAACTGATCTCGGATGAAAAAAACCAGGGGGTGGCCACGGGTTCCCCTTGGATCAAGGGACCGGTCCCCTTGGAGTATGCCATTACCGGGCTGGGCCCAGTCTTTGTGACCATTGCGGACTTCCCTTCCTTTAAGGCCATGTTGGAAAGGATATTCCTCTTCGAGGAAACCGCCCAAGAGGGGGCCCACCATTTGTTTGAGACTGGGGAGGGCGGCAACGGGGCCTCGGTCATAGTGGAGGAGGAGGATGGCATGCCCATGGCCCGCCAGGGGTTTGGAACGGTCCACCATGCAGCCTTCCGGGTGGCCGACCGTTCACAATTGGACCAATGGATCGACCGTTTTGCGACCCTGGGCCTGCCTAACTCCGGCTATGTGAACCGGTATTTTTTCGAGTCCCTCTACATTCGGGTGGCACCGCAGATTTTGTTCGAACTTGCCACCGATGGCCCAGGTTTTATGGGGGATGAGCCCTATGAGACCCTGGGCGAAAAGCTCTCACTTCCCCCCTTTTTGGAGCCCAGGCGCGGGGAGATAGAAAGAAGGGTCCGCAGCATCGATACCGTGCGCAGCGATAAGGAATTCATCAAGGAGTAGGCCCGGGGTCCGGGGCTCCAAGAATCAATGGAAATCGATCTCGGCCATGGCGGCCTGCCCATGGCCCCCGGCTATGGCCCTGGATTCCAGGCGTACATAGCGCGCCTGGACCGGTTGTGCCACAAAGTGGGTCCGGGGCGAGGGATCATTGACCAAGTTGCCAAAGACGAAGCTATCCCAAAGGGTCCATGTCCTGCCGTCATTACTGATCTTCAGGGTCCCCCTTTCGAT
>Ga0079224_100010301_pt1 | contig 12820 bp, 8 predicted proteins | sample Stecom2015_FD_80414 | JGI IMG/M metagenome (GOLD analysis project Ga0079224, IMG submission 80414) | Agricultural soil microbial communities from Utah to study Nitrogen management - Steer compost 2015 | ecosystem: Environmental > Terrestrial > Soil > Agricultural land | place: USA: Utah...
CTAATAGATGATTTGAGATCAACTATTTTATCTTTATCTACTCCAGAAGTTATATTCGAATCTACTACTCCAGTTTTACGCTGCTGCTGAAGAATTTCGTTCAGTGTCAGGGGACGTACTGGTTTTTCCTCCTCAACATTCGGTATATTCAGACTTTCGTCCAATATAATCTGCTTAGGTTCTTCCACCACTTCGTTCACAACAACCTCTGGTTGAGCGCCTTCCGCAGGAGCTTGCTCAGACTTAACTTCTTCCTGCACAGGACGCGACTCTTCCACTACAAGATGGGGCTGTTCCTCTTTTTCAATAGGCGTAGATTGTATTGATGGGGCCAAAGGCTCCTCCTTATCATCGGCAATATCAGACGGATCTTCTGCTAACGGAGCCACGTCCGTCTGCATTTCATGGATCGGAGTATCGGCTTCTTCGGGTTGCCGTCCCTCTTTCTCTATTACCTCTTGAATTTCATCATGTACGGGTTGTGTATCTATTTCTCCCTCTAAAGCAAATGAAGACGTAGACCTTTCTTCATTTACGGACGCGCTTTCTTGTCCAACCGTCGCAACTAATTTTCGTAGTATTTCAATATGGCTGGTCAAATAGATAGCTTTTGCTTCCAATAATAACAAAACTTCATCTGAAGCTGCCATACTTTTATCTGATAACGTCGTGTAATCGTCATTAATCTCGACCAACAACTCTCCTATTTTTGAAAATATAGTTTCCTTTGTGTATGCCATTAGATACCTTTTTTGATATAGAACACTCAAATTTACATAAAATGCGCTGTATTCACGAACCGAAATTTAAATGAGTTCATGCACCCTTTAAAAATAAACAAAAATGCATAAATCCTAATTAAAAATAATTGAGCCACATATAAAAAGAATTTATATAATTACTTTCAGAGAACTCGCAAGCTCGGTTCTCCTCAGCAATCAGCTGTATTTAATAGAAGAAATTTAAGGAAATAATTTCGATATTAGTGTCGATTGTAGGAAAGAATAATTTAAAGAATCATCATGCTATTTTCCGAACATAGCTTTATCCATAGAAACACACAGGTAGGCACGATAGAAGTTATTTGCGGTTCCATGTTTTCCGGCAAAACGGAAGAGCTTATCCGACGAATGAAAAGAGCACAATTTGCCAAGTTACCCGTTGAGATTTTTACGCCAACAATAGATATTCGCTATGACCATCACGGTATTACATCGCATGATAGCAATACCATCGCCTCCACTCCCGTACCACATTCCTCCGCAATTTTACTGTTAAGTGCCGAAACAAAGGTAGTCGGTATTGACGAAGCGCAATTTTTCGATGAAGAGCTGCCCCATGTCTGTTCACAGTTAGCCAATAAAGGCGTCCGTGTCATCGTTGCCGGGTTAGACATGGATTACAAGGGGCTTCCTTTTAATCCAGTTCCCGCACTTATGGCTCTAGCAGAACATGTTACAAAAGTACACGCCGTCTGTGTTCAATGTGGCGCACCTGCAACCTATTCTTACCGAATAACAGAAAGTCAGGAACGTATACTTTTAGGGGAGAGAGACAGCTATGAACCACGTTGCCGCGCGTGCTATTTTGGGTTAATCGACAGCGACTTATAATTTGCCGACTATAGCTACATCTAAAGGATTGACGCGAGATCGATAGCGATGTACCAGTTTCCCTTCTTTATCTATTAAAAACTTTTCAAAATTCCATTTGATATCTCCTGTAAAGTCAGGGTTTTCCTGTGTGGTCAAAAACTTAAACAGGGGATTGATGTCTTTCCCCTTCACATTAATTTTTTCAGACAACAAGAAATTAACCCCATAATTTTTTTCACAAAAATCTAGGATTTCCGCATTGCTATCAAGTTCCTGCCCACCAAAGTTATCAGACGGGAAACCAATAATCACCAAATCATTACCATACTCGTCGTTTAAAGCTTGTAAGTCTTTATATTGCTTCGTGAAGCCACATTTTGAGGCCGTGTTGACAATTAAAATGTTCTTTCCTCTAAAATCCGATAGCTTGATCTCTTTGCCATCAATAGACGTGAAACTGAAATCATAAATCGACATTGTTGGCGACATCACCGAAGCCCACAATATTATGCTCGCTATTATATTCATGTTATCTCCTTTTATGTGATTGGGTTTCCCACACACCACGGATTATGCTTTATTTAATAATCAATCTCGTTTCTCTTTCAACAACGAAATGAAATAATTGTTCTATTGGATTACTTAAAATCGACCCGACACGAACGCCCAACACTTCACATACTTCACGCAATTGCAGATCAAAATGATAGGCAATACCACCGACAAAGTTAACCTTATATTCCCAAAAGTCTGGATAAGTAATAACATGTGTTCGAATAAACTCATCAAATCCATTTTTCAACAAAGTATCAATATAGGGGTGTAATCGGTTTTCAGCCATAAACTCTGCGAAAGAAGCTAAATACGCATTTGGTCTATCCTTTTGGTATACATTCTTAATGACAACGTCTTTGCTAACACGGTATTTCTCAGCGAATTTTTTTTGGAGATCTTTCGGCATCTTTTCATAAAGAAAATCAATTATTAATCTCCTTCCAAACCAAGCTCCCGAGCCCTCGTCACCGAGCACGTAGCCTACTCCATGCAAGCTAGGATGTAACCCTTCGCCATCGTAAAAGCCTATATCGGATCCTGTACCTATAGTACAAACATATCCTTTATTATGTCCACAAGTGGCGTAGGCACAACCCAACATATCACTTTCAACAGAAATAAATGCTGTTGGGAAAATTTCGGTAAGCGCATTGGAAACAATCTCTCTTCTATCCGGTGTCACACATCCAGCGCCAAAAAAATAAACTTCATGAATCTCATTCGCATAAGGCAGTATTTCCGGCACCTCCTGCATCACACGGGCAATTTCTTTTTCATTTACAAAAAATGGATTCAGTCCCTTTGTACGAAAGGATAGAGGTGCGCTGTCCGGTAAATTAAGCATCCAATCAGAACTGGAAGAACCACTATCTGCAACTAAAATCATATATGGTGTTTAAATTTACATTGTGCACCCCAAAGGTAATAATTTTTCGTGTATAAAATACTTTTGAAGCTTTGCTTCAATCTACGTAGATTTGCGATAAAAATCAACAATCATGTTAGAACCCCGCATACATTTCACCCTCTCTTTTACAGAACCTCAAGCACATTATATGGACGTTGAAATGGATCTATTCGATTTTACCGAAACAACATTGGATATTGCGATGCCCGTATGGACACCCGGATCCTATCTAATTCGCGAATATGAGCGTCATGTGGAGAATGTGGAAGCATTTTCCGAATCAGATAGAGTTTCTTGTATGAAGATTTCTAAAAATATATGGCGTATAGCACAACCGTCTCGTCATACCAAAATACGGTATAGAATATATGGTTTCGAAATATCTGTGAGAACCAACATGATCAATGCCGATCGGGCATTTATTAATCCGGCGGCAACCTTTATGCATGTAAAGAACTGTATCGATCTTTCTTGTATGGTGAAAATTGTGCTTCCAAAAAGATGGCATCATATTTCAACTGGATTACCAAAAAATACCGATCATGAACACACTTTTTATGCGGAAAATTTTGATATTCTGTACGATTCACCCCTCGAAATTGGAAACCAAGAAATATGGCACTTCGACGCAGCAGGCGTGCAACATGAGTTCGCGATGGTAGGCGGTGGAAATTACAACAAGCAGCAACTAACCGCTGATATAACAAAAATCGTAGACGAAGAGACTAAGATATGGGGCGAGAATCCAAACACGAATTATGTTTTCATCACCCATAACTATCAAACAGGTGGTGGCGGACTCGAACACCTTAACTCTACAGTGTTGGGTGCGAGCCGAAATGCCTACAAAGCACCAAACTCCTACAAAAATTTTTTGTGTCTCGTAGCACATGAATACTTTCATCTTTGGAATGTTAAACGGCTTCGGCCAAAAGAGCTGGGACCTTTCGACTATAATGAAGAAAATTACACAACTGGCCTTTGGATTATGGAAGGATTCACTTCATACTATGATAATCTCATCATCCGGCGATGTGGATTTTTTTCTGTACAAGAATACCTTGATATGCTCGCCAACGATTTCAACCAAGTGTATAATCGTCCAGGGTACCGAGTCCAATCCGCCGCTTTAGCCAGTTTTGACGCTTGGATAAAGCATTACAGACCGGATGAAAATTCGGTCAACACCAGCATTTCCTACTATAATAAAGGAGCTATGCTCGCCGTTGCACTGGATCTTCATATTCTAACGGAGACACGGGGAGTAAAGCGGCTAGATAATGTGCTTCGAGCGGCCTACCAAACTTTCTACAAAAAAGAAAATCGAGGTTTCGAAGAAAAAGAATTTCAATCATTGGCGGAAATTGTAACAGGCGTCGATCTTTCTGCGATCTTTTATGCGGCGCATAGCACAGAAGAGCTTGATTATAACGTATATTTTAATCGGGTTGGTTACGAATTAGTCGATTTAAACCATGACACGCAAGAGCTTTCGTTGGGTATCAAAATAGCAAACCAAGAGGGACGGATACTTATAAAGAATGTGGAACGTAACTCAAGTGCCTGGGACGCAGGGTTAAATGTTGACGACGAACTTATTGCCATCAATGGAAACAGACTCGATCTGGCAGGTAAAGAACTGGAATTTATACTACAACATGGTCAAATAGATGAAATTGTTGACGTGTTGGTTTCCCGAGATGGATTGGTACGTACCATCCACGCACCTCTTCGCCGCTCTATCAAACAGCAGTGGTCAATTCGAGAAAAGCTGGATGCCACCGTGGCAGAGAAGGAATTGGGGAATCTTTGGTTATCGATATAAATAATGCAGAGACGCTACATCTAGCGTCTCTACACTATCTTCACACCCACTTCAACCAAAAATTTATTTCAAAATTAAAATATTCGCGAACATTTCAACAATAGCAAATTGGTCTAGTAACCATTTTCTCTCATTTTTCTTCTCTCCTTTCCAATCCTTGTAAAAAAGACCATTTTCATCTCTATTGGCCATCCATGCAAAATCTAGATTTTTACGAAATGCTTGTAAGTAAGTGGGATTATTGTCTAATTTATAGAGCTGGACAAATCCACGCATCATGACAGCGATAAACCAATTATCACTATTTTTTAACCGGTGTGAGCCATCTGTCTCAAAAAAATGATGGAAAGACGCTTTGGCTACATGCTGCGCTTCTTCAAGATAATGCGGTTCGTTCGTTATCTTATACAACAAAGCAGCAGCTTCGATCATTTGCCCCGAGTTATAGGGATACTTTGCCCGATCTATGCTCCCATCTAAGCGGACATTGTCCATATAGACGCCATCTGTATCTTGCAGATGGGTCTTGGTCCATTCATATAGGGACTTACCCATTCCTAGATACTTACCTTCCTTAGTGGCTTCATATAATTTAAGTGCAAAAACTGCCGCTGGTGCATTCGAACAGGTATTTTTAGATGTCTTTTTTTGCTCACACCAATAAATGCCACCGCCCAATAAATCATCATGACCACTATAAACGAAATCCCAAACTATCTTTGCTTTTTCCAGGTATTTCGTCTCACCTGTTAACAGATAAAGATTGGTAAAGTCGATCCCGATCCAGATATTATCATCATAAAAACGGTCAGATACGGGTGCAGATGAGATGTAAGAAGCATATCCTGCTGGCTTTCTTTTATCGTCATAATATTCTTCTAATCCAGGGATGAGCCGTTTATCAATGATGGATTTATATTTTTTGCTTTCACTGTGTTCATAGAGCGCAACCGTAGCAGACAAACCTCCTGAATACGGCCAAAGGTAGGCATACTCTTGTTTACCGCTGGCACCATCGCCTAAATAGTCTGCTTTATACCTCCCATCTACTGGGAAATTTTCCCGAAGTAAAAAGGTTTTATTGCTTCCATACTTTTTTAGAATCACATCCAATGAGCTATCCGCAGATTTCAACATATCTACCGATCTTGATCCATGTATTGATGAAGACTCTTGGGAAAAAACGTTTCCTGTCAAAAAAACTAAAATTACTATCGTGCAATATTTTATCATAACTTATTTTTTTATAAACCTTGCTTGCGCTTCTATCGTCATACAAGCGCTAGCCTGTGCTGTCAATTGTACATTTCCCAACTCAATTTGGTCCCATGCCGGCCCGAATAGATTACCTTGTATATTACGTCCTTTCACCCACAGTTCAGTGGCATTATGTGTCAAGAAGTTTTCAAATTTGTTCCGGTATGCTTGATCAAGATCTTGTACATCCAAAAGATATAGAAAATAGCGAACAAAAATCCCTTTGAATAAAGCATTGTCACCGCCCCCCTCATTTCGTAGTAGGTTGGTAGCACCATCGATACATTTGGAAACCGTGAAATTTGCAATTTTCTGTGCATCGTTGAGATATAAACGTTCTCCGGTGATTACATATAAATTTACGGCGGTACCTAAGAAAGTTCCTTGATTGTAGGTAAGCGCTACGGTATTGATCTGGCCGGTATTGCCATTAATATTATCATAGACCGCACCCGAACTTCTATTGTACAAGGTGTTTTTCTGCCATTCATAGATTTTAATCGCCCAATCCAAATACACCTGTTCCTGTGTCAACTGGTACAATCTAGTTGCTAGTAAACTGGCTGGCCCATTGGAACATGCATTTTTACTATATCGTTGATTTTTGATCCAGGAGATTCCACCATCGGCAAAACTTTCTTCCCAACCAGCAATAATATCATCCCACAAGAACAATACGGTATTCAGATACTTCTCCTGACCGGTCGCTTCGTACATGCGGAGCATCGTAAGGGCATTCCATTGCATATCATCATAAAACGGATTTAGATAGGTGTTCCCATTTTTCACGAAAACCCCTTCATACCAAGGATCAAAATAGGCTAAGTATTTATTGTCACTCGTCCGTTCATAGGCATCAATCACGACATCCATTGCATGGGCATTCGGCCAGTATTGAAACCCTACATCCGAATTATTGCTTCCATAATTAAAATAGCCATCTTCATTCCAAAAAGCGGCAATCAACGCATCGGACGCTGTGTCTGCAACCGCAGACCAGTTATCCACGGCCTCGGTGTCATATCTATATTCATCTTCAATCTTTTGGCAGGATGACAGTAAAAGTCCAGCACTTATAAACAACCATACATAAGCTTTCATAATCATTCTTTTTTAGTTTACGGTTACTGAGTGCGTATATTCTTTATCTCCTTGGAGTATAACCTTTATGGTAGGTGATTTACCGTCGACTGCGTCTGCAAATTTCCATTTATCGTCCCATTGGGTTACATTCTCTATCCATTTGATATGATAATACGATGCTGGAGATTGTGCCGTTGGTCTCGAGTCTGTTCCGTTTAGCGTGCCTAATTGTACGGTTTTGTCCTCACCGTCGTTGATCGTCAACTGAAATTTATAACGCTCATCAAACCATCCACCTTGATCCTTGAAATTGACGACACCGGATCCCGACCAAATACCTCTTCCTTCATAATTCAAATTCCACAATACTTTATTATCGGGAGCAAACCATAAGCCAAGTGTTTTTATCTCGGTCATAGTGACACTCGCCGTATTAAAATCTATTTGAATACGGAACACGCCTGTTTTTGCTGCCGTTGTACTCTCGTCGGCATCAGATTCTGTCAACTTCAGATTACCGTCAGCATAAAATGCTCTGGGAGTACCTTGATTTTTATCCACAAACTGATAGGTATTTCCTGATTCTAACTGGGCAAATATCTCATATTCTCCGGGCGCTACCAATTTGAATGGCATGGCATCTGTTAGTGTAATCCCTGCTTCGCTTCCCTCACCGGTAAGAAACAATTCTTCCGGAATATCCACAAAACCGTCCAGTGTGGTAATACTTACATGACGCACAACCGTGGAAACGGCGGTGTTAATTCCCCGTGACGCCACAACAGTCCAGATCAGTTCTGCTGTCTCACCACCTGCAATTCCTGCCATATTAGCAATACGATTCAATATACGATGGGTTATTGTCGCCCCATTGGAATATCCACTGTTATCTGACACCATTCTATACAACGGCTTCTCGAAATTATTACCTTTGATATCGAACACAACTTCGTATAAAGCAGCGCCAGCATCTTCCACGCGAACAGGTTCCCATTCGAAATAAACAGAAGCAGTACTTGAACTCAAAATCTTGACAGTCCTGTTATCAATGGGTTCGTACAGTGTGTTTACCGCTGTAACAGCAGCATCTTTGTAATTCATGTCGTCTGACTTACACGATACCACAAATGCCAATAAAGCCATTGAGATATAAAATATTGTTGTTAACTTTTTCATAATTGTAATCTAGTTTATCATTAGTTTCCGTAACCGGAATTATTTGGTCTTAAATTGTTATTAATATCCATCTCCGCTCTGGGGACTGACCAGAGATAGTCTCTGTTTTCATCAAATTTTCTATTATCCAGTTGAATGTAACTTGTGCCACCATTAGCAAATTTAGCCCCATGTACAAAACCATTCAGATACTGAGTTCCCGCCTTCCAACGAATAATATCATAATAGCGTAATCCTTCCAACGCCAATTCACTTCTCCTTTCGTTGCGAATAATCTCCCGCAATTGAGCTTGCGTAGCCGTGGGTGGATACGAGAGTGCCGTTGGGTTCGTAAATCCAGCTCTCATCCTTATCGCACCGATGGTGTTATTCCATGCATTTTCATCCATATCGTTCTGTTCATTGAGAGCCTCGGCATACATCAACAATACATCGGCGTAGCGGTACATGATGATATTCAGTCCGGATTGATAATTGGTAATCGCCGTTTGATCATAATATTTTCGCATATAATATCCGGTAGCAGTCGCATTCGAACCCGAACCGCTATACACGTCCATTTTCTCCTGGTCTGTACTTCCTGTTCCTGGTCTGATATAAATTGTTTTGGCAGTTCCATTAAAATTCGTCCATTGTCCACCATGAAAGACCACCGTTGCCGCCAGTCTGGGGTCACGGTTTGCATAGGGGTTATTGTCATTATAGGTCTGATCATTTAGTATCGTCAGACCATTTGTTGTCAAATAGCTATTCACCAGCTCTTGTAACGGAGCATAGGCATTGAGACGTGCTCCTGCCGATAAAGGAGCCGCATCATAATATTTGCTCCAATATTTTACGGATGGAACATGAGCGTAATCCAAAATCACCTCCTGGTTGTATTCGTTTGCCGCTTCAAACAAGCCGGAATAACTCGGAAATAAGCTATAATTACCAAACGTCTCTCCTTGGTTAATCAGCTTATCACAATATTCAATGACTTTTGGCCAATTATTCTCGTACAAATATGCACGGGCCTGAAATGCCACTGCTGCGCCACTGGTGATTCTCCCATTGTCTGCCGCTGAAAGTTGATTACGGTTGGGTAGAAGTGGGGTGATTTCATCCAGTTCCTGATGAATAAACGACACAACCTGTGTCTTCGACGTACGAGGTAGACTCTGTGACTGGCCTAGCGATACATCGGATGTAAAAAAAGGCACATCACCATAGAAATTTACCAACCTAAAATAAAGATGAGCTCTTATAAACCGAACCTCTGCTTTACGTCTTTCTTTAAGCTCCGCTGTCATGCCCGGAACAATATCGATAAACTGCAGAAACACATGACAAGTCTTAATGCCTTCATATGCCCACTTCCATTCGGAGGCAAAAAGGCCAAGAGAAGGATCGGCAATACCATTTCGGATAACACGCTGATTCGTGTTCTCCCGTCCCTCGAATACATTATCACTTAATGCCTCATCGTTCCACATTTTATCTGCAGAATACATTTGATTATAAGCCATATTGACCACCAATTCGGCATTCTCTGAGGAGATCCAAAAATTGGCATCGGTGAAATCATTCGTGGGAACCGGATCCAAGGTATTACAACTGCCAAAAGCCAGTAATACAGCAGCTAGACAGATTTGCTTTATATATCTTAATCTTTTCATTCTTTTATACACTAAAATTGAATATCTAAACCAAAACCATAATACTTTAAAGTCGGATAATTACGGGCACTATTCGCACTCCCCCCCATATTGGAGTTGAATTCTGATGACTCCGGATCGATCCAAGAATTTTTACTTAACGTTAGCAGGTTTTGTCCGTTAACAAACACCCGCATATTGGCAACACCAATTTTTTCACTATATGTCTTCGGTATGGTATAGCCTAGTTGAATATTTTTGAGTCGGGCGTAGGCCCCATCAAACATATAAATATCGGAGTCACGCCCATAATTATTCGCGGTAGATGTCGCCCCAGTAGCAGTCAGGCGCGGCCACGTCGCATTCGTATTGGTCGGTGTCCAATAATCTAGTTGATGTTGATACATCACGAATGAATAGTTGGAATGGAAAGGTTCGACCAATTCGCCCCGCACCATCATATCCCGTTTAGCCGTCCCCTGCACCAACATGCTGAAGTCAAACCCCTGATAAGATACATCATAGGTAAAACCGAACGTGAATCTTGGAAAACCGGAGCCCAACACATGACGGTCCCTTGCGTCAATAATACCATCCTGATTCCGATCCACATAACGGACATCTCCGGGCTTCAGGTCATCCGTAGTCATACCAACAGGTAGTGCCGCCGTCTCAATTTCCTGCATACTCTGAAAATAACCATCTGTTTTATAACCGTAATACGATCGGAAAGGAACGCCTACACGAATTAATTTGGTAATATTGTCGTCCGTGACAATATCTTCATCGGTGTATCGGGTAACTTTATTGAATGTATCACCCATATTACCTCCAACGCGGTGTTTGGCATTTCCGGTTTCGAAACCATAGTTAACCGAAATTTCCCAACCACGGTTAACCATTTCTCCGATATTCAATTGTCCTAAATTCGTTCCAAATACAGATGGAATAATTGGTGGAGTTAAAATATCCACGGTTTTGTTATTGAAATAGTCCAGACTAGCATTCAAGCGATGATTGAAGAAAGTAAGGTCAGCACCGATGTTAAACGATTTTGTAGTTTCCCATGAGATCGTTTCATTACCATAACGAAACCCCGCACCTGCCACGGCTATGTTGTTGAAACCGTACGCATTAGGATATGGCGTATAGATGGTTAAATATTGATAATTGTCGATATTCTGATTCCCGAGATGACCATATGTTCCCCTGATTTTTACATCTCCTATTTTATTTCTGTAATTTTCCATGAACAGCTCATCAGACAACCGCCATCCCAACGATACCGACGGGAAAAAGCTCCATCTGTTCTCTCTTAAAAATTTGGATGAGCCATCGTAACGAAAACTCCCCTCTATAAAATATTTTTGATCAAAGGAATAACCCAAACGACCAAACAACGAACTCAAACTAGTCTCTCCTGTTTGCTGTGGCGAAACATAACTGCTTGGTAATATTTCTGTATCACTAACTGGAACTCCCAGAATCGGATCCGTAAAACGTAGGCGGATCTCATTGGCACGACGTGTGTAGGACTCGTTACTCGCACCAAACAATCCAGTAATCTGGTGTTTGTCAAATGTTTTATCGTAATCCAACAAGAGTTGGTAGTTCAACAGGTATGTTTTTTCATTATAATCTTCCGTATTTCGTTCGGTATTAACAAACACTAACGGTGTTGTGGCGTCCGGACTTGAATAAAGCGGAACCTGTAAACGCCGTGTATACCGATGGTTGGAAAACAGATCCGCACCAAATACGCCTCTCAGCTTCAACCCATCGATGATCTTAACATCTAATCCAAGATTCACATTGAAATAATCGTTGTCCGAGTCTATGCTTCCTCCATCTCTGAGTTCAGCCAATGGGTTTTGATCGGTTAATGCGTTATTCACGAGGTATTTCCCGTTATCAGCCTGCATACGATAATAGTAGTAAGGTGGGATTCTCGAAGAATTGATAATCGCATTACTCGCAGTTGATGCCCTATTATTATTTCGAGCATAATTTAAAATACTACTAATCCTTATACGATCGTTAATATCCGAAGTAACATTCGCTCGCAGATTATAGCGTTGTATGCCAAAATCACCGGCAAAATTACTTTCTTGATCATAAAATCCTCCGGAAAACAGATAAGTTGTATTTTCACTACCTCCACTCATCGTGATGTTGTAATTTTGCTGGAGTCCATCTTGAAGAATAGCATCATAATTCCATTCTTCTTCCGCGCGATGATCGTATAAATCTCGAATTTGCTCCGGCGTAAATTGAGGGTGCGCATCGATATTGGTTAATGACAAATTCTTCAACGTTGCGTTTTGATAACCTTCTACGGGTCTAAATAAAACTTTAGGTGTTTGAATACCAATCTGTGTATTCAAACGAAGTGTAGGCTTTTGGTTTTTCTTCCCTTTTTTGGTTGTGACCAACAGCACACCGTTAGCACTTCGGGATCCATATATTGCCGCTGTACCCGCATCTTTCAATACGGAGGCACTTTCAATATCGTTGGGATTCAAGCGATCCAGACTAGCTCCATCAGACACTAGACCATCAATCACAATTAATGGGGAGCTATTATTCATGGTTCCAATACCCCGGATATTAAAATTCATGGTATTATCATTCGGATTCATGCTTCGTTGTTGAATATTCACACTTGGCATAGTCCCTTGCAATGCTTGTGTCAAATTGGAAACGGGTCTATTCTCAATAATATCCGAATTGACATTATCTACAGCGCCCACTACACGTCGTCGAGTCGTGGTTCCGTAACCAATAA
>Ga0079224_100010304_pt1 | contig 12818 bp, 7 predicted proteins | sample Stecom2015_FD_80414 | JGI IMG/M metagenome (GOLD analysis project Ga0079224, IMG submission 80414) | Agricultural soil microbial communities from Utah to study Nitrogen management - Steer compost 2015 | ecosystem: Environmental > Terrestrial > Soil > Agricultural land | place: USA: Utah...
ATCCTTCGAAGGATGAAATCGAGACCGATACATAACCGAATCTGGGCGCGCATCGCAGTCGTGCTCTGCGTGAGCGCCGTAGCGGCTTGCACCGCTCAATCGACTCGCAGCCGTCACGACGAGCGGTGGCGGATCAACCGTCCCGACGCGGAGCAGATCGCGGCGGAGATATCCGAAGAGGCGCGTGAGCGGCAGGTGCGATTGCGGGAGCTGCTCGAGCAAGAGGCGCCCGTGCCGTCGCCCGCGGTCGTCGCGCCGCCCCAGTTCGATCCGCTCGATGAGATTCTCGTCGACCTCGTTGCGGAAGACGGCGAGCTTCAGTATGTGCTGCGTGCGCTGGCCGAGCAGGCGGGCCTCAATCTGATCGTGCATCCGAATCTCATCGGCGAGTCGTACCGTATCAACGTGCGGTTTCAGCGCGCGCGGGCGTCCGACGTCTTCGCACACCTCACTCGCATCGCGGACGTATACGGGCGCATCGAGGGCGATACGCTGATCGTGGATCCTCTCGAAGAGAAGATCTTCGAGCTCGGATTCATGGAATCGAGCACGGAGAACAACTTCTCGGCCGGCGGCGACGTGCTCGGCGGGCGGGGAAGCCGCGGGAGCGGATCCGGGGGCATGACCGGCGGCGGGACCGGAGCCGGCAGCCGGCAGATCCAGGGACAGTTCACGTACTCGGGCACGAACATGCCGAACTCGAACGCGTATGACGAGCTCGAGTCGATGTTGAACATCCTCGTGGGCCAGCCGGCATCCGGGAACCAGGTCGGCGGCATCACCGGAGCGGGCTCGATCGAGGAGATAGGCCGCCTGTCGCGCCTCGACGCGGCAATCCGAAGCGACCTGCCCACCTACTCGCTGAATCGAGCGACGGGCACGCTGTACGTCAGAGCCAAGCCGTCGGTCATCCGCTCGGTGACCGAGCTCATCGAGACGTACGACAAGATCATGGCGAATCAGATCCTGATCGACGCTCAGCTCGTCGAGGTGAAACTGTCCGACGCGTTTCGCTGGGGCATCGACTGGAGCAGCTTGCGCGACAACATGGCCACGGTTTTCGGGTCCGGCTCGCGGGTCGTGTCGGGGGTCACCGGCGAGTTCGGCGGCCTCACTCAGGGCGCTCGAACCATCACGATCCCGGGCGGGGCGCTGGGCGGCGATCTGGCGCCGAGCCTGTCATACAACCGCGTGAACTCGGACGTCTCGATAGCCCTCGACCTGATGCAGCGCTACGGGGACGTTACGGTGTTGTCGAACCCGACGCTGCGCAGCAAGCATGGTCAGGCCGCCATCATCAGCGTGGGCACGTCCACGACATACGTGTCGGACACCCGCGTCGTCGCCACCGGCGCCGGAAACACCGCGATCACGAGCCAGGAAGTCCAGACGAGCCAGGTGTTCGACGGGCTGATGATCGGCGTCGTGCCTTTCATCGACAGGCTCGGCAACATCACGCTTTCGATCCATCCGGTGCAGAGTAAGGTCGATCCGGCGAGCCTGCAGCTCGTCGATACCGGAGGCGATACGCGCGTCACGCTGCCGGTCGTGGACCTCAAGACGATGGTGACGCAGCTCAAGGTACGAAGCGGCGACGCGGTGATTCTCGGCGGGCTGATCGATCAGGCGGATTTTCGTTCGGAGGCCGAGGTGCCGCCAATCGGTCGTGTGCCGGTGATCGGCAATCTCTTCAAGCAGCGCTCGAACGAGAACACGCTTCGCGAGCTGGTGCTCGTGCTGAAAGTCACGTTGCTGTGAGCATGATGTTGCCGTGAGCTTGATCTTCGATAGTTTGCGTGCCCTCGAAGCGTCCCGAGATGCGGATGAGCCGGTTCCGGTCGTCGAGCGCGGGCTCCGGCCGCAGCGCCATCGTGCCGTCGAGGTGCTGGGCTACGGCTCGATGGGTGTGATCGTCCTCGCCGCCGCCTTCGCGGGCGGGTTGCTGATGCGCGGCGACGGGGACGCGGCCGCGAGGCTCGAAGCGGCTCTGCCGCCCGAGCCGATGGCGGCCGATGGGGTCGCGGATCGCGGTGCCTTGGCATCGGGCACTCCCTCGGCGCCCGCGCTCGCGGTGCAGTGGCCCGCCCCGCGCGCCGCACTTGCCCAGCACCGCGCACCCGCCGCGCCGGAGCTCCCAGCTCGGTCTCCTCAGACCGTACAGGACGCCGCCGCGGCAGAGGGCCGCAAGCAGGCGCCGCAGCTGCGCGCAGTTGAAGCGGAGAACGGGGTATCGCCTGGGGAGCCGCGAACGAGCGGCGAGGGGTTCACCGTCGATCGCGCGGATGAGTCCAGTGCGGGTTACGTTCGGGCGGCCGCCTCCCGGGGAGTCTCCCGGCGCATCGTCGAAGCGCTGCGGACGCGGCTCGTCTTGGCACTCGAGGCCGGGCGCTACGCCGACGCGCAAGCCGCACTGGAAGAGCTCACTGCGCAGCTTGGCGAAGACAGCCGCTTCGCGCGCCAGATGCGCGCCTATTACCTGTATCAGACGGGCGACATCGATGCGGCCGCGTCCGCGTACGACGAGTTGCTGGTCGACGATCCGGACGATGCGGACATGAGAATGACCACGGTGCGCATCGCCGTGCAGAGGGGACGCTACGAAGAAGCGGCGCGACGCCTGGCGGCGCTGACGAGCGATCCGCGGTACCGCGGCGAGGCGCTCGAGCTCGCGGCGACGCTTGCACCCCTATTGCCGGAATGAAGGTATGACGAGCCTGGTCCAGCTGCCGCCCGCCGCCTCCTACTTGCGCCGGCTCGGCTTGAAGGCCAACCCGTTTCCCGTTGCGCCGGATGCGAGCCGCTACTTCCTGACGAAGAGTCTCGAGGCGCTCGTGCACGAGGCCCTGTTCTGCATTCAGCAGCGCAAGGGGTTCATCGTCATCACCGGGGAGGTCGGGCTCGGCAAGACGACGTTCAGCCGCTATATGGTCGCCCAGCTGAGACGCTCGAACGCGTCGGTGGCGCTCGTCTTCAACAGCTTTCTTCAGGATTCTCAGCTGATCGAGCAGATTCTGCACGATTTCGGGATCGGCCACCGCGCCCGAACCGTTCGCGGACGGCTCGACGAGCTCAACGCGTTTTTCATCGAGCAGCGCCGGCTGGGCCGCTACTGCGTCCTGTTCATCGACGACGCGCAGAACCTCAGCGTCTCGAGCCTGGAGACGATTCGCCTGTTGTCGAATCTAGAGACTAATACGGAGAAGCTCGTTCAGGTTGTCCTTTTGGGGCAGCCCGAGCTGCTGGAGCTTCTCGAGCAACGTTCTTTGCGTCAGCTCAAGAGCCGTGTCGCGTTATGCCGTGAGCTGCAGCCGCTGCGCCGCGACGAGCTTGCGAGGTACATCGACTACAAGCTGTCCGTCACGGCCGAGGGTGCCCCGATTACCGTGACCCGGAGCGCCGTTCGCATGTTGCACCGCCTTTCGGGCGGCAATCTGCGCAAGGCAAATATGCTGCTCGACCGCATCATGCTCGACCTGGTCGGAAGGCACGAGAAGATCGTCGAGCCGCGCAACGTGCGTGCGGCGGAGCGCGATCTCAACAGCCGCACATCCATGAGGGAACGGCCGCGAGACCGCTTTCCGATGCGCATGATCGCGCCGCTCGTTGGCGTTGCGGCGCTTCTGCTGCTGCTCGGAACCGATGCGCCGTCGCGGTGGCTCGATCTTCGCCACGCCTCGGCGGCCTTGGAGGCGAGCGGGCCGACGCCGCGCGATGCGTCCGGCAGCGGAGGCGGCGCTGCCGCAGGGGGGATGGACGCGTCGAGCTCGAGCCGCGCGGGCAGCGGCCTGAATCTCGAGGTCGACGGTTATCGACCGCATGCGACGGCGGACGAAAGCGACCTCGAAACACTGCGGACCTGGCTGCGCTTCTATGGCCTTCAGGACCATGCGGCGGAGCTCGCCGCGGCGTTGCGCACGAATGACTTCTGGGGAGTCGATGACGTGCTGCGGCGCAGCGGGTATCGGGTCATGAGGCACGTCGAGCGGCTGCCGGTCGAGACGCTCTCTGTTCCGCTCCTGAAGCGCACCTACGGCGACGGGTCCTCGGAGCATATCGCGCTGTGGCAGCCGGCCGTCGACGTTCCGGTGCTCCTCGAGCAGGCCGGCCCGGAGGCCGTCGTGTGGCTGCAGCAGAGACTCGCCTCGGCAGGCTTCTATGGGGCCGCGGTAGACGGGATCGTCGGCCCCGCGACGGCGGACGCATTCACGAGCTTCCAGCGAAGCGTCGGGCTCGAGCCGACCCGCCTGCTCGACGAGCCCGTGCTGTTCATCCTGCAGCATTTGGAGCCCGGCCAGTGAGCGCCGTGACACAGGAGGCGGCCGGGAATTCCGCACTGACGACACCTCGCCGCGGTGCCCGCAAGACGCTCGGCGCGATGCTGCTGGATCGCGGCGCGGTCGACCCGAGCGCCATCGCTTATTGCCTGCATGAGCAGAAGGTCACCGGCGAGAAGCTCGGACAGGTTCTGGTTCGCTGCGGCTTCGCGGCGCAACGGGAAGTGATGGGCGCGCTCGCGGAGCAGCTCGGGATGGAGGTCGTCGACGTGGAGGCGGCGAGCATCGATCCCGACTGCCTCGCGATGTTCAATGCGGTGATCTGCAGGCGCAATCACTTCGTGCCCCTCGGTCGGGCACAGGGCAAGCTCGTCGTGGCGACCTGCGCTCCAGACTTCGACAAGCTGCGCGTGCTGATCGAGCGTCACACCGGTTTGCAGGCGGAGCTGAAGCTCGCCGAGAAGGAGGCGATCCACCGTTTACTGACCCACTACTACGAGAACCAGCGCAAGCCCCCTGCTCACAGGCTCGAGCGCGAGATCATCGGTGTCGGCGTCGACAAGGATGCGGCGCGGCGCCTGGACGGTCTGGTTCGGTCGCTGGTCGCGACCGCGCTGCATCAACGGGCGACGGACATTCACCTCAGGCCTATGCCGCACTCGATCAACGTCGCATTCCGCGTGGACGGCGTGCTGATATCGGTGCTTTCTCTCGATCAGAGCTTTCAACGGCTGATCGCGACGATCAAGCTCATGGCCGGCATGGACATCGCCGAGACGCGCAGGGCGCAGGACGGCAGCTTCGCCTTGGACGTCGACGACTCCTATTACGACGTTCGAGTATCGACGATCGCCTGCTCGTTCGGAGAGAACGTGGTCATGCGCCTGCTGCCGCGCAGCACGGACGTGCGCCGGCTCGAGACGCTCGGCTTCGAAACGGAGCATCTGACGCAGTTACGGCAAATGTTCCGGCGGCCGTCTGGCATCTTCCTGATCACTGGGCCGACGGGGTCCGGAAAGACGACGACTCTGCACGCCGGGATCATGTCGCTCGACGTGCTCAACAAGAACATCCTGACGATCGAGGACCCGATCGAGTACCAGCTGCCGGTCGTGCGGCAGACCCAAGTCAACAGAAAGTCCGGCTACGTCTTCGCCGGTGCGATACGCAACTTCCTGCGCCATGATCCGGACGTCATCGTCGTGGGCGAGATTCGTGATGCGGAGACGGCGGCCGCGGCCTTGGATGCCGCCGAGACCGGGCATCTCGTGCTGTCGACGATGCACACGAACAGCGCGGTGGGTATCGTGCCGCGGCTGAAATCGCTTCAAGCGAACACGTATCAGCTCGCCGACGTGCTGATCGGAGCGCTCTCGCAGCGGCTCGTTCGCAGCGTGTGCAGGCACTGCGCGGCACCGCGGCGTGCCACGGCCGAGGAAGCCGCGTTCTTGCAGGTCGGTGCAGAGACGCTGCTCACGGCCGGCAAGGGGTGCGCCCACTGCGGCGGCACGGGATACCTCGGACGCGTGCCCATCTACGAAATCGCTGAGTTCACGGACGAGTTTCGCGCGGCCGTGCATGATGGCGTCTCCCAGCAGGAGCTGGTCTCGATCGCGCGGCGCGGCCGCTACGTCTCGATGCACGACGTCGCACGCGCCAAGGTGCTGTCCGGGCAGACGACGGTGGCGGAGGCGGCTCTGCACATGCCGGCGGCCGGCCGGGGGGGCTAGGCGTGGCGACGTTCGTCTATCAGGTCATGACGTCGGAGTCTCGCGTACGCTGGGGAGCCGGACGGTATCCCTTTCAGGACGCGAGCTCGATGACGAGCTACCTCGAGCACTCGGGAAACGTGGTCCTGTTCGTTTCGGCGATGCCGCGTCCCGTCGAGCGCGTTCTCGCAGGGTATTACCGAATCTCGTCCAAACGGATTCCTGCCCCCGATCTCGCCGAGTTTCTGCGCAACGTCGCGATCATGGTGCGCAGCGGAATTCCGTTCCTCGACGCCCTCAAGGAGGCCGTCGGCGCCGCGGAGAATCGCCGGCTACGCAGAGTCGGCCGGGGGCTCGAAATGGCCGTCGAGTCCGGTCTGGGCGTCCACGCGGCGCTCTCGCGCTACGCGGATGTATTTCCGCCGCACGTGCTCCACATGGCACACATCGGGGAGCGGACGGGGCGCTTGGACGCGGCGCTGCTTGCCGCGGCGGATCACGTCTCGCGGGCCGCTCGAATCCGGGTCGACGTCAGAAAGGCGCTGATCTATCCGCTGATCGCGTTTACGGTCGCGGTTCTCGCGGTCGTATTCTGGCTGCATTTCACCGTGCCGGCGCTCATCGAGCTGTACCAGCAAATGGGTATCGCTCTCCCGGCGATCACAGAAACGCTGCTTGGAATCTCGGATGCCGTCAGGGAGAACGCCGGCAAGATCGGCCTTGCACTGGTTGCGGTGTTGCTCGGGCTGCGCTTGTTCTACCTTTGTAACGGCCGCTGCAAGCTCTGGTCGCAGAGCCTCGCGTTGCGGCTACCGCTGATCGGCCGAGTCGCTCGGAACGCGGCCGTGGCGTACTTTGCCGAGTACTTCGCCACGCTTTTGCAGGCAGGCATCAATACTTATCAATCGTTGGGCATCGTCGCGTCCTCGTTGGAGAGCGAGCCTTACCGTCGGGCCGTGCTGGAGGTTCAGGCCGGGGTCGAGAGAGGCAACAGCCTGTCGGCCGAGATGGCTCGCCAGCCGCTGTTTCCAGGCATGGTGTGCCGTATGGTGAAGACGGGCGAGCAGACGGGCACGCTGGCCGAGCAGCTTTCCTTGCTGGCTCGGGAGTACGGCTCGAGGTTAAAGGACGTGATCGATGTCGTGAAGGCACTCGTCGAGCCGCTTGCCATCCTCGCTGTGGGCCTGTTGATGGTGCTGATCATCGTCGCGATGTTCTTCCCGATCTACGAGCTGATCGTGCAGACCAGCGAGCTGACCTGATTCGGCGCGTCGCTTGGCCGCGGCTCGGCCGCGCAAGCGCCGAAAGGTCAGGTCTCTGCTCGTCTCGCGGATCGGGCGCGGCCGGACTAGTCGAGCTTCTGCTGCAGCCTTTCCTGGAATGCACTGATGAAGCCCTTACCCGCTGCGCGCAGCCGAGTGACGAGCTCCGGCAGGTCGCCGCGCCGCCCCGCCTTGAAGCTCTCCTGCATCTTGGCCGCGATGCGCCAGACCTCGCGCGCGCCGATCATTCCGGACGTGCCGATCAGCTTGTGAAGCTGCTGGGCAATGTCTTCATCGTCGCTCGCGAGAACGGATAGCGCGCACTCGTCCACGGTCTGCGAGAAGCTTTCGCAGATCGATCGTAATGCGCTCGCGTTCCAGTTCAGGCTTTCCCATAGCTCATCGAACACGTCTTCGTCGAGCAAAATGGGTTCGTCGCGTTTCTCTATCGTCTTACGCATTTTGGGGTCGAGCCACTTACAGAGGATGCGGTTGAGCTCGGCACGTCCGAACGGCTTCGGCAGAAAATCGTTCATCCCCGCGTCGATACAAGCCGACCGCTCTTCCTCGCCGGCGTTGGCCGTCATTGCGATAATGGGCGTCTTCACGCCCAGATCGGTTCTCGCGCGGCGAGTGGTCTCGTATCCGTCAAGGACCGGCATTCGGCAATCCATCAGGACAAGGTCGAACTGCTCTTCCCGGAGCGTATCCAGTGCTTCCCGTCCGTTCGGAGCGATGGTCACCGAGCACTGGAGGGATTCCAGCATCGTCTTGACCACGTACTGGTTGATCTCGTGATCCTCGACGATGAGGATCTTGCCGGCCGGGTTCATGTAGACCCGGTTGCTCCGGTCTTCCGGGGCGTACTCGTCCGACTCCTCAAGCGCAATCATGGCTCGAAAAGTCGAACCGGCCGGGCTCGTCTTGAGCAGACGCAGGTCGCCGCCCATCGCTCGGCAAAGCTGTCGACTGATGGTCAGGCCGAGCCCGGTGCCGGAAGCAGCGCTGCTGTCCGATTTGAGCTGGACAAAAGGTTCGAAGATCGACTGACTCAGTTCTGTCGGAATGCCCGGGCCCGTGTCGGCCACATCGATCACGAGGACCCCCTTCGAGCCCTCGACGGACACCGTGACTCCGCCGTAGGACGTGAACTTGATTGCGTTGGAAACCAGATTCACGAGGATTTGTTTGACCCTTTGCCGGTCCCCGATGTACGATCGAGGCAGTGGACCGCGGATCTGGTGCTTGAGCTCTATGCCCTTAATGGACGCTCGAGCCGAGAACTCGTCTATCGTTTCTCGTATCAGCGGAGTCAGATTGAAAGGTTTGGAGTCGAGCGGGAACTGCGTGCCCTCCGCACGTGAGACATCGAGGACATCGTTGACCAGCTTCAGGAGGCTCCTCGCAGAGGTCCTCGCGACGCCGAGTTGACGCGCACCGTCCCTGGAGAGCGGTTCGTCCCGCAGCATGTCGAGCGTTGCGATTAGCCCGTGCAACGGCGTCCGCAGCTCGTGGCTCATCGCGGCCAGCGTTTCGTTGCGTTCCCGTCGGCTCGCGCGCGCCGCGGCACGTGCCTTCTTCAGAAGCTCGGCAGCGCGCCCGGCCTCGTTCGTCGGAAGGATCTGAATCATATACTTGCAGCGGCTGGAGCCGCTAACCTCGTCGACCCGAACCTCCGTCGTGATGGACTTGCCGCTTCGACAGAGTAGGTTCGCTTCCTTGCGGATGGAGATGGATTCACCCGGTGCCTTGATGAGCAGCTCGAGGTCCAATGGGTGGGAGACCTGGGACGGGGGTATGAGCTGCTTGATGTTCTTGCCGAGCAGCTTGGAGGGAGAGAATCCGAGTATTCGCTTCGTGGCCGGATTGGCGGACAGCACTTTGCCGTCCACGTCCGCGAACAGCACGGCGTTCGGGGAATTCTGGAGCAATGGCGTGTAGCGTGCCCGACACTCGCGGAGCAACGCACGGATACGCGCGAGCTTCGATGCCGAGTCATCGGCCGCGGGTTGCTTCCCGCGATCCAGTTGCGCAACCGGGCCCTCGTCCGCCGGTTCTGGTTCGTCGTCGGATGAGCCGGGCGCTATGCCGTTACCGGTCGGCGTTAGGCGCCGACGGTGCGACTTGGTCGATTCGCAGGTTTCGGGGTTGTCGCTGCCATTTGCGGTCGGTGCGCGCCCGAGAGTTGCTTTATCGTCGGGCGCGACTGAAGGGCTGTGTCGAGTGGAAAGGATGCGTGCAATCGCCGCAGTAGATCTTCTTATGGCCTGCATCGAGAGGAGCGTCAATCGAGTGCGAAGTAATAAGTGCGGCGCATGGTTTCCTATTCAATACACCTATTCCGTGATCTGCTTCTCCATCCGCACAATGTCCCAGCCGATATTGGATGCATTTCGATTGTAATTCTTGTCTTGACGCCGGATGCGTTTGGTAGAGTGCAACACGTGTGAGTTGCTGCCAGGCGAGGAAACGAGGCTCCGCCGGGGAAGTAGAGGGTGACGGCGTGGCGGCGGCTGGCAGAAGAATTTGTTGCGTTCTCTCCACATGGCGCGATGCGAGGACTATCGATGACGAAGGGAACCAAGGGCGAGGAGGCTGACCGTCAACCCGTCACCCCGATCAAAGGAGCAAGCGGAGCGAAGCCGCAGGGAACGGTCAGTCCCGTCGAAGCGGCCGCCCGACCGGCGCCGTCCGTGCCGAACAGCAGCGCTCCGGCACGAGGCGATGACATCGTGATCGGCCGCGGCGTCACGGCGTCGGGCAGGGTGCATACGGAAGGCGGGGTTTTCGTCGACGGGGTGCTGCAGGGCGCCGATGTGGAATGTTCGACGCTCTCTATCAGCCGCGATGGAATGCTCTATGGCTGCGCCAAGGTGGGGAGGGCTGAGATCGCCGGGAACGTCGAGGGCGAGATCCGCGCTTCCGGGGAGATCGTTCTTCGCTCCTTTTCATCGGTGTCGGGCCGGCTCGAGGCGCCCTACATCGTCGTGCACAGGGGTGCATCGGTTTCCGGAGAGACCATCACGTCTCAGAGGAAGGGGGAGGCAGCGTCCCGCTACTACTATGCGTCTGCTCCCGGATTAGGGCGGCGAAGGGTGAGGATCGGGTCGATGCTGTTCACTGCTGCGCTATTCGGCGTGCTGGTCTCGAGTGTCGCGTTCGCCCTCCTGAGCTGAAACGACATACAGCCCGGGCTGCTCGGCGGGCCGTTCGATCTGGGAAGACGGCACGAGCCATTTCCTGTCGGAGCACCGATTCGGGACATGCTCCGGGCGGGTGCCGCCGAAGGGAGCGCTTCCCTCTCCATCTTCATCCGTTCGCCGCACCAAGCGATGACGTTTGTTCACAGGTGGGTTCTGTCCCCCGCTCGAAACTTCCGCGCGCGGCCTTTCCTTCCGCAAGCTCGGCACCGTGCTAATGGGGGGCACGTCGCAGAAATTCACTATAAAAGACGCAACAATTCGATCGACCGCTGCAGGTGTCACCTGCGCTTCGAGTGTACGGGGCTAGAGCGGGAGGTCTCTGGCTCCCTCAGCGCTGTAAATCAAGGAGCGGAGGAGCGATACGGTGAGAGCCGCGTCGATCGTCGATTGTGGATCTGAACGCAAGCTGGGGGTCGCGCAAAGGAAGGCCGAGGGCACGGCTGCCAAGGGAGAAATCCTGCTCGTCGACGACGATGTCACGGTGCTCAACATTCTGTGCGCGACGCTCAGCGGGGCGGGCTACCGTTGTCATACCGCCAGCAACCCAACCGATGGACTGAATCTGGCCGTTAAGAACGACAGGGTGGCCGTGGTGTTGAGCGATATCTATATGCCGGGGATGACGGGCTTTCAGTTTATCGACCAGTTATCCGCTCAATCGTTGGGGAGGCCTTGTCCGCGGGTGCTGTTGCTGACCGCGCAGCCGTCAATGCAAACGGTTGTCGATGCGCTCCGCCTCGGTGCATGCGATTTCCTCACGAAGCCGGTGCGTACCCCCGAGCTTCTCGGCGCCGTGAAGAAGGCGGTGAAGCAAGCGGAAGTGGATCGGAGGGACTATGAGTCGCCGATAGCGAAAGTCGAGCGATTGATCAGGGAATCCCAAGGCCTCACGGAGCATCTCCGCCAGCTCGCTTTAGCGGCAGAAACGGCGCCGGGTCCTGTGGCGGCGCTCGATGGGAGCGCTTCTGCAAGGCCCGCCCAGCGCGGGCATTCAGCCATCCTGGAGGCAATCGACATTCTTCGCCAGCTCCGCAGCCGTTACGCACAGCACAAGCTCGACGACATCGCTTGGGACTTACTGCTCGAGCTGGCTCGCGCCGAATGTCAACGGCGGCGTATGTCCGTGTCCGGCCTGATGGTTTCGAGCTCGAACGTGTCTCAGACGACGCTGCTGCGCCGGATCAACGACCTGGCGCAGCGGGGATACGTCGTGAGGATTCCAGACCCCAAAGATACGCGCCGAGACTTCGTCGAGCTCACGCCCAAAGCGCAGGAGCTCGTCACCGACTTTCTCGAGACGGCGCACCGGCTGATGAGCGAGGAGGTATTCGCGTTCTAAGAGTGCGCGATCTCCGCACCTGATCCTGCCTGCCAGAACCTAGGCGGGCCGACGTCCAGCCCGGTCGCCGGTGCCCGCTTGTGGCCGTTTTCGCCCCCCCAAGAGAATCCCTGCCGCGACCGTGCTCGCTCCGCTCGGCGCTCCTCCTGGCCGCTTCGTTGGCGTGTCGAGATTGACAGTTGCAGTCATATTGAACGGATAGAGCGCCGTCTCTACCGCGCTCTTGTAGTCGCGGAGCGTTAGGCGTCCGCTATGCGCTGCTTCGCAGCGCGCACTCCGATAGTTCCCAAATGAATCCATTCCTTCTGCACATACTGTTGCGTCGCTTTACCATCACGGACCAGCTAGGCGGCCACGGCCGGAGAAGGTTGCGCGCGTGCGAACCGGACCGCGAGCCGGCTCAAGGGCAGCCATCGTTGATCAACGTTCAAACGAATTCTTGAAGCCCTCGTTGGCAGGCTACAACCCGATAAAGACAACCAAGCGAGAATTCCTATGCAAATTTTCATCCGTGACTCAGTCGGTCGCTCCGAAGTCGTAGAGAAGAACGTGGTTGAGGGGCGGACGCTGGTTCGCCTCGCCCAAGGTCAGCAGCTCGAGGTTGTGGACCCGCGTACGGGGCGCGCACCTGCGGATCTTCGTGCTCGCCGCGGCGGTGACCACGGAGAGAATCTGATTCTCGAGAGCGAGGGGGAGGCGCTCGAAGTCGGAGGCTTCTTCGAGCTGCCCGTGGAGGAGCAGGTCGCGGCGCTGTCCTCCCTTGAAGGCGCGGTAGCCGACATCGTCGAGGGCGAGGGTGCCGATTTCGCACCGGCGGCCGATGGTTGGGGCGGCGGGACGCCGATCATGCTCGCCCAGGCCGACGATACGGGGAGCGGCAGTGGTTCGTCAGCGGGGGGCTCGCAGTCGTCCTCTTCGGGCACGGGCGGCGGCGTTTCGCGCCCGGGCCTTTGGGCCGGCATCGGGGGCGGCATTCTCGGAGTCGGGGTTGCGGTGAGCGACGATGACGACGACCCGGCCCCGACCTACTC
>Ga0079224_100010305_pt1 | contig 12816 bp, 8 predicted proteins | sample Stecom2015_FD_80414 | JGI IMG/M metagenome (GOLD analysis project Ga0079224, IMG submission 80414) | Agricultural soil microbial communities from Utah to study Nitrogen management - Steer compost 2015 | ecosystem: Environmental > Terrestrial > Soil > Agricultural land | place: USA: Utah...
ACGTCGGGGAGGAGGGCGCCGGCACGATGACCGGCGCCGCGTTCAGCACCGGCCTGCCCGGCGAGTGGGGCCACTACATCGTGACCATCGCGCTGTCGATGTTCGCCTTCTCCACGGTGCTCGGCTGGGCGTACTACGGCGAGCGGTGCATCGAACGCCTCGTCGGCCGCGGCGGCGTCATGCCCTACCGGGTCGCCTTCTCGCTCGTCGTCTACGTCGGCTGCACGGTGACGCTCGAGGCGGTGTGGAACTTCTCCGACGTCATGAACGGGCTCATGGCGATCCCCAACCTCATCGGCCTCGTCATCCTCTCCGGGCTCGTCGCCCGGGAGACGCGGAAGTACCTCGCCCACGACCCGGGCCTCACCGCGACCAGCGACGAGGTGCGGGCGTTCGCGCCGGACAGCTTCGCCGGGGACGTCGTCGCGCGGCGCTGACCGACCGCGACCCGGACGACCTGGACAGGGCGCGCGGCACTCCCCTAGGGTCCGAGGCAACCCCCGGGGAGCGCCGACGGCGCTGAGAGTGCGGAGAGTCCGCAGACCCGACAACCTGATCCGGTTCGTACCGGCGTAGGGAGAGGGCACCGCCGACGTCCGTCGGCGGTCTTTCCAGGTACCCGTGGGGCCGGAAGGCCTCGATGACCACCGCAGCCGAGACTGCCACCGCCGTGACGCCGCTCCAGCTCGGCGTCGGGGCGCGGTTCAGCATCCACCCGCACACCGACGACTTCGCCGGCGTCATCCTCGGTGCCCTCGACGACGCCGAGCGGGCGGGCCTCACCGAGGGGCTCGTCCTCGACACCGACGTCGTGAGCACCTACGTCGGGGCGACCGAGGCGCCCGGGGAGGAACGGATCGTCCGCTACCTCGCCGGCGTCGTCGCCGCCGCCTCGCGACGCACCGGCGGCGGGCACGTCGTCGCCCACGTGCTCCTCTCCCGCGGCTGCCCGGGCGAGCGGACCTGCGACCTGTCGGTCACCGCCCTCCCCCGCCCCGAGCCCCTCGACGTCGCGCCCACCGGCGTCGACGCCGTCGCCCAGTGGTCGCTCTACCCCCTGCTCGACGGCGGGGACGGGGACCACATGGCGCTCATCGAGGCCGCGATCGCCGGGGCGCGGCGGCGCGGGACGGCGGCCCGCGCGGCGCACTACGCGACGATGCTCACGGGCGACGTCGCCGAGGTGCTCGCCACCGCCGCCGACGCGTGGGCGGCCGTCGGCGCGCAGGTCCCGCACGTGACGACGCACCTCACCGTGTCCGTCGGCTCCCCGAGCGTCCGGGACGCGCGGTGAGCGGCCGGGTCGCCGTCGGGCGCCGGGCCGCGTGGGAGCTCAAGGACCTCCTGCTCATGGTCGTCCTCGGAGTCGTGTTCGGGTTCGTCTACTGGGCGCTGGTCCAGGCGTGGAACGGTCTCGCGGTGCTCATGGGGCCCGCCGGCGACCTCGCCCAGCACGTGCTCTTCGGCGGCTGGCTGCTCGTCGCGCCGATCGTCGTCGCGATCGTGCGCCGGCCCCTCGCCGGGATGCTCGCCGAGGTGCTCGCCTCCGTCGTCGAGGTCGTCTTCCTCGGGTCCCCCGTGGGGCCGACGCTCATGATCGCGGCGGCTCTCCAGGGGCTGGGCAGCGAGCTGCCCTTCCTCGCCACCCGCTACCGCCGGTTCGGGTGGACGGTGTTCGCCGTCTCGGGGCTGCTCGGGGCCGGGCTGGTCTTCTTCTACTCCGCCTTCCGCGGCGGGTGGTACGGCCAGGACGTCCTCGTCCTGCGGCTCGTCCTCCAGCTCGTCTCCGGGGTCGTGCTCGGCGGCCTGCTCGCCAAGGTGGTCGTCGATCGCCTCGCGCGCACCGGCGTCGTCGACAACTTCGCGATCGGGCGGGAGGCGGTGGCCCGTGCCTGAGCCGACGGCGGTCGAGCTGCGCGACGTCTCCGTCCACGTACCCCGCCGCACCGAGCCGGTGGTGAGCGGTGTCGACCTGCAGGTCGGCGCCGGGGAGCACGTGCTGCTCCTCGGCGCCTCGGGCTCGGGGAAGTCGACCGTGCTCCAGTGCGTCACCGGCGTCGTACCCCACAGCGTCAACGCCCGGCTCGCCGGGCAGGTCCGGGTCGTGGGCCGGTCGACGGACGAGACGTCGGTGGTCGAGCTCGCGCGCCACGTCGGGGTCGTGGCCCAGGACCCGACCTCCGCGGTCTGCCTCCCCGACGTCGAGCAGGAGCTGGCGCTGCCGCTGGAGAACCACGCGGTGGACCCGGGGACGATCGGGGCCCGGATCGACGCGGCGCTCGGGGCCGTCGGCGCGACGCACCTGCGCGCCCGGGCGACGGGCGAGCTCTCCGGGGGCGAGTCGCAGCGGGTGGCGCTGGCCGCCGCGCTCGTCACCGACTGCGACGTCCTCCTGCTCGACGAGCCGACGTCGATGCTCGACCCGGCCGGCGTCGGCGACGTGCGCAGGGCCCTGGACACGGCGGTGGCGCGGTCCGGCCCGGCGGTGGTGCTCGTCGAGCACCGCCTCGACGACGTCGCCGGGGAACGCGGCCTCGACGGCCTCCCCGGTCGCATCGTCGTCCTCGAGGCGGGCCGGGTCCGCGCCGACGGCCCGACCGGCGCGGTGCTCCGGGAGCACGGCGCAGAGCTGCTGCGCGCCGGGTGCTGGCTTCCGCTGGACGCCGAGCTGCACGCGCTCACCGGCGCGACCGGCGGTCTGGAGGAGCCGCGCAACCGCGCCTTCCTCCGGTCGCTCGCCGACGACGACGGCGGTTCGCCCGGACCCCCGGACGGCGAGGTGGCCCGCCCGGGGCCGGCGGTGCTCCGCGCCCGCGGGCTGGCCGTCGCCCACGGTGGGACGCCCGCCCGGCGACGGCGGCGGGACCGCGACCCTGCGCCGGTCCTGCTCGGCGACGTCGACCTCGAGCTGCGTGCCGGCGAGGTGGTCGGGCTGCTCGGCCCGAACGGCGTGGGCAAGACGACGCTGCTCCTCACCCTCGCCGGCCTGCTGCCCCCGGCCGAGGGGACCGTCGACGGTGCCCGCGCGGGGATGGTGTTCCAGAACGCCGAGTACCAGTTCGTCGCGCACACCGTCGCCGAGGAGGTCGCCCACGGGCTCACCGGCCCGGTGGCCGAGACAGTGGCCCACGCCCTGGCCGAGCACCGCCTCGCGCACCTCGCCGCCCAGGACCCGTTCCGGCTCTCGGGCGGCGAGAAGCGGCGGCTCAGCCTCGCGGCGATGCTCGCGCACGACCGGCCCTGCCTGCTGGCCGACGAGCCGACCCTCGGGCTCGACCGCCGCGACACCGTCGCGGCGATGGCGTCCCTGCGACGGGCCGCCGACGGCGGGAAGGCCGTCGTGCTGTCGAGCCACGACCTGCGGACGGTGGCCACCGTGGCCGACCGCGTCGTCGTCCTCGCCGAGGGGACGGTGGTCGCGGACGGGCCGACGGCCGCGGTGCTCGGCGACCGGGACGTCCTGCGGCGTGCCGGCCTGCGCCTCCCACCGCTCGTCGCGTGGCTGCTCGAGCACGCGCCCGCCGCGGCCCGGCGGGTGCTCGGCCGGCTCGACTCCGCCGCCGCGGAGCCCGTTCCGGTCGGGGCGGCGTCGTGAGCGCCGCACCGCTGGCCCGGCGCAACCCCACGGTCAAGCTCGCGCTGGTCTTCGTGGTCTCGCTGGCCGTGATGTTCGTCCTCGACCCGATCACCGCCGCCGTGCTCTACCTGCTCGCGCTCGGCGGCGTCGCGCTCGGCACGCGGGCCCCGGCCCGGGACCTCGTGCTCGCCCACGTGCCGTTCCTCGCCTTCGCCCTCGGCGTCCTCGTGGTCAACGTCCTCAGCCGGCCCGGGGAGGTGCTGTGGCAGGCCGGGGTGCTGCGCGTGACGGTCGAGGGGCTGAGCGTGGGGGCGGCGCTGGCCGCGCGGACGCTCGTCGTCGGGGTGCTCGCCGTGGGCTTCCTCCTGTCGACCGACGGCGTCGCCCTCGTGCACAGCCTCCGGCAGAACGCGCGGCTCAGCCCGCGGGTCGCCTACGCGGTGCTCGCGGGCTACCGGCTGCTCCAGGACATGCCGAAGGAGTGGGCGGTCATCCAGCACGCGCACGCGGTGCGTGCCCCGTGGCGGGGTGGGCGGCCGCCGCGCGGACCCCGGCACCTCGGGCGGGTGGTCTTCACGCTGCTCGTCGTCACGGTGCGCCGCGGGGAGCGGATGGCGCAGGCGCTCGAGTCGCGTGGGCTCGGACTCAGCCCGCGGACGTCGTGGCGCCCCGTGCGGGTCACACCGGCGGACTGGCTCCTCGCCGCCGGCGTGCTCGTCGTCCTCGCTGCCGTCCTCGCCGGGAGCGCCGCGCTCGGGGTGCTGCGGGGGCCGGGGGCCCTCGGCTGAGCGCGGGTCAGGCCGCGCTACCGCGCGGGTCGGTAGACCCCGAGCGTGTCGGTCCGGTCGCCGTTCCAGTCCCCGACGAGCACGATGTCCTGCTCACGCCCGTAGGGGATGACGAGGTCGGCGACGCCCGTGGAGATGCTGTTCTTCACGTGGTAGACAGCGCCACGGCGCACGGCGAAGGTGTCGATCCCGTCGCCGTTCCAGTCCCCGACGAGCATGGTGTCCCCGGGCTTGCCGTAGGCGATGACCTGGTCGGCGGGTCCACCGGCGAAGTTGTTCTTCACATGGAGGATCTGGCCCCGGCGGACCGCGAACGTGTCCTTGCCGTCCTGGTTCCAGTCGCCGACGAAGACCTCGTCGCCGGGACGGCCGTAGACGAACTCGTGGTCCGCCGCGCCGCCGAGGACCTTGTTCTTCACGTAGAAGGTCGCCCCGCGGCGCACGGCGATGGAGTCCTTGCCGTCGCCGTCCCAGTCCCCGATGAACACCTCGTCGGCGGGCCTGCCGTAGGCGATGGTCCACGCCTCGGCGCCGGGCGCGTTCTCGTTGTAGACGCTGAAGATGTTCCCCCGGCGCGTCCCGAGGGTGTCGGTGCCGTTGCCGTCCCAGTCACCGACGACGATGTCCGCACCGTCACCCGCGAAGGGGTAGTCAACATCGGCGACCGGGCCCCAGCCGTTGTTGAGGTAGACGTGGCCGGTCACCGGCTCCGGGGCCGGGGCCGGGGTCGAGGGACTCGTCCCGGAGCTCGCCATCCTCGCGTCCGCGGCGCGCGCGAGCTCACCGATGCGGGAGTAGATCTCGTCACCCGGGCAGGCGGTGTTCGACACGTCGCGGTGGGCGAACACGCGCCCGAGGTTCTGGCCCGCAGGACGCGCGTACGTGCCGGTCGAGGTCAGGCCCGACTTCTCCGTGGCGGAAAGACCGGCCAGGCTGAACTGCCAGGCGATGACGTCCGCGAACGCGTCCATCGCGGCCTGCGGCACCCTCGCCTTGGTGAAGTCGCCCATGACGCTCAGGCCCATGGTGTTGGTGTTGCGCGGTGCGGCGTGCGCGCCGATGACCATCTGCCCGGGCTTCGCGGTGATCGACCCCTTGCGGCCCTCGTAGATCGTGCCGAACCTGTCGACGAGGAAGTTGTAGCCGATGTCGCCCCAGTCCCTCGTGACCGCGTGGTAGTAGTGGATGCCCCGCACGATGCTCGCGCTCTGGGCCTGGGTGTAGCTGTTCGTCCCCGCAGTGTGGTGGATGACGGCGGCGCGCAGGGCCACGTGGTCGGAGTGGCGGACGCGCGAGTCGTCGGCACCCCACTGGGCACGCGTGACGATCGACGGCTGCCGCACCGTGGAGGAGGACTTGACGCCGAAGGACGGCTCCTCGTCCGTCACCGCCGTCGTGCTCTGCGGTGCGGCGGCCGTGCGGGCGGCCGACTGCTGGTAGGGCAGGGTGGCGGCGGGCTCGGGGGCCAGCGGCTCCGCGTCCGGGGCGACCGCGGCGGTGGGGGCGTCGGCGACGGTCTCCTCCCCGCTCGGCCACTCGGGGGTGAGGTTGAGGCGGACGTTCGCGGGCAGGCGGCTGGCGTCCCCGGTGATCTGCACCTGGACCGCCTCGGCGCCGGCCGCGGTGTACGGCTCGGTGCCGCCGATCGCGCCGGGCTCCTCCGTGCCGCCCTCGACCTCGAGCTCGGCCCAGTCCTGCCACTGCCCGTTCTCCATGACGCGGATGAACAGGGCGGCGTCCTCGGGCATGGCGTCGGCGCCGTCCCACGTGACGCCGGCGACGTAGAACTCCGAGGTGGCGATCGGGGCGGTGAGGACCGCGACGCCGTCGGTGTCGGGTGCGGCGGGCGTCGCATCCGCCGTCTGCGCGGTGGACCGGAGCGCGCGGGCCTGCGGCTGGGCCGGGGCGGCGAGGGCGGCGAGGCCCTCGTCGGCGATCCCGGTGAGGCTGCCGTCCCCGGCGGTGAGCGGGATGACGCTGACGGGTTCCTCGGCGGGTGCGGCCGAGGCCGGGGCCCCGGGGAGCAGGCCACCGGCCACGAGGGCCGAGGTGAGGAGTACCGGGCCGAAGGTCCTGAGCAGAGCCATGGGAGAACGACGTCCAATGCAGTGGGTGGCGGTGCCGGCTGACGCCACAAGGGCCTCAACAGCACCAATCGTCACACACGCACCATAGTTGAGAGGTTCGCGCCCGTGGCCGTCATGGTCGCCGAGGGGCCGGCCGCCGCGCCGCCCACCCGAGAAACGACTGAGGCGCGACACCGACCGGTGTCGCGCCTCAGTGACGAGTGTCCGAGGGGGGACTTGAACCCCCACGCCCTAATACGGGCACTAGCACCTCAAGCTAGCGCGTCTACCAATTCCGCCACCCGGACAGGTGGTCTGCCAGCAGCCCTGGGGGCCGGTGGCGACGGCGGTAAACATAGCACGCACGGAAGGCTCATTTCGAACCCGTGAGGGCCGTTCGGGGCGAATGTGTCGAGCGCCACGGAGATCCGGCCCGAGCGCGCCGTGTCACCGGGCCGCGGCCGCCGCCGTAGGCCACACTGAGCACGTCACGGACGCAAGGAGGACGAACGGGATGAGGCTCTTCGGCAAGGTGCGCACCCTGCGCCCCTCCTCCCCCGACACCTCCAGCCCTGCCGCGTCGTCGTCCTCCGAGCGGACGCTGGCCCGCGCCGCGCGGATGCCGCGGGCGGCGTCGTCGTCCGGCCGGCTCACCGTCCGCCGGATGCCGGAGCGGGCCGTGCGCGCGGACCGGGACGCCTTCGACGTGCCGCGCTGGCTGCGGCGCTACGGGCTCATGGCGTGGCTGCTCATCGGGATCGTCATCGTCGTCGCGATGATCGTCTTCGCGACCACCCGGATCCAGGCCGTCTTCATCGCCGTCTTCCTCGCCCTCGTCGTCACCTCGGTGCTCTACCCCGTGGTGAGCTACCTCGCGCGGGTCATGCCGCGCGGGCTCGCGACCGCGGTGACGCTGCTCGGCTCCCTCGCGGTGGTCGCGGGGATATTCACCTACGTCATCACGTCGGTCGCCGGGCAGTGGGAGGACCTCGCCGACCAGTTCAGCCAGGGCATCGACGACATCTTCGAGTTCCTCGAGACCGGTCCGCTGCCGGTCCACTTCACCCAGCAGGAGATCTACGACTCGATCAACGGGCTCGTCGCCCAGGCCCAGGAGTACATCGCGGAGAACGCGGGGACGCTGGCCGGCCAGGTGCTGAGCAACGCCGGGACGGTCGCGCTGGTCTTCACCGTCCTCGCGCTGAGCATCTTCGTCACCGTCTTCTTCCTCCTGCGCGGCGGCGACATGTGGCGGTGGTTCCTCAACCAGCTCCCGGCGCGCTCGCGGGAGGCGGTCCACCGGGCCGCGAGCTCGGGGTGGTACACGTTCTCGGGCTACGCGCGGGGCACCGTCATCGTCGCGACGGCCGACGGCGTGCTCGCCTTCATCCTGCTCGCCATCGTCGGTGTGCCGCTCGCCGCGCCGCTCGCCGTGCTCGTCTTCATCGGGGCGTTCATCCCGCTCATCGGTGCGCCGCTCGCGATGATCATCGCGGCGGTCGTCGCCCTGGCGGCGGGTGGGATCGTCGACGCCCTCATCGTCACGGTCGGCGTCGCGCTCATCGGCCAGATCGAGGGGCACCTCCTCCAGCCGCTGGTCATGGGCAAGCAGGTCTCGCTGCACCCCGTCGTCGTCGCGCTCGGCGTCACGGCGGGCACCTTCCTCGCCGGCCTGCTCGGCGCGATCATCGCGATCCCGATCCTCGCCGTCATCTGGGCGGTCTACTCGGCGCTGCACGAGCCGGACCCGCCGATCGAGGGTGAGCTGCCGGACGCCCGGCTGGTGGCCGAGGGCGTCAACCGCAGACGCCGGCTGCACAACCGGCGCGCCGAGGGCGAGACCGTCACGGACACCGCACCGGCGACCGGCGGGATGAGCGGCTGACCTACCGGAAGTCCCGGGAGCGGGAGGCCACCTGCAGCGGCAGGGCCCGGACGTGGTCGGCGACGAGATTGAGCACGCCGTCGCCCCGCTCGACCGTCCCCCGCACGACGAGCGCCGCGCTCGTCCGCGCCACCTGCCGGTAGCGGGCCCACAGGCCGGGGCTGCACACGACGTTGAGCAGCCCGGTCTCGTCCTCGAGGGAGAGGAAGGTGACCCCACCCGCCGTCCCGGGGCGCTGCCGGTGGGTGACGACGCCGGCCGCCTCCACCCGGCTGCCGTGCGGGACCCGGGCGAGCGCGCCGATCGCCCGGATGCCCTGGGCGGTGAGCTCCGGGCGGAGGAACTGGGTGGGGAAGCTGTCCGGGGAGACGCCGGTGGCCCAGACGTCGGCGACCGCCGTCTCCACCTCGTCCATCCCCGGGAGCATCGGCGCCTCGTACCCGACGGCGGTGTGCGGCAGGGTGGCGTGCTCCTGCGCGAGGACGCCGGCGGCCCACAGCGCCTCGCGCCGCTCGAGGCCGAAGCAGTCGAGGGCGCCGGCGGTGGCGAGCGCCTCGAGCTGGGCGGCGGTGAGCCGGACGCGGCGGGCGAGGTCGGCGAGGTCGACGAACGGGCCGTTCGCCTCACGCTCGGCGACGAGGCGCTCGGCCGTCTTCTCCCCGATCCCGCGGACCGGGGCGAGCCCGAGCCGCACCGCGAGGTCGGGGCGCGGGTCGACGAGCCGCTGCCCGGTCGCGGCGTCGCGCGGGACGTCTCCCCCGCCCTCCGCCGGGAGAGATCCTGCTGTCGGCGAGGGGGTGGAGGGGGGCGCGGGGGTGGCGGGGGTGGGGGCGTGCTCGACCACGGCCTGCGCCTGGGAGGACTGGACGTCGGCGCGCAGCACCCGCACGCCGTGGCGGCGGGCGTCCGCCACGAGGGTCTGCGGGGAGTAGAAGCCCATCGGCTGAGCCGCGAGCAGCGCGGCGTAGAACGCCTCCGGGTGGTGGACCTTGAGCCAGGCGCTGGCGTAGACGAGGTAGGCGAAGGAGAAGGCGTGGGACTCGGGGAAGCCGAAGTCGGCGAAGGCCTTGAGCTTGTCGTAGATCTTCTCCGCGACGTCCTCGCTCACGCCGTTCTTCTCCATCCCCTCCATGAGCCGCGAGCGCAGCGCCTCCATCCGCTCGGTCGAGCGCTTGGAGCCCATGGCCTTGCGCAGCTGGTCCGCCTCGGCGGGGCTGAAGTCCGCGACGTCGATGGCGATCTGCATGAGCTGCTCCTGGAACAGCGGCACCCCGAGGGTCTTGGCCAGTGCCGGCTCGAGCAGCGGGTGGAGGTAGGTGACCTCCTCCCGTCCGCGCCGCCGGTTGATGTAGGGGTTGACGGAGTCGCCCTGGATGGGGCCGGGCCGGATGAGCGCGACCTCGACGACGATGTCGTAGAAGTTCCGGGGCCGCAGGCGCGGCAGGGTGGCCATCTGGGCCCGGGACTCGACCTGGAAGAGACCGACGGTGTCGGCCGCGCAGAGCAGGTCGTAGACGCGGGGGTCCTCCTGGGGCAGGGAGTGCAGGCCGATCTCCGGGGCATCCGGCTCGGCATGGGTGTTGACCTCGGCGAAGGCGAGCCGGAGCGCGGTGAGCATCCCGAGGCCGAGGAGGTCGAACTTCACCAGGCCGGCGTCGGCGCAGTCGTCCTTGTCCCACTGGAGGACGGTGCGCCCGGGCATGGTCGCCCACTCCACCGGGCACACCTCGATGACCGGGCGGTCGCACAGCACCATTCCCCCGGAGTGGATGCCGAGGTGGCGGGGCAGGCGCAGCATCCGCTCGGCGATGTCGACGACGTCGTCGGGGATGCCGGAGACGTCGTCGGCGGGTGAGGGGCCGCGACCGTCCCGGGCCCCGCGCGCGTCCCCACCGTCGTCGGGGCGGCGCAGGCTGCGCCACCGCTCGATGGACTTGCTCCACGCGTCCTGCTGGCCGACGTCGTACCCGAACGCACGGGCGGCGTCGCGGACCGCCGACCGCGGCCGGTAGGAGATGACGTTGGCGACCTGCGCCGCATGGGTGCGCCCGTAGCGCTCGTAGACGAACTGGATGACCTCCTCGCGGCGGCCGGACTCGATGTCGAGGTCGATGTCGGGCGGGCCGGAGCGGCCCGGGGAGAGGAAGCGCTCGAAGAGCAGCCGGTGCTGGACGGCGTCGACGGCGGTGATCCCCAGCGCGAAGCACACCGCCGAGTTCGCCGCGGAGCCGCGGCCCTGGCACAGGATCCCCAGCCGCCGGCAGAAGTCGACGATCTCGTGGACGATGAGGAAGTAGCCGGGGAAGTCGAGCTCGACGATGACCTTGAGCTCGTGCTCGATCATCGCGTAGGCGCCGCTGATCCGTTCGGCGTCGCGCGGCCCGTACCGCTCGGCGGCACCGCGGTAGGTGAGCTCACGCAGCCAGGTGGCCTCGGTATGCCCGGGCGGGACGGGGTGCGGCGGGAGGTTGGGCGCGACGAGGGCGAGGTCGAAGGCGCACTCGGCGCCGAGGTCCGCCGCCGTCGTCACCGCCCCGGGGTGGCGGAAGTGGAGGGCGGCCATCTCCGTGGCGGAGCGCAGGTGCGCGGCGGTGGGCGGCCGCCAGCCGTCGATCTCCTCGAGGGTGGCGCGGGCGCGGATCGCCGCGAGGACGTCGGCGAGCGGCTGGTCGGAGGGGCGGGCGCAGTGGACGGCGCCGGTGGCGACGAGCGGGAGGCGGGCGGCGACGGCGAGCTCGGCGAGGGTGTCGTTGCGGGCGGAGGCATGGGCGTCGCCTGTGTCGGTGATCTCGACGGCGACGTTGTCCCGGCCGAAGAGGGCGGTGAGCTCGTCGAGCGCGGCCCGGGCGGCGTCCGGGCCCCCGGACTCCAGGGCACGGCGCACCGCCCCCTTCCGGCAGCCGGTGAGGACGAGCCACTCGCCGTCCGCCGCGGCGGCGAGCTCGGGCAGGCGGTAGTCGGTCCGGCCCTTCTCCCCCGTGGCGAGGTGCCCCTCGGCGATGGCCCGGGACAGGTTGCGGTACCCCTGCGGCCCCCGGGCGAGGACGAGCAGGTGGGTGCCGGGCGGGTCCATCTGGCCGGTGGCCCGCTCGGTCGCCTCGAGGGTGAGCTCGGCGCCGATGACGGCGGGCAGCCCGATCCGCCGGGCGGCCTCGGCGAAGCGGACGACGCCGTACAGGCCGTCGTGATCGGTGAGGGCCAGCGCCTCGAGGCCGAGGCGGTGGGCCTCGACCGCGAGCTCCTCCGGCTGGCTCGCGCCGTCGAGGAAGCTGAACGCCGAGTGCGCGTGCAGCTCGGCGTAGCGCGCGGTCACCGCCACCGCCGGGTCTCGTACATGTGTTCGAGTGTACGCCGTTCCTCGGACATCACCTCCGCGCGGGCGTATCGTCGACGTCATGGACGACGGCGTTCCCCGCACCACCCGTCGGGACTCCGCGGACCCCGACCCGGACCTCCGTCTGGCCGGCGGAGGCGGGACCCCGACGTGGACGGTCGACCTGCCGGGTGCGACAGGTGAGGTCTGCTACGAGGAGCCTGCCTCTCCCCCGCCCGACTGGTTCGACATGCCCGACACCGACGGCTGACGGAGCACCTCCACGACGCCGGTGAAGCTGCCCTCGCCGTGCCCGGCCTCGACCGCGCGTGCGGCGAGGTCCCGCAGCACCCGTGGCAGGCTCCCGTCCAGGCCGACCTCCGCGCTGCTCCCCACGATGTGCTCGAGGGCGGCGAGCTCCATGGTCAGCCTGTCCTCCGTGCCCGGGTACCGGCCGGCGTCGACCTCGGCCGCGAGACCGGCGAACGTCTCCGGCAGGAGCGCGGCGATCTGCCGGGCGAAGGGCAGGAAGTCACGGGCCGACATCCCCTGCGCCGTGACCATCGCGGCGGCGTGGAGGAAGGCGGTCATCCCGGCGAAGTAGACCTCGAGCATGGCGACGTCGTGGAGCGACGCCGCACCATGGTCCGCGCCGACGTGCTCCGCCGTCCCGCCGAGGTGCCGCAGGACGTCGACGTGCCGGTCGAACACCTCCCGGTCACCGCTGTAGAGGATGAGCGCCTCCGGCCGCCCGACGAGCGGCGTCGGGACCATGATCGCGCCGCTGAGGTAGTCGATCCCGTGCTCGGCGAACCAGGCCGCCGTCCGCCTCGCCTCGCTCGGTGTCGCGGACGAGAGGTTGACGACGGTCCGTCCGGTGAACGCCTCCGCCCCTCCCGCCGCCACGGCCTCCCGCGCCGCGGCGTGGTCGCGCAGGCAGAGGACGACGAGCTCGGCGTCCGCCGCGGCTGCGCCGGGCCCCACAGCGACGGCGGCGCCTGCGGCGCGCAGCGGGTCCGCCCTGGCGGGAGTCCGGGTCCAGACCGTCGTCCGCACGCCCGCCCGGAGCAGGGCGCCGGCGAGGGCCGCGCCCATCGGCCCGAGCCCGAGGACGGCGGCCGAGCCGGCCCCCGCGGCGACGTCCCCGTCCAGGGCGGTCGCGCTCAGCGCGGCGTCCATCGCCGCAC
>Ga0079224_100010307_pt1 | contig 12814 bp, 10 predicted proteins | sample Stecom2015_FD_80414 | JGI IMG/M metagenome (GOLD analysis project Ga0079224, IMG submission 80414) | Agricultural soil microbial communities from Utah to study Nitrogen management - Steer compost 2015 | ecosystem: Environmental > Terrestrial > Soil > Agricultural land | place: USA: Utah...
CCACAACGGCACCTCGACGACGTACGCGACGCGCACGGTGCGCTCGTCCGTGCCGCCGTCGATCCTGACCGTGAGCGTCCGGCTGTCCGCATCGTCGAGCCGTGCGATCGCGGCGAGCGCCGTTTCGACGTCGGCGGCGAGCTCGGGGTCGGTGAACGCGATCGAGCCTGCCTCCTCGAGAACGATCTGCTGGATCCCGCTCTGCGTCACGAGGCTCACGCGGTGGCGAGTCGTCGTGCCGCGATCCGGCAGCATTACGGTCTCGGGCGTGACCGACAACAGGCGTCCCGTCGTCTCGCGCGTGCCGGAGATGCGTACCTCGGCGCCGCGCAGCGCATTGAACAACGTGACCGGCGACGAGAGATCGTCCGGCTCGAACGGCAGACCGCGAAACGCTTCGCGCAGCGGCTCCTTGCCCGGCAGGCTGATCGTGCCGACGCGCCCCTCGTCGTCGTACACGACGACGCTCTTCAGCACATCGTCGACCTGATCACGGCGCACCCGAAACGACAGCTCGGTTTCGCCCGCGACGCGTGTCTCGTATTCGAAATAGCCGACGCCGCCCGTCGACAACATCACGCGGCGCAGCTCGAACGCGTCGTCGCCCGGGGCCTGTGCGCCGGCGTGGCCGCCGGCGAGGAGGAGAATCGTTGCGCCGACGGCGGCGCATGTGACGTTGCGCATGCGGAGGCCTCCTTCCTTTCCTGAATGTCTGCGTACACGCGATGCTCGCGCGAGGCAAGCGAGCGCATCGCGCTTGTCGCGGTCCACCGCGCCGATACCCGTTTAGCTACGAGACGCGCGGAAAGGTTCAACGATGGGGAAGACCGCTCCGCGGCTCACGCGCGCAGCACGCGACCGGTCAGCCCGTCGCGGATCGGTGTCGGCGAACCCAAGCCGCCGAGCGGCCCCGGCAGGACGTCGTCGACGAGCTTGCCGAGCGTGTTGCGCACGTCGATCGCACGGCGAAGCGGCGGCCGGCCGCTCGGGTTCGCGCTCGTCGAGACGAGCGCGGTGCCTGCCTGGCGGCAGAGCTCGGCGGCGATCGGATGCGCGGTGCAGCGGACGGCGATCGTGTGCCGGCCGCCGGTCAGGCGCGCGGGCGTGCGGGGGCGCGCCGGCAGGACCCATGTGCACGGGCCCGGCCAGCTCGCGAGGATCTCGTCGAGCAACGAGCTTCGCTCGAGCATCGCCCAGCGGTCGATCTGCTCGAGCGACGCGCCGATGATCAGCAAGCCTTTGCGCCAGGAGCGGCGCTTGATGCGAAGCACGCGCTCGAGCGCCGCGTCGTCGTCGGGCAGGCAACCGATGCCGAACACGGCCTCGGTCGGATAGGCGACGACACCGCCGCGCCGGACGCACGCGGCCGTGCGCCGGATTCGCAGCGCCGCGGCGACCGAGAGCCCGAAACCCGTCGCGCCGCACGCGATCGCCGTGTCGCCGGCGGCACCTGAGCGTGGTGCGCCGGGCGGCTCTCGGTGTGTCATCGCGGACCTGTCAGTCGCCGCGCGGCGTTTCCTTCGCCGTCAGCCCGCTGTCGGTCTTCTTGCGTGCGGACGCCTTCTTCGTCGCGGCCTTCTTCTTGGCCTTTTTCTTCGCCGCTTTCTTCGTGACCTTCGTTTTCGCGGCTCGCCTCCGCGGCGCCGGCGCCTCCGCTTCCTCCGCGTCCGCGCCGTTACCGACCGCCGCCGCAGCCGCGGCGGCCGTCTTTTTCTTGGCGGCCTTCTTGCCGCGGCCTCGGCGCTCCGGCGCCGCGGCGAGCAGGGCCTCGCACTCCTCGAGGGTCAGCGACTTCGGCTCGCGATCCTTCGGGATCTTCGCGTTCTTCGCGCCGTTCGTGACGTAGGGTCCGTAGCGGCCGTTCAGGATCTGGATGTCCGTGCCGTCGAACGTCTTGATGATCCGGTTCGCGTCCGCGCGCTTCTTCTCCTCGATCAGCTCGAGCGCGCGTTCGAGCGTGATCGTGTACGGATCGTCGTCGCCGCGGATCGACACGAATTTGTCGCCGTAGCGGATGTACGGGCCGAAGCGGCCGATGTTCGCGGACACGGGCTCGCCCTCGGGTGTCGTGCCGAGCTCGCGCGGCAGCTTGAAGAGCTCGAGTGCCTCCTCGAGCGTGATGTCGTCCATCTTCTGCCCGGGGCGCAGGCCCGCGAACAGCGGCTTCTCGTCGTCGTCCTTCGTGCCGATCTGCACGAATGCCCCGTAGCGGCCCATGCGGACGCTGACCGGGCGCCCGCTTTTCGGATCGTTGCCGAGCACGCGCGCCTGCGACGCCTGCTCGCGGGTCACCGTCGATTCCGTGTGCTCGACGAGGTCGCGGAACGGCTCCCAGAACTCCGCGAGGAGCGGCACCCATTCACGCTCGCCGCGCGAGATCGCGTCGAGCGAGTCCTCCATGCGCGCGGTGAACTCGTAGTCGACGTATTGCGAGAAGTGCTCGGTCAGGAAGCGGTTCACGACGCGGCCGACGTCGGTCGGCACGAAGCGCCGGTTCTCCATCTCGACGTACTCGCGGTTGCGCAGCGTCGAGATGATCTGCGCGTAGGTCGACGGCCGGCCGATGCCGTACTCCTCGAGCGCCTTGACGAGCGTCGCCTCCGAGTAGCGCGGCGGCGGCTCGGTGAAATGCTGCTCGGTGATCACGTCGAGCAGCGCGGCGCGATCGCCTTCCGCGAACGGCGGAAGCACGCTGTCCTGCTCGTCCGCGCCGGGCTCGTCCCGGCCTTCCTGGTAGACGGCGATGAACCCCGGGCTCACGAGCACGGAGCCGGTCGCGCGGAACACGATGTCGCTTTCCGGTGAAGGCCCGGCCGCGAGATCGACGGCAACGGTGTCGTAGACGGCCGGGTTCATCTGCGACGCGACCGTCCGCTTCCAGATCAGCTCGTACAGCCGGTACTGGTCGTGGTCGAGATAGCGGCGCACGTCCTCGGGCGTTTTCGCCGCGGACGTCGGCCGGATCGCCTCGTGGGCCTCCTGCGCGTTGCGGGCCTTCGTCGTGTAGCGGCGCGGCTCGTCCGGCAGGTTCTCGGGGCCGTAGCGATCCGCGATCACACGCCTGATCTCGTCGAGCGCCTCGTTCGCGAGCGTCACGGAGTCCGTGCGCATGTACGTGATCAGGCCGACCGATCCCTCGCCGATATCGACGCCCTCGTAGAGCCGCTGCGCGACGGTCATCGTTTTCGACGCGCTGAAGCCGAGCTTGCGCGAGGCTTCCTGCTGCAGGGTCGACGTCGTGAACGGCGGGGCCGGATTGCGGCGCCGCTGCTTCTTCTCGACCGCCGCGACGGTCAGGATGCCGAGCGCCCCGGGCGGCACGTCGCCCGCGCGGGCGCGTTCCTCGATCCTCCGGCGCGCGTCGTGCGCGCCGCGCTCGTCCTTGAACGTGAACTGCTCGACCTTCTCGCCGCGGAACACCGAGAGCCGTGCCTTGAACGGCTGCTCGGCATGCGTGGCGGCTGCTTCGATCGTCCAGTATTCCTGCGGCTTGAACGCCGCGATCTCGTTCTCGCGCTCGACGATGAGCCGCAAGGCCGGGCTCTGCACGCGGCCGGCGGAGAGCCCGCGGCGCACCTTCTTCCACAGGAGCGGAGACAGGTTGAAACCGACGAGGTAGTCGAGGGCGCGCCGGGCCTGCTGCGCGTTGATCAGCTCCGACGAGAGCTCGCGCGGGTGCTCGATCGCCTCGCGGATCGCGCGCTTCGTGACCTCGTGGAACACGACCCGGTGGACGGGCTTAGAGTCGAGGACGTTCCGTTCCTTCAGGACCTCGTAGACGTGCCACGAGATGGCCTCGCCTTCGCGGTCCGGGTCCGTCGCGAGGTAGACCCGGTCGGCCTTCGCGACGGCCTTCGCGATCCGGTCGACGTGCTTCTCGTTCTTGTCGATCAGCTGGTACTTCATCGCGAAGCCGTTCTCCGGGTCCACCGCGCCTTCCTTCGGCACGAGGTCCCGGACGTGGCCGTACGACGCGAGCACCTCGAAGTCCTTGCCGAGGTACTTCTCGATCGTGCGGGCCTTGGCCGGCGATTCGACGATGACGACGTTCTTGGCCATGTGCGTCCGATGCGCTTTCCCTGGGGTCCGCGTTAAAGATAGAGATGAACCGCCGGGCGGATCGGTTCCGCGGCGACGGACGAGGGTGAGGGGAGCGGCGAGACGCTGGGTGGGCGGGTCAGTGAATCCAGCCCGGACCGTCGGCGAAGACGAGATCCTCCATTTGCGCGTAGGCCTGCTCGTAGCCCGGCTGGCTGAACAGCACCATCATTACGACCCATTTGATCTGCTCGATGTCGATTTCGTCCGTGTCGAGCGCCAGCAACCGGTCGATCGCAAGCTCCCGTTGCGCCGGCGTCAGGATTCCGACCTGCTCCAGATGCAGCAGATAGCCTCTCGCGGCTGTGTCCAGCCGGTCAAGCTCGATCGGGTCGTAGACGCGGATCGCGGCGGAGCGCGGGGAGTCGCTCCCGGCCGCTTCGGCCGCATTCAGGCCGTCGAGCCAGTCGAGCGCGCGCTCGATCTCGCGGTTGCCGAAGCCGGCCTGCTCGAGCTCGAGCTTGAGCTCGCTACGGTTCGGCTCCGACGCCCCGTCGCTCTCGGCGAAGGACTCGAACAGATACATCAGCACGTCGAGAACGCTTTCCTTCATCGGCTCCTCGTCTGAACACGACAATATCGGCCGCCGGGCAGCGCCTCAACGAGCCCATCCAGTTCAAGCAGGAGCAGCATGGAGGAAAGCTCCGCCGGCGTCAATCCGGAGCGGTTTGCGAGCTCGGCGAACGGGGTGGGCTCGAAATCCATATCGTTCAATAGCTTACGATAGGCCTCGTCGTCGAGCAGCCGGCTTCGGCCCTGCGCGTCTGCTGCGGGCGGCGGAGGCTCGAGCGCGAAATCGAGCTGCGGCGCGAGCTCGACCAGCACGTCGGCGCCGTCCTCGACGAGCTTCGCGCCCTGACGGATCAGCGCGTGGCAGCCGCGCGCGACCGGGTTGTGGATCGATCCGGGCACCGCGAACACCTCGCGGCCGTAATCGGCAGCGCGCCGTGCGGTGATCAGCGCGCCGCTGCGGCGGCCAGCCTCGACGACGACGGTCCCGAGCGCGAGCCCGGCGATGATCCGGTTGCGCTCGGGGAACTGATGCGCGAGCGGCGGCACGCCGGGCGGGTACTCCGATACGAGCGCGCCGTCGGCGCGAATCCGCTCGGCCAACCGGGCATTGTGACGGGGATAGACCACGTCGATGCCGCAGCCGAGCACGGCGATCGTCCCGGAGCTGCCCGAGAGCGCGCCCTCGTGGCTCGCCGTGTCGATGCCGACCGCGAGGCCGCTCGTGATCGTGAGGCCCGAGCGGCTCAGGTACTCGGCGAGGCGAAGGGCGGTCTCGCGGCCGGACCGGGTCGCGTTGCGGCTGCCGACGATCGCGACCTGCGGCCCGTCGAGCAGATCCGGGCGGACGCCGTCGACCCAGAGCGCGAGCGGCGCGTCGTCGGTGTCGGTGAGGCGCTTGGGGTATCCGGGCGAGCCGCGGAGGAGGAGCGCGTGGCCCGGCGAGTCGAGCCAGCGGCGCATCGCGTCGAGCGCGGCCGGGTCGGGCCTTCTGAGCCGCTGAATTCCGGCGTCATCGATGCCGGCCGCCGCGAGCCGCGCGGCGTCGAGGCCGAGAAGCGCGTCGATGGAGCCGGCAGCGGCGGCGGCGCGGCGCCATGCCGGCCCGCGCGCCGCATAGAGCAGCGCGAGCTCGGCGTCGCCGATCACGCCCGCGGCTCCGGCGGGCGACGGGAGAGCTTTGCCGGCGGCGATCGCCGCCGGCTCGAATCAGGGGTTGCGGACCGCGTCGAGCACGCGGATTTCGTTGGTCGCCTCCATGATGAGCGCATAGCTGACGCGGTCGAACGTGCGGAAGACCATCATCACGCCCGCCGGCTCGTCCGGCAACTGCACTTTCTGGCCGAAACTGCCGCGTCTGACGCGGTCGCGAATGACGTCGCCGGTCTGCCACGCGCGCAGCACGTGGCCCGGCTCGAGGCCGTGCAGTGCGCCGCGGTTGATGACGACGACCTGGTGCTGGCCGATCAGGCGCACGCCGTCCACGACCGAGATGATCCGGCCGTCGATCGGCTGCTCCGGCGCCCGCGGCACGAAGTCGACCGGCGCCGGCGTCTCCTCCTCGACGAGGAGGTCGCCGACGAGCGTCTCGCGCGCCGAATCGGTCAGGTACAGCGTGGCGGGGTCGCCGCTTCGGCGGAGCCGCCCCTGGCCGACATAGATCGCCTCGTAGCCGATCACGTCGCCGTCGTCGGGGTCGATCAGCGGGTCGCCGACGTGGACGACGTTGAACACGTCGTCGACCGAGGCCGTCTCGGCGCGGCGGACGTAGACGTCACGGCCGGCGCTGCCCATCAGGCCATCCCGGTGCGCGACGACATACGGCAACGTTTCGAGCTGATCGGGGTCCAATACGACCGGCCGCGTCAGGAAGGCGCGGATCGCCTCGTACGGGATCGTCGGGATCGCCTGCTCGATCGGCTCGGACCGCACGCGCGGCGAGAGCCGCTCGGTGTTGGAGGCGGATGCGCGCTCGAGCTGCACCACGGGCCGTCCGTCGATGTACGCGAGCGACAGGATGTCGCCGGGGTAGATAAGGTGCGGATTCTCGATCTGGGGGTTGATCTGCCAGATCTCCGGCCAATACCACGGGTCGCGAAGAAACAGCGCCGCGATGTCCCACAGTGTGTCACCGCGTTGCACGACGTACCGCTCGGGATGCCGCGGGTTCAGCACTGGCCCGGACTCGGTTTGCGCGGCAGGCGCGGAACGCTGCGCGACCTGGGCAATGCCGTTCGATGCGGCGACACCCAGCGCTGCGGCCAGGATCAGGCAGGCACGGCGGGCGAACGGCGACTTACTGTAAGACATGCTCGAGCTCCCTAGTCGAGACGAAGGCGCGGAATGACCAGCTGCTATACTCACGGGCCATCGGGACGCCTCGAAAGGCGCCCGTAAGCCCCACGCGCGGCCGCGAGTATTCCTTTAAAGTCAGAGGCTTAACTCCGATTCCGCTGCGTTATACACGAAACTGAGGGCCGACCACAATGGCGAAACTCCCAATTCTCGAGTATCCCGACCCGCGGCTGCGAATACGCGCCGAACGCGTCACAGTTGTCGACGACGACGTGAGGCGCCTGGTCGAGGACATGTTCGAGACCATGTATAGCGCACCCGGGATCGGCCTCGCCGCGACGCAGGTCGACGTTCACAAGCGGATCATCGTCATCGACGTGTCCGAGTCGCGCGACCAGCCTTATTGCTTCATCAACCCGGAAATCCTGTCCGCGGAAGGGCGCGGGACCTACGAGGAGGGGTGCCTGTCGGTGCCCGGGGTCTACGAGATCGTGGAGCGGGCCGAGCGGATCAAGGTTCGGGCGCTCGACAAGAACGGCGAGCCGTTCGAGCTCGAAGCCGACGGGCTGCTCGCACAGTGCATCCAGCATGAGATGGATCACCTCGAAGGCAAGCTTTTCGTCGACTATCTGTCGTCGCTGAAGCGCGAGCGGCTGAAGAAGCGGTACCTGAAGAAGGCGAGGCGGGAGGCGGTGCCCGCCGGCGCGCATTCCTTCTGACCCTCGGGGATCGGTCGTGCAGGGCCGGCGCATTGCGTTCGCCGGGACGCCGGAATTCGCGGTGCCGACGCTCGAGGCGATCGTCGCGGCCGGCGCCGACGTCCCGCTCGTGCTGACGCAGCCGGACCGGCCGGCCGGGCGCGGGCGGCGCCTGACCCCCCCGCCGGTGAAACGGGCAGCCGAGGCGCACGGTCTCAAAGTCGAGCAGCCTGAGCACTTGAGGGACCCGAAGCTCCCGGCCGCGTGGGGCCTCGATGCGCCGCCCGATCTCCTCGTCGTCGTCGCCTACGGGCTGCTGCTGCCCGATTGGCTCCTCGCGTGGCCGCGCCGGGGCTGCGTGAACGTCCACGCGTCGCTCCTCCCGCGCTGGCGCGGCGCGGCACCGATCCAGCACGCGATCCTCGCGGGCGATCCGGTCACCGGCGTGAGCCTCATGAGAATGGAGCGGGGCCTCGACACGGGGCCGGTCTACGCGACCCGGAGCACGCCGATCGGGCCGACCGATACCGCCGGCGACCTGCACGACCGGCTCGCACGGCTCGGCGCGGAGCTTGCGGCCGAGACGCTGCCGGCCGTGCTCGACGGCTCGCTCGAGCCGGTCCCGCAGGACGAGGCTGCGGCCACGTATGCGCCGAAGATCGACAAAGCGGACGCGCGGCTCGACTTCGGGCTTGCCGCGGACGAGCTTGCGCGCCGCGTCCGGGCTTACCACCCGTGGCCGGTCGCGTTCGCCGAGCTTTCCGACGGCCGGGTGCTGCGTGTGCACGCGGCATGCGCGCTGCCCGACCCGGTACCGGCCGGCGCCTCGCCCGGCCGAATCCTCGCGGCCGCGAAGACGGGCATCGACGTCGCGACGGGACGCGGCGTGCTGCGCCTGACGCGCGTGCAGCCGCCGTCTTCGCGTCCGATGGACGTCGCGGCGTACCTCGCCGCGCATCGCCTCGAGGGCTGCGAGTTTGTCTGACGCGTCGACGCGGCGTCGCTCGGATCCAGGTGCGGCCGTGCGTGCGGCCGCGGCGCGTGCGGTCGCCGCCGTCGCGCGCGGCGCAACGCTCGAAGATGCGCTCGAAGCCGTGCCTGCGGCGAGCGGTCGAGACGCGGCGCTGCTGCGCTCGCTCGCTTACGGCGCATGCCGCTGGCATCACCGCCTCGAGTGGCTCTCGGCGGAGCTGCTCGATCGGCCCGTCGAGGCGCTCGGCGTCGAGCTTGCCGCGCTCTTGAGGATCGGCCTGCTGCAGCTTTCGGCGATGCGGATCCCGGACCACGCGGCCGTGTCCGCGACCGTCGACGCCGCGCGCGCGATCGGTGCGCCGCGCGCGAAGGGGCTCGTCAACGCGGTGCTCCGGCGCTACCTCCGCGAGCGGGAGCGGCTCGACCGCGCAATGGCCGACGTGCCCCGGGCGCGCTACAGCCATCCGGACTGGCTGATCGACACGGTGCGCACGGAGCACCCCGAACGGTGGATCGAGATCCTCGACGCGAACAACGCGCCGCCGCCGATGTGGCTCCGCGTGAACGCGCGCCGCGGAAGCCGCGACGCGTACCTCGAGCGGCTCGCGGACGCCGGCATCGCGGCCGCGGAGCACGGGCGCGAGACGTGGCCGGAGGACGCGATCCTGCTCGCGGAGCCCGTGCCGATGGCGCGCCTGCCGGGTTACGCGGAAGGGGATGTGTCCGTGCAGGACGCGGGCGCGCAGCACGTGCTCGCGAGACTCGCGCTCGAGCCGGGGCAGCGCGTGCTCGACGCGTGCGCGGCGCCCGGCGGCAAGGCCGCCCACATGCTCGAGCGCTGCGATCTCGGCGAGCTCGTCGCGGTCGACCGCGATCCCGCGAGGCTCGACGCGGCCCGCGCGATGCTCGCGCGGCTCGGGCTCGAGGCGACGTTCGTGCACGGCGACGCCGCAACGCCCGGCGAATGGTGGGACGGGAAATCGTTCGACCGCGTGCTGCTCGACGCGCCGTGCAGCGCGCTCGGCGTGATCCGCCGCCATCCGGACATCAAGATGCTGCGGACGCGGGAAGACGTCGAGCGCGCCGCCGCGCTCCAGGAGAGCCTGCTCGACGCGTTGTGGCCGCTCGTCGCGCCCGGCGGCCGGCTCGTCTACGTGACGTGCACGATCGTGCACTGCGAGAACGGCGCGCAGATCGACCGGTTCCTCGCGCGGCATCCGGATGCCGTCGTCGCGGCGGACTTTCCGCCCGAGCAGACCCTGCCCGGTGAAGCGAACCGGGATGGCTTCTATTATGCTTGCATCGACAAGCAGCAGGCGTCCCGTTGGCGTGTTCCGGGCTCGAAGCATTAGTCTAGGCGCGGCGAGCCGATTCGCCCGCGCCGTGGACCTTCTCGTCGTCGCCGTGCTGCTGCTCGGCGCCGCGTCGCACGCGGTTGCCCAGGAGGTCGATCCCGGCCGCTTCGAGGTGCGCTCGGCCGAGACGACCCTCGAGAACGGCGTTTACTATCTGAATGCATGGCTCGAGCTCCGTCTGCCGCCGGAGGCGCGGGAGGCGCTGCACTCGGGCGTGCCTTTGACGATCCGCCTCGACGTCGAGCTCGAGCAGAGCCGCAGGTGGTGGTTCAACGCCGGCGTGGCGGAGCTCACATGGCGGTACGAGCTCGACTACCACGCGTTGACCGAGCGCTACGTCGTCACGAATCTCAACACACGTGATCGACGCTCGTTCTCGACGCTGTTCGCCGCGTTGAACGAGCTCGGCCGTATCCAGCGGCTCGCGCTGATCGACGCCGTTCTCCTCGAGCCCGGCCGCCGCTACGACGTGCGGCTACGCGTCGTCCTGGATATGGAGCGGCTTCCGGGGCCGCTCAGCCTCGTGGCGTTCTGGCGCCGCGACTTCAGCATCGCGAGCGAGTGGTACCAATGGCGTTTGGACGAAAGCTGAAGCGGGCGGTATACACGCTGCTCCTCGCGTTCGGCGTGCTGCTGTGGCTCGCTGCGCTCTTGCTCTTCTCGCGCGTCGCCGAGGACTCGGACGACTTCGCGCGTCTGCAGCTGTGGATCCTGATCGTGAACTCGATCGGCGTCGCGGTGCTCGTCACGCTGATCGGCATGAATCTCACGCGCCTGATCAAGGATCTGCGCAGGCACGTGCCGGGCTCGCGGCTGAAGCTCCGGATGATCACGCTGCTCGTGTCGCTCGCCGTCACGCCGCTCGTGATCGTGTATCTGTTCTCGGTCCAGTTCGTCAATCGCGGCATCGACAACTGGTTCGACGTCGACGTGAAGCGCGGCCTCGAGGACGCGCTCGCGTTGAGCCAGATCGCGCTCGACTTCGAGAAGCAGCGCAGGCTCGATGAGCTCCAACGGTTGGCGGGCCGCCTCGAGAACGTGCCGCCCGCGAGCGTCAGGAGCGAGCTCGATGCGTTCCGGCAAGCGAGCGGCGCGGAGGAGCTCGTGCTGTTCGGCTCGGGCGCGCGGCCCGTCGCGACGAGCTCGGGGCGGCCGGGGGGCGACACCGCTCATCCGTCCGACGAGGTCGTGCTGGAGCTCGAAAACGGCCGCCCGTACGTGAGCCTCGAGCCGCTGACCGGCGGAGCGTTCCAGATCATCGCGGCGGTGAACGTCAGCGGGCGTTCGGGCGAGCGCTCGATCCTCGAGGCCCGCTTCCCGGTCGAAGCCGAAATCTCGAGTCTCGCGAACTCGGTCCAGCAGACGGCCGACCAGTACTCGAGGCTCGACTACCTGCGCGGGGGCTTGAAGGCGAGCTTCACGCTGACGCTGAGCCTCGTGCTGTTCATCTCGGTGCTCGCATCGGTCTACGGCGCGTTCACGTCCGCGCGGCGGCTCGTTCGCCCGATCCAGCAGCTGATGCAAGGCACACGGGCGGTCGCGCGAGGCGATTTCGACACGCGGCTGCCGGTGCCGGCCCGCGACGAGATCGGCTTCCTGATCAACTCGTTCAACGACATGACGCAACGGCTCGCCGAGGCGCGCCAGCAGGCGCGCTCGAGCGAGCAGAAGGTCGAAAGCGAGCGCCGGCGGCTCGAGGTGATCCTGTCGAGCCTTTCGACCGGCGTCGTCGCGCTCGAGCCGGACATGCGGATCCGTACTGCGAACGCGGCCGCCGGCCTGATCTTGGGGCTGGACCTCGAGGCGCACATCGGCGAATCGCTCGGCGAGCTCGCGGAGTCGCGGCCGTTGCTGGCCCAGTTCCTGACCGTCGCCGCGGGTAAGCTCGCGGAGGGCAAGAGCGAATGGCGCGAGCAGATCGTGCTGCGCGGGGACGTCGGACGGCGCGTGCTGATGTGCTCGTGCACGAGCCTGCCCGGGGAGGACGATACGCCGAGCGGCTACGTCGTCGTATTCGATGACATCACGACGCTGGTGCAGGCGCAGCGCGACGCCGCGTGGGGCGAGGTCGCGCGCCGGCTCGCGCACGAGATCAAGAATCCGCTGACGCCGATCCAGCTGTCGGCGGAGCGGCTTCGCCGCCGCTACCTGACGGACCCGGATCCGAACCTCGACCTGCTCGACCGTGCGACCCATACCATCATTCAGCAGGTCGAAGCGATGAAACAGATGGTCAACGCGTTCAGCCAGTACGCGCGGCCGCCGAACATCGAGCTGTCACGCTTCGACCTGAACGAGCTGATCTCCGAGGTCACGGAGCTTTACCGCTCGCCGGAGAACCCCGTCACGATAAAGTTGTCTTTCGACGCGAATCTGCCGAAGATCGAGGCAGACGCCGGGCGCATGCGGCAGGTGTTCCACAATCTGATGCGCAACGCGCTCGAGGCGATGGAGAAGCAGGCGGACGCGCGGGTCGATATCTCGACGCGCTACGTCCGGCGGGGCGATACCGAGGCCGTCGAGATCAAGGTCGCGGACAACGGCCCCGGTTTCCACGAGGACATCATCCATCAGGCGTTCGACCCGTACGTGACCGGCAAGGTGAAGGGCACTGGTCTCGGTCTTGCGATAGTCAAGAAGCTGATCGAGGAGCACGGCGGGCAGATCAGCGCCTCGAACCGCGAGCAGCGGGGGGCCGAGATCAGTATACTTCTGCCGTTGTCCAGCGAAATCAGCGGCACAACCGGCCTTCACGGCGGCGAGAATAGGAGGGAGCGCGCATGAAAAGTGCGCGGATCTTGGTTGTCGACGATGAAGCGAACATCCGCACGCTGCTGGACGAGATCCTGAGCGAAGAAGGCTACGAGGTCACGACGGCCGCCGACG
>Ga0079224_100010308_pt1 | contig 12814 bp, 10 predicted proteins | sample Stecom2015_FD_80414 | JGI IMG/M metagenome (GOLD analysis project Ga0079224, IMG submission 80414) | Agricultural soil microbial communities from Utah to study Nitrogen management - Steer compost 2015 | ecosystem: Environmental > Terrestrial > Soil > Agricultural land | place: USA: Utah...
CTGGCCATCAGCGGGGCCCGCCAACAATGACAGATCGCCAGGGCCAGCGCATCAGCCGCGTCGGCCGGTTCGGGGGCGGTCTCCAGGCCGAGGATGCGGGTCACCATCGCGGTCACCTGGGCCTTACCTGCCTTGCCGTTGCCGGTCACCGAGGCCTTGACCTCGCTCGGGGTGTGGAAGACCACCGGTATCCCCCGGCGCGCGGCGGCCAGGGCGATCACCCCGCCCGCCTGCGCGGTGCCCATCGCCGTGCGCACGTTGTGCTGGGCGAACACCCGCTCGATGGCCACGGCCTTCGGCCGGTGCTCGTCCATCCACCGCTCGGCGGCATCGGCGACCAGCATGAGCCGGTGCGCCAGATCCATGTCGGCCGGGGTGCGCACCACGTCGACGGCGATGGCGGTGACGCTGCGGCCGAGGCCGCCCTCGACCATGCTCAGGCCGCACCGGGTGAGCCCGGGGTCGACGCCCATCACCCGCACGACGACCCACCTCTCCCCGGACACGAACAATTGTTCGAGAGTCTAGTGGATGCCGTGAGCGTCTCGCCGCCGCGACACGACCCGCGCCGCGCGGCTACGGCACTGCCGTCAGCACCGGCGTCGCGCGTTCGGCGCTTCGACGGGCCCGGATGCGGCGCACCACCCACTTCTCCGCCTCGGCGACGAAGAAGACCATCAGGCCGACGCCGACCACCTTGGCCCAGTCCAGCGGCGCGAGTCCGGCGGAACCGAACACCCGCTGGAAGAACGGGCCGTAGGTGTAGAGCAGTTGCAGGCAGACGCAGGCGGCGACGGCGCCGAGCACGTAGCGGTTGCCGAACAACCCGTCCCGGTTGAGCACCGACCCTTCGATGCGCCTGCTGTTGACCAGGTAGAACATCTCGGCGACCACGATGGCGTTCACCGCGATGGTGCGCGCCACCTCGACGGTGGTGCCCGAGTCCAGTTCCCACAGGAACAGCCCGAGCGCGCCCGCCATCATCAGCACCGACACCAGCGCGACGCGCCAGGCGAAGAAGGCCGACAGCAGCGATTCGGTGGGCGGGCGCGGCGGCCGTCGCATGACGGTGGCCTCGGTGGGCTCGAAGGCCAGCGCCAGGCCGAGTGTGCTGACGGTGGCCAGGTTGATCCACAGCACCTGGGCCGGGGTGAGCGGCAGGGTCAGCTGGAACAGGATCGCCGCGATGACCACCAGCGCCTCGCCGCCGTTGGTCGGCAGCATGAACAGGACGAACTTCTTGAGGTTGTCGTAGACCCCTCGGCCCTCGCGCACCGCGGCGGCGATGGTGGCGAAGTTGTCGTCGGTGAGAATCATGTCCGCGGCCTCCTTGGCCGCGTCGGTGCCGCCCGCGCCCATGGCGACGCCGACATCGGCGCGGGTGAGCGCGGGCGCGTCGTTCACCCCGTCGCCGGTCATGGCGACGATGTGCCCGTTGTCCTGCATGGCCCGCACCAGCCGCAGCTTGTGCTCCGGGCTGGCGCGGGCGAACACGTCGGTCTCGGCGACGACCCGGCGCAGCGCGTCGTCGTCGAGCGCCTCGATCTGGGCGCCGGTGACCGGTTTCCTTCCCCGGCCGAGCCCCATCTGGGCGCCGATCTCGGCGGCGGTGTCGGCGTGGTCGCCGGTGATCATCTTGACCGTGATGCCCGCGCGGTGGCATTCGCGCACCGCGGCCACGGCCTCCTCGCGCGGCGGGTCGATGATGCCGACCAGCGCCAGCATCGTGAAGTCGTGTTCGGCTTCGTCGAAGTCGAGGGTGGCGCCGACGGCCCTGCGGTCGCGGAAGGCCAGCGCGAGCACGCGCAGGCCCTGCGAGGCGGTGGTGGCGGCGCGTCGCTGCCAGGCGGACAGGTCGATGGGGGTGCGGGTGCCGTCGCGTTCGAGCTGGTGGGTGCACGCGGCGATGACGCGCTCCGGCGCGCCCTTGAGGTAGATGCGCTCCTCGGAGCGGTCCTCGGCCCGGTGCAGGGTGGCCATGAACCGGTGCTCGGATTCGAAGGGGATCACGTCGAGGCGCGGCCAGGCCCGTTCGGCGTCCTCCCTCGACAGCCCGGCCTTGAGGCCGAGGACGAGCAGCGCCGCCTCGGTGGGGTCGCCGTCGATCTCCCAACTGCCGTCGGACTCGGCGACCCGGGAGTCGTTGCACAGCACGCCCGCCCGCACCGCGAGGTTCAGCGCGGGCAGGGTGGCGAGTTCGCCGGCGCCGACGGGGTCGCCGTCGACGGCGAGCGCGCCCACCGGGGCGTAGCCGACGCCGCCGACGTCGACCCGGCAGCCCGCGCAGATGACCTTCTGCACGGTCATCTCGTTGCGGGTGAGGGTGCCGGTCTTGTCCGAGCAGATGACAGTCACCGAACCCAGCGTCTCCACCGCGGGCAGGCGCCGGATGACGGCGTTGCGTCGGGCCATCCGTTGCACGCCCAGCGAGAGGGTGACCGTCATGATCGCGGGCAGGCCCTCGGGGATGGCGGAGGCGGCGAGCGCCACGACCAGGGTGAACATCTGGGCGGGCGCCTCACCGCGCCAGACCACGCCGAGCACGAAGGTCGCCGCGGCCACCAGCAGGATCACCGCGGCCAGCCAGCGGCCGAACTGCCCGATCTGGCGCAGCAGCGGGGTCGTGGTCTTGTGGATGCCGGCGAGCATGGCGTTGACCCGGCCGAGTTCGGTGTCGATGCCGGTGGCGACGACCACGCCGTCGCCCTGCCCGTACACCGCGACCGTGCCCGCGTACGCGCCGCTGCGCCGGTCGCCGAGTTCGCTGTCGGCGGCGACCGGCTCGGAGGTCTTGTCCACCGGCATCGATTCGCCGGTCAGCGCCGCCTCGTCGATGCGCAGTTCGCGCACCCGCAGCAGGCGCAGGTCGGCGGGCACGCGGTCGCCGGACACCAGGTGCACGACATCGCCGGGAACCAGGTCGGCGGCGGGGATGTCGAGCAGCTTGCCGTCGCGGTGCACGCGGGCCCTCGGCGCGAGCATGGCCCGGATGGAGTCCAGCGCGGACTCGGCCTTGCCCTCCTGGACGAACCCGAGCAGCGCGTTGATCAGCACGGCGGCCAGCAGCACCCCGGTGTCGATCCAGTGCTGGAGGAAGGCGGTGATGAGCGCGGCGGCCATCATGACGTACAGCAGGACGTTGTGGAACTGTCGCAGCAAACGCCACCACCAGCGGCTGGACTTGGCCTGCGGCAGGGCGTTCGGACCGTACAGCGTCAGCCGCCTTGCCGCTTCCTCCGAGGTCAGACCGCTTGGCGTGGCCTCGAGGCGGTCGAGCGTCGCGGCCGTGTCCATGGCGTGCCATGACGTCATTACCCGAACTTTACCAAACATCCAGCAAACCTTTGGTCGGTCGGTGGAAGTCGGCCGCCGCCAAGGAGTTCGGCGCGACAGTCGGGCGCACCGGCGGGCCGGAGCCGACCCGGCCGACAGAGGTCAGGACAGCCGGGCGGCGAAGGCGTCGTAGGCCGCGCGGCGTCGTAGAGGACGAACCGGATCTGCTCGACGGCGGTCTCGACGGCTCGCACCGTCTCGACCGCGATGCGGGCGCCGTCGTCCATGGGCCAGCCGTAGGCGCCGGTGGAGATCGCCGGGAAGGCGAGGGTGAGAGCGCCGAGTTCGTCGGCCACGCGCAGAGATTCGCGATAGCAGGACGCCAGCAGCGCGGTGCGGTCCTCGCGGGTGGAGTGGACCGGGCCGACGGTGTGCACCACCCAGCGCGCGGGCAGATCGCCGCCGTTGGTGGCCACCGCCTGTCCGGTGGGCAGGCCACTCGGGTAGCGCGTCTCGCGCAGCTGCCTGCACTCGGCGAGGATGCGGGGGCCGCCCCTGCGGTGGATGGCGCCGTCGACCCCGCCGCCGCCGAGCAGCGAGGAGTTGGCGGCATTGACGATCGCGTCCACCTCCTGCGCGGAGATGTCGCCACGTACCAGTTCCAGTGAGGCCATGCCCGTATTCTTCCCCCACTTCCGCGGGGATGCCGGGCCTTCCCTGCGCCTGTCGGGCGCTTCCTCATGCGGGCGGTCCGCCCGGTGGGCGGGCGAAGGCGGGGGTGTTGGCCCGGTAGAAGTCGAGGTGGGCGGCGGCCGCGGCGTCCCAGCTGAAGCCCGCCGCCAGGGCGCGGCCGCGGTGGGCGCGCTCGGGATCGGGGGTGAGGGCGGCCGCCATGGCGGCGGCGGTGTCGGCGGGCCCGGTGGCGAAACGCACCGCCCCGCCGAAGACTTCGCGGAAGACCGGCAGGTCGCGCACCACCACCGGCACTCCGGCGGCCAGCGCCTCCATGGCGGCCAGGCCGAAGCCCTCCTTGGTGGACAGGAACGGGAAGACCGCGGCGCCCGCCATCAGGGCGGGCAGTTCGTCGTGGTCGACGGTGCCGAGGACGCGGGGCTCGATGCCGAGCGCGCGGGCGCGGTCGTCGAAGGCGGTCCGGTAGTCGCGGTAGTCGAAGAGGGTCTCCCCGCCCGCGATCACCAGCGCGAGGCCGGGGTGCTCGCGGGCGAGCACGGCGTAGGCGTCGAGCAGGTCGATGCTGCCCTTGCGCGGTTCGATGCCGCCGACGGCGAGCACGTACCGGCCGAGTTCGCGCTGCCATCGCGCCCGGGCGGCGACCGCGGCTGGATCGTCGCCCGCGGCGGCGGTGAAGCGTTCGTGGTCGACGCCGTTGGGGATGACGGTGGGCCGCAGCCCCCAGCCCGCCTCGACCTCCTCGGCCACGGTGCGGGAGACACAGATACGGGCGTAGGGCTCGACGACGGCGCGTTCGTGGCAGGCGGCCAGTTCCGGGGTGGTGAAGGTGTCGAGATGGTGGATGGTGCGCACGCAGCGGCCGACGGCGTTGGCGCTGATGCAGTCCTGGGCGTGCACGACGTCGTAGGCCCGTGGCTCGAAGGCGGCCCGGAGCACCTCGACCGAGCGCAGGATGCGGGCGCCGACGTGCTCGCCCTCGACCTCGGGGAAGGGCACCACACGCACCAGGACGGCGGGGTCGACCGGACGGAAGAAGCCGGTGTCGCCGCCGCGGCCGAGCGTCCACACGGTGACCGAGGCTCCGGCGCGGGCCAGCGCCTCGGCGAGGGCCAGGGTGTGCACGACGCCGCCGCGCGGCTTGGTCGAGTAGGTGAGCAGGGCGATGCGCGTCATCGGAGATCCCCTTCCCGTTCCCGGCCGGCGGACAGCCGGTTCCCCGGTTCGGCCAACAGGTTTCGATAGGCGTCCACGCGGCGTTCGGCCACGTGCCGCAGCACCCGGCGGGCGCGCTCCACCTCGGCGCCGATGTCGAGGTCGACCTGGGCCAGCCCGCCCTTGGACCAGGTACGCGCCAGGATCTCCCCGCCGGGGCCGACCACCTTGGCCTGGCCGAGGAAGCGCAGGTTACCGGTGGTCCCGGTCTGATTCGACGAGGCGAGCACCACCTGGTTCTCGGCGGCGCGGGCCTGGTCGTAGAGGTCGAACAGCCGGGACTGGCGGTCGTTGGGCAGACGGGAGGCGCGGTCGGTGATACTGGCGGGCCATGCCGAGAGCGTGGCGATGAGCTGGGCGCCGTCGAGGGCGAGGGTGCGCGCGGACTCGGGGAAGGTCTTGTCGTAGTCGATGAGCATGCCCATCCGGCCGACCGGGGTGTCGAAGGCTTCGAACCGGTCGCCCGCGGCGTAGGCGAGGTGCTCGCCCGCGGGCTGGTGGACCTTGCGGTGGCGGCCGAGCACGCCGTCGCCGGACAGGCAGACCGCGGAGTTGTAGCGCCGGTCGCCGTCGCGCTCGGCGTAGCCGACGCACAGCGTCATCGGGCCCGCCATCCGGCACAGCAGCCGGATCTCCTGGCCGTCGGGGTCGATGGCCTCCGGCCCGGCGGCCGGATCGGGATTGCGCAGGTCGCCGATGTAGCCGCCGAGCGTGGCGTCGGGCAGGACGAGCAGGTCGACGCCCTGTTCGCCGAGGCGTTCCACGATTCCGGCGAGCTTGTCCAGCGCCCGGCCGATGTCGGCGCCGAAATGCCCGGCCATGGCCGCGATCCTGGTGGTCGGCATCCGCGCCTCCTCCGTGCCTCCGCCGCCGCGCTCAGGCCGCGGCGCTCGCCCGGACGGCGGGCACGATCTGCTCGGCGAGGAACTCGGCGTCGCGGGCGACGGCGGCGAAGCGGCCCGAACCCCAGGTGTGCAGCCACGGCAGGCCGAGGAAGTACAGGCCGGGAGTGCCGGTGACGCCGCGGTTGTGGCAGGGATGGCCCGCGCCGTCGAAGACGCCGACCCGCAGCCAGCGGTAGTCGGTGCGGTAGCCGACCGACCACACCACCGAGGTCACGCCGTGCGCGTCCAGATCCAGCGTGGCGGGCTCGTGGCCGGGTCGCCACACCGGCACGTAGCGCGGCTCCCGCGGGGCGTCGATGCCCGCGCGGGCGATATAGGCGTCGATGCTGTCCTTGATGCTCTCGGCCACCGCGTCGGCGGCGTCCAGCGAGGCCGCCAGGGTGGGGGCGAAGGCGGCAACGCCGTCGGCGGAGATGTCGGTCATGCGGCCGTAGAGCGCCATGCCCTCCAGGGCGAACTGGCGCAGGTCGATGTCACGGCCGCCGTCGCGGCCGGTGACGTAGTGGTTGGTGTTCTCGCGCTTGCCCGATCCGCCCGGCTGGTCCTGGATGGGGATGTCGTAGTGGCCCATGTCGTGCAGCCAGGCCACGCAGTCGCGGCCGCGGTAGAAGCGGGCGACGCGCGGGGCGTTGCCGACGGCCAGGTGCACGGTGCGCCCGGCCAGGTGCAGGTCCTCGGCGATCTGGGCGCCGGACTGGCCGGTGCCGACCACCAGCACCGCGCCTTCGGGCAGGGCGTCGGCGTTACGGTAGTGCGCGGAATGCAGCTGAGTGATGTGGGCGGGCAGTCGTTCGGCGAAGCGGGGCACGATCGGCTCGTGGTAGCCGCCCGCGGCCACCACCACCTGCCCGGCGTGCCAGCGGCCGGCGCTGGTGACCACGTCGAAGCCGCCGTCGGGGGCCAGGGTGATCGACCGCACGCTCACGTGCTCGCGGACCGGCGGTTCGAAGGTGTCGGCGTAGCCGCGCACCCAGCGGTAGACCTCCTCGCGGGTCATGAACCCGTCCGGGTCGGGGCCGTCGTAGCGGTAGCCGGGCAGCGCGCACTGCCAGTTCGGGGTGACGAGGGTGAAGTTGTCCCAGCGGCTGTCGAGCCATTCGTGCGCGATGGTGTCGCGTTCGAGCACGACGTGGTCGACGCCCCGGTCGGTCAGGTGCCTGCTCATCGACAGGCCGGCCTGGCCCGCGCCGACGATCACCACATCGCGGTGTTCGATGCCGGCGGCGGTGAGGTCGTCTGTGGTCGCCGTAAGGTCATCTGTGGTCACAGCGTGCTCTCCTGGACGGTGGTCGGGGCGGTCCGCGGCACGGCTCAGCCCGCCAGCGCGGGGGCGTCCGGCCTGCCGACGACGCCGTGGGTCTCGACCACGCTGCGGTAGACCTCCGGCCTGCGGTCGCCGAGGTTGTACATGCCCCCGCCGCGGGCGAGGCCGAGCTCGCGGGCGATGTCGACGGTGGCGGTCGCCAGGCCGGGTTCGACCCCGGTCTCGGCCCGGATCTCCCCGCCGGGGCCGACGATCTTGGCGCTGCACACGAAACGCAACGACCCGAACCGCCCTGACTGGTTGGAGGCCACCCAGATCAGCTGGTTCTCCAGCGCCCGCGCCCGGTCGTAGATGTCGAAGCGCTGCTTCCAGCGGTCGTCCTCCAGCCGTTCGGCGGCCTGGGTGCGGGCGGTGGGCCAGGCCGACAGCGAGGCGATGATCTCGGCGCCGTCGAGCGCCAGGCTGCGAGCCGCCTCGGGGAAGGCCTTGTCGTAGCAGATCTGCATGCCCATCCGGCCGATCGGGGTGTCGAACGCCTGGTACTCCGAACCGGCCTGGTAGCAGAGGTTTTCACCGAGCGGCTGGTGCACCTTGCGGTAGGAGCCGAGGACGCCGTCGCCGTTGAGGGTGACCGCGGCGTTGTAGCGGGTGTCGCCGTCGGCCTCGCAGAAGCCGAGGGTGACGATCAGCTCGCCCGCCATGGCGGCCACCCGCCGCAGCTCGGGGCCGTCGAGCGCCAGGGCGGGCGGCAGGTTCCGCAGCCTGCGCTGTCTGGCCTCCTCGCTCTCCGCGGCGCCGCCGAGGCTGGGCAGATAGCCGCCGAGGCAGGCCTCGGGCAGGACCAGCAGGTCGCTGCCGCGCGCGCGGGCCTGCTCGATCAGGGCGCCGATGGTGCGATAGCACTGCTCCATGTCGCGGCCGAATTCGGCGGCGGCGACCGAGATGGTGGTCATGATTCTCCCAATCCGGTGACGGTGCCGTGCACCGCCGTGGTTGTCGTCCCGTCCGGCCAGCGCAGCCGTACCCCCGGCTCGGCGGTGAGGACCCCGCAGGTCGCGGACTCGGCGGGCCCGGCGGGGGCCACCGCCGTGCCGGGGCGGTCGGCGGTGAGCACGGCGAAACCCGGGAAGCAGGTGAGCCATTCGGCCACCGAGGCCCCCGCCGGACGCGGAACGCGGGCGATGTCGATGTCCGCGCCGACACCGGCCGCCTCCGCGAGCATCCCGGTGGTGCCCGCCAGCCCCGCCATGGAGACGTCTTTGGCCGCCGCCGGCGCGGTCCGCACGACGAAGCGGCCCAGTTCGCGCAGCTCCTCCCCGGTGCGCCAGGAAGTCGAATCCCATTGCCGCCCGGTGTATCCGGGTCGCCAGCCGCCGCCGAGATCGGCGGTGAGCCGCAGCTCGTCGCCGACCACGCCACCGCCACCGCGCACCGGCCGGTCGGTGCGGCCGAGCGCGGTGACCGACAACGCGGCGGGCACGCCGAGCTGGGTGTGCCCGCCGAGCACCGGCACCCGCCAGGCCTCGGCGGCGCGGGCCAGGCCGCGCAGCACCCTGGTGAGAACGGAATGGTTCGGGGCGCCGACCGCGTCCAGCAGTCCGACCGGGTCCGCCCCCATCGCGGACAGGTCGTTGACGTTGACCAGCACCGAGCACCAGCCCGCCCACTCCGGGTCCCGCTCGACCATCGACGGCAGGATGGCGTCGCAGGCGGCGATCAGATCGCTGCCCGGCACCGGAGCGCCGTCGTCGCCGCGGAATCCCTGCCCGCCCAAACCCATCGGCTGTGCGCGCAGGGGCGCCAGCGCCTGGGCGAGCATCGCTTTCGCGCCGAGGGCCTGGCGTTCGATCCGATCGATCGGCCACCGCATCCACACGTGCGGCACGCCCGCCACCGGCCGCTCCCCCAGCCGGACCCAGCCCAGGCGGGTGAACATCGGCTCGTGGCGCGCCTGCACGGTGGCCTCGAACCGCAGCACCTGGTTGTCCTCCGCCAGGGCGCAGGCGGCCCGGACCAGGGCGGGCCCGAGGCCCTTGGCGCGCGTGCGCGGATCGACCACCAGCCTGCTGCCGGTCCACCAGCCGAGGTCGGGGGTGGTCGCGGGGGCGAGCCGGACGCCGCCGAGCACCGTGCCGTCCGGCGCGAGCGCCACCAGCACCAGGCATCGAGGGTCGTCGTCGATGTCGTCGGCGTCGCTGCCCGCGAACAGGCCCTGCTCCCGGACGAAGCTCTCCCGGCGCAGCGCGCGATAGGCCGCGAGGTGCCCGCCCGCGGCGGAGCGGATGAGGAAGCCGGCGTCCTCGTGCCGCTGTGTCCCGGCCAGCACGCACCGGGCAGGCGACTCCTCGGCCGATGATCCGGTGTAACCGGACCAGCCCGTGCCCGACCCGCTCATGCTCCGCCCGCTCATGCTCCGCCCGCTCATGCTCCGCCCGCTCATGTCAGCCTCCCGCCGCCTGCAGCACTCCACAGGCCCCGCAGGCCGCGCACCCGGCTTTCTGGTCGGCGCCGAGCATGCACGCCCGGCGCAGCGCCTTCGCCACCCGCTCGGTGACATCGGCGAGCAGCGCGGGCGAGGGCGCGCTCGCGCCGTCGACGTCGACGGCCAGGGTTCCGGCCAGCGGACGGAACGGCACGACGAAGGGGTACACCCCCATGTCGATGAGTTCCTCCGCGCCGGCGACCAGTTCGTCCGGGTCCTCGCCGAGGCCGACGAGCAGATAGGTGGAGACCTGGTTGCGGCCGAACACGCGGACGGCCTCGGCCCAGGCGGTGCGGTACTCCGCGAGCGGGACGGTCGACTTGCCGGGCATCCACCGGGCGCGCACCCGGTCGTCGAGCGATTCGACATGGATGCCGATGGCGTCCGCGCCCGCCTCGTGGAGATCGGTGATGACCGACAGCTCGCCCGGGGGCTCGCACTGCACCTGGATCGGCAAATCGGGCACCGCCCGCTTGACCGCCCGGACGCAGCGCGCGAGGTGCCGCGCGCCGCGATCCTTGGCCGCCGAGGTGCCGGTGGTCATGACCATCTGCCGCACCCCGTCCAGGCGCACCGCTGCCTCGGCGACCTCGGCGAGCTGCTCGGGCCGTTTCACCGCGATCGTGCTGCCCGCCGCGAGGGAGGCCTCGATGGAACAGAACCGGCAGCGCTGGTCCTCGGCGTAGCGGATGCAGGTCTGCACCACGGTGGTGGCCAGCACGTCGCCGCCGTGCAGGCGGGCGATCTTCTCGTAGCAGACCCCCTCGGCGGTGGTCAGGTCGTAGAACTTCGGCCTGGCCACCGGCTCGACCGGCACGTCCAGATCGACGCCGTCGAGCAGGAGCCTGCCGTCGAGCACCGAATACGGGCTGTCGGCGCGCAGGGGGACGGCCACGTTCGCCCCGTCGATGCGCACGTGCCCGTCGTCGCTCGGTCCCGCCCCGGCGCGGCGGCGCAGCGGCAGGTCGACACGGACGCCGAGCAGAGCGAGGTCCACCCTGGTGGAGATCTCGGCCATGACCCCGGCGCCCTACAGCTGGTAGGTCGAGTTGATGATGGCGCCCTTGCGCGCGTAGTGGATCAGCGCGTCCTGGACGTCGAGCGGGTGCGCGGGCACGACGCCCTCGATCAGATCCTCTTCGCGGGCGCCGTGCAACGCCAGGCCGAAGCGGCAGGCGAAGACGGTGCCGCCCTCCTTGATGAAGGTGCTCAGCGCCTCGTTGATGTTCTGCTCACCGGGGAAGCCGCTGTCACCGGTGGTCGGGAAGCCCCGGGTGGCAACGCAGTTGATGGCGCCGGGGCCGTAGAAGTAGATCGCCGACTCGAAGCCCTTCCGCAGCGCGCGGGTGGCCTGCAGGATGGCCACGAAGCTGACCGAGGACTCGTGGGCGATGCCGTGCACCAGGGTGAAGTAGGTCTCGCCCGCCTCGGCCCGGTAGTCGGGGAAGATCTTGGTGGAGCCGTAGATGTTGCTGCCCTTGGGCAGTGCCGGATGCGGGATCTCGGCGAGAGACTTGGCGATGTTTTCCGCGATCTGCTGGTCGATGTCGGAGGTGCTCGTGGACATGGGCTCTTCCCTACGGGTCGCTTTCCTGGCCTGGGATGTCGGCCCGCGCCGCCCCGCCGGGGCGTGTGTTCGCGGTGACAGCACCGAGTTCACGCCCCCGGTGTTTCCGAATGGTCACCACCGGAACAACTCGGCATTGCCCGCGTTACGAAACACCCGCTCCCGCTGTCGAGCGCATAATCGCTGCACAGCAACGGTTTTCGCGCACACCGCCCGCCTGCCGGATCGTCACGGCGCCGGTGCGTTTAGCCGCGCTGTAATCGAAGTCCAGTGTGTCGGCCGACACGGTTAACGGCGTGGCGCATCGGAGCACACACCGATGTCATGTCGGCGAAACGGGTGCGGACACGACGCGAGGCGGGTCGCGGACCTCTCGGCCCGTGACCCGCCTCGGCGGGAACCGCGTGTCGCTCGTCCGGCCCTCGGATCAGTCCTCGAGCTGGGCGAGCACCTCGTCGGAGATGTCGACATTGGTGTAGACGTTCTGCACGTCGTCGCTGTCCTCGAGCGCGTCGACCAGCTTGAACACCTTGCGCGCGCCGTCGGCGTCGACCGGGACGGTGACCGAGGGCTGGAAGCCGGACTCGGCCGAGTCGTAGTCGATGCCCGCGGACTGCAGGGCCGAGCGCACCGCGATCAGATCACCGGGCTCGCTGATGATCTCGAAGGACTCGCCGAGGTCGTTGACCTCCTCGGCGCCCGCGTCGAGCACGGCCATGAGCACGTCGTCCTCGGACAGGCCGTTCTTCTCCAGGGTGACCACACCCTTGCGGTGGAACAGGTAGGCCACCGAGCCCGGATCGGCCATGTTGCCGCCGTTGCGGGTCATGGCCACGCGCACCTCGCCCGCGGCGCGGTTGCGGTTGTCGGTGAGGCACTCGATGAGCACCGCCACGCCGTTGGGGCCGTAGCCCTCGTACATGATGGTCTGCCAGTCGGCGCCGCCCGCCTCCTCACCGGCGCCGCGCTTGCGGGCGCGCTCGATGTTGTCGTTGGGCACCGACGACTTCTTGGCCTTCTGGATGGCGTCGTAGAGCGTCGGGTTGCCGTCGGGATCACCGCCACCCGTGCGGGCCGCCACCTCGATGTTCTTGATCAGCTTCGCGAAGAGCTTGCCCCGCTTGGCATCGATCGCGGCCTTCTTGTGCTTGGTGGTGGCCCATTTGGAGTGGCCGCTCATTCCCTACTTCCTTCGGGTCGGTTGCACATCGGTCTCTCTACATGCCGCCTGTGTTCGTGCCCGCCGTGGACACGACGGTCACCACAGGGACCCGAGCGCGCCGAGGCGAGCAGACAGCTTTCACAGCGTAATGGAACCGGGAGGATGCACCGTCGGGCCACCCCCTGTAGCCCGGGCGCTGCCGGGAACGACCACCCGGCCGGGGCGGGCGCGGCCGTCGGGCCGAGGCGGCGGTACC
>Ga0079224_100010309_pt1 | contig 12814 bp, 14 predicted proteins | sample Stecom2015_FD_80414 | JGI IMG/M metagenome (GOLD analysis project Ga0079224, IMG submission 80414) | Agricultural soil microbial communities from Utah to study Nitrogen management - Steer compost 2015 | ecosystem: Environmental > Terrestrial > Soil > Agricultural land | place: USA: Utah...
AGTTTTTTAGAGAGGTTTTCCATTAGGTTACTAAACTTATTGGAAGCCTCTTTTTTAATGTTTGTCATGTGAGCATAAATGTCCATTGTTGTATTAATATCAGAATGCCCCAGGCGTTCTTGTATTTCTTTAATATGGACATTCGCTTCAATAAGCAATGAAGTGTGAGTATGTCTAAATGAATGGGGAGTAACGTGTTTTTTAATAGTTGTTTTCTTTAAAAGTCGCTGCATTCTTATCGCAATGTGTTTAATGGTTTTAGGATACCCTTCATTAGTTGCAAAGATAAACCCCTTATCAATATAAAAAGGTTTATTTTCTTTGATAATTTTACCTTGCTCTTGTTTGTGTAGGTTTAGCAGGTTAATTACGATTGAATCAACAACAATAGTGCGTACAGATCCTTCTGTTTTAGGAGTAAGCAATTTATATTCTAGTTTGTTATTTGAAGGGTTATAGTAAGATTTTATATACCCTTAGTGAATTGGTATTAAAATCAATATCATGCCATTTTAGAGCTATCATTTCACCAATACGTAAACCGGTATAAGCTCCCTATTTATCATTATTAAAATACAATACCACATAAGAAGACGGGTTACCTGTTAGAAATTATATAAATCAATAAAGAAACAGAGACTTCTGAATCAAGAATATGAAGTGAAAAGTCTATTTAGGTTTTATTTCGTAACTTAAGAACTGTGGAGAATAAAAGTAGCCCTTAAAAATAAACCTTAAAATATGAAGGTTAATCTATTTGCAGATCTATAATGCTTTGTAATTTAATTTTAGTACCATCACGGAGAAGCACATAGTTTTGCAGCGAGTCTACATCCTTTAGTTTACCTCTAACAGTTTTATAATCATGAACACTATAGTATTTGATAATGACAAATAGGTCATTAAGAATTGCAACATGCAGTTTCATGTTTATTTCTTCTTTTTGTTGCTCATCGAGTTCAGGCTTCGCTTTATATTCCTGTTGCTTCCACATTTGATGAAGTAATTGGTGATGTTCCGGCATCATCATTGCAGTCCACTTGATACTTCCGCGATCATTCACGCTCATACTATGCCCCTACCTTCTTTCTGATTGGTCCTGCTGAAAGGATGTTCTCTAACATAAAGGTTCTTATTTGTTTTCTCCAATAACAAAAAGCCACAATAGAACTATCATCCATGCTGATTATACGAACATATCGTTAAGTTACCTGGTTCTTATTATCGATATAAGAGATGACGATTTTTTTCTTATTTTCGATTGTTCGAAGGAATAGATTACCAGAATATCATTTGTTTGTTGCTTATTTTGCTGAGTATCTTCATCAGTTATCTCTATTTGAAACTGAAATAATGGCAGAATATAATCCTTCAACAATTAGTTCAGATTCATCTATAGCTGATAAAACAGTCTTAGATTATTCAGGTGAGAAATTTAGCATGTCATATTTAAAAGACGTTACTCTTGGTGAAATTAAAGAGGAGATTTTACAAGAATAAAGAGAGATAGCAAAGTTACAGGAAAGTAAACAACCCAATAGTGAAATAATGGCGACTATTAATGTTACTGCTGCAAGAGCATATGCAACAAAGTATTATAAAAACTATAATACTGCTTACCCGAGATATAGTAATGATTGTACAAACTTTGTATCTCAGATTCTTCATGCTGGCGGAAGAAAACAAGTTACTGTAGCTACGACATCTACTTTAGTTCGTGATACTAAATATTGGTTTATTAGAAAGAGAGCTGGCGATGGTGTATGGACTAGAAGTTCTTCATGGAGTTTGGTTGAGGATTTATACTCACACCTAGTTCGAAGTCATGCGGTTTACACAAGTAGTAACAAGTCAAACATTGTTAGTCAAGCCAGACCTGGTGATGTTATTCAATTTAAAAAATCTGGTGCAGACAGATACACCCATGCAATGTGGGTAAATAACAAAGTTGCTAAATCTAGTTCTAAAATTGACTTATTATTGGCTGGGCACACCAATGACTACTTAACAAGAAGCTTAGATGATATAACTGGTTATAGTACGTATCGTATTATTAAAATGTAAAATATTTATATCAATTTAATTTTATATTGTAAGAACATAAAATACATTTGCTTGCCATAACTTAATGCTTGAATGGTAAAGCTTCCATTGTAATTATTCGTATTATAATAATTATCATAAGCTCCATTTGCTGCTGTTAACCTATTCTTCTCATCTTCAAATTTTTTACTTGCCTCATTAGCTAATTTTACTAATTCATCAAGTTCTTTTTGTGTGTAACCTTGAGTTTCCTTATAATCGACATCTCGTAACTGACTTACTTGTTCATTTATATACTGGTATAACACATTTTGTTCATCCATAGTTATTTTATTGTTATGATTTTGTTCCACGCTTAATTCTTCTATTAATATAGTCATAGGTTCGCTAAGTTCAATTTCATTCTTCTTTTCTAATGCTTTACCTGTTGACAAATCATTAATAAACTCTTCATGCTTAACCAGACTCTTTAGAAATTTTCCGTCTAAATTATAATAGTCTTCAACAGTATAAAATATTGTTGATACCTTATTATTCATTCTGATTGTCTCTGTAATAGTATTTAACTTTTGATACCCAACTTTTTCTAAAATGCCTTCTTTATTTTTTTCGAATGTTTCAATTACGAAAGCTTCTGTAGTAATATCTTTCATTTCATCTTTTATGGATGTGGATTCAGCCAGACTAATACTAGGACCAATAACGCTAAGTAATAGAGTTATGATTATCGTTAAGTAAAAAGGGCGATATAATTTTTTACTCATTTTTTAGCACCTCATTTAATAGAATTTTGAACAGACCGAACTCATCAAGAACTATTTTCACTCCTTTATTTAGCATTTGAGTTCCTCTATCCTAACTCTATTATACGATATATTTTGAAAATTCAGTTTGTGTAATCTGGGTTGATTTGAGTGTTTAATCAACGGAATTCTGAGAATATTACGTAACTTAAATTAGGCGATTATGTGGTATACTTGCTTCAAAGCATTACAGTTAATAGCAGAATCCCAACTGTATCGACAAAATAAGTTTTAGTATGCGTTTAATTTATCTATATAGAAATATATAGTTGTGAGTTAAGATAATTATCATGGGAGGAATTATATTCTGATGACAAAGAAATATTCATTTAATAACAAGAGAATTAAAGTTATGATTATTTGGATTTCATCTTTGCTTATTTTATTTATCTCTATTCTATACATTGCTGATCGAAATAAGTATGCCAATGAAGAGATTCAATTAGAAAAGGAAAATATACATTTATATGATTTAAAAGTTGAAACCCCATTGAGGTTTCTAGTAAATTATCTAGGAGTTCAACCAGTCGAATTAGTAGACTGGGAAGAGCAACAATTTCTTGAGGATCTCTCTACTACTTTCAATAATATAGAAACCGGAATATCTAATATAAACAATCTAGAGATAGGATTAATTCCTAAAAGAATACGCGAACTACTTCATAATCTACAAGAAGAAGTTATATCCTTACAAGAAAATATAAACAAAGAAAAATCATTAGATCAAGATACAAAAGAAAAAATCGTGAACTTTTCCAAATCCATCTCTTTATGTAAAGTGGAAGAATTAAACAGAAGTTGGGAGGAAATTGAATCAGAACTTGAGTGTTTAAATGAGTTAGTAAGATAGTGGGGATATTTGTAGGTCTAATTCAGTACTAGAAAACTTAGATGAGGATTTTGTAAAACGCGCTAAACAATTAGAGGTTGAAGGAAAGAATTTAGAAGAAGAGCAAATCTATTACTGAACCTTCTTTAGTATATAGAAGATACTTGTTGTAGTTTTGATATTAATTTCACTATTTCAAAGGGGGTTAGCAATATTAACGGGACTGTACTAGCTGATTTTAAGTGCAGGTTTACCGATAGTAGTACCATTAAATGACTATTACATCCTTGAATCCTTGAAAGGTGCTGATCTTATAGTTGCTGGTTACGGAAGTAAAGGGTGTCCTAAAAATAGGGACAATGAAGTGTAGAAATTATTAAAAGGTTATAATGTGTCGTGCTTTTCAGATTCACTTTAACGAGTAGTAGCAGGCATCAGTGCGTCCGTTTACCCTATCTAATAATAAAATCTTGTAACAATTGAATCCTACTTGAAGAATACACTTCCACTCTGCTTTGTAAGACAATGACTTCATCAAATGTTTTCTGAATGTCTTCCCATTGATCATCAGAAAGAATAGGCATTTGTACATCGTTAGCTGATTCAAACCATTCTTCTAACAACTTAACATGTCTGGTGCAAATACTAAACTAAAATTGACAGTATTTGCTCGATGAAACTGAACACCTTTCTGCTCAAATCAACTTCTATTAGTTAAGATTTAGGCATACATAACTGAACGTGAAGGATCATGAATTTGTTTAAATTAGAAGTGTGCATCAATTGAAAAGGCAAGTTTTTTAAAATCGCTATTGCTCATGTATGGCTAACATTTTGCTAACGCAATTCCATAAAAAACGGTAAAACAACGTTAAAGATATTACAGTCAACAACACTAAAACATTGATTTACCGCACTTAATACACCTCTCGTTAAAGAAATTACACACTCTCATCTAATGGGCGGCATGATGTAAGGCTTATGCCTGTCGAATAATCTCGATTGAGAAGTAGTAAAGGCTATTTCTTACCTATTTTTGAAGTAGACTCTTATAAATAATGTATTTGAATTAGTTAAAAACCGCTTCCTATAAAAAATAAGGAAGTGGTTTTTGGTGTTTTTCAAAATTTACTTATCAAGATAAATAAGAAGGATATCATTATTAATACAATGGTTATTATTCAGGGCAAACTGGAAATCCATGTATATCCTGGATTGTATACATATCATATTGCATTAAGGCGAATTGTGTTTGATATAGGTATTTCATAATAAGAAGCTTTCCACTTGAGGCCCCGCATAAAACCCTTGAAGCTCCTGTTCCATCTAGGACGAAGTATTTAGTAAAAGGAATAATACAAGATATATGATAATGACTCATATTGTTCTGAAGTATAACCGATATGAATAGGGTTAATCGTTTCATATTGTTCTTCTGTTAACATTGGTAACAATTTCTTCTTTGGTACCTATTGCTAGTAGCTCGATACCAATTGAATAGTCATTTAACTTATTTTCATATGATAAATAATTAGTTAATCTACCTTTTCCGGCATGGTAGGCGATACGGTCTTCTGGAACAAAACGATAGATTTGCCCTGCTCGATCGATAACATAATGCGTAGATACACCGTACTCCTTGAAAACTTCAAATGTATCTTCAATTTGATACGGGTTATCAGGCTTGTTTTGGGCATTGCTACTAAAATGAAGTAGAACATGGGTAATTGGTGTATCTCTTTTTTCAGAAACCTGTTCAGGTAAATACCTATTAATTATGGAGTCCTCAATAGATAACTGCATTGACTGTACTTGCTTATCTCCTGACTCCTCAGATTCTACTGTATTACAACCTATTAAAATAAATAGTGCATCATTGTGATGGCCAACCTCAACTTCTTCATTACTTCCCCTCCAATATCACTATCGGAGGAATTTGAAAGATGTTTAGGTATGGTCAGAATGTTGTAAGCTCTAATTTTGGTTAGGTTCAGTACAGATCTACCGTAGAGAATCTAGAATGAATTTGTTCCATGACTTTTGTCACTTGCGAATCTATTTATCTATGTTATAGTAAATTTGAAAACTGAAAAGAGTTAACCACTGGGGGAGTCTTTGAGCAAGACTGAGACGTGTATAGATACGCGGACCCTTAGAACCTGATCTGGCTCATACCAGCGTAGGGAAGTGGATCGCACGTCTTCCATGGTTATCTTACGCCGATATGCGAGCCGCTTCTTCAACGTATTTGTTGAGTGAAGCGGCTTTTTTGGTTTTCCAAAAATGAATAAGGAGTGGTTAGGATGACATTTTGTGAAAAGGTAAGAAAGAAATGCGATGATATTTGGGAGGCAAGTTTTCAACATCCATTCATTACAGCACTTGCAGATGGGACATTGCCTGAGGAGGTATTCAAATATTACGTTCTGCAAGACTCCTACTACTTGCAACACTTTGCAAAGGTCCACGCAATGGCTGCTGTACAGGCAAAGGATTTATCAACAGTACAACGATTTGCACAGCATGCAGATGAAACTTGCGGTGCGGAAATTTTATTGCATGAGGGCTTCTTTGAACTATTAGGCATTACAGATGAAGATATCGAAAACTTTGAACCAGCCCCGATAGCTTACGCTTATACATCGCATTTATATCGAGTTGGATTAGAAGGTGACTTGTCTGCAACTTTATCTGCGTTACTACCATGTTACTGGCTATATTATGAAATCGGCGAGAGGCTGAAGGATGCAAAACCAAATCACCCAATCTATGACAAGTGGATTGCGACTTACAGCTCAGAATGGTTCGAACAAGCAACCCGTGAACAAATCGATCGCTTAAATAAGCTGACAGAAAATCTCTCAAAAGACCGGCATAAAGAATTAGAATCCCACTTCATTAAAAGTACACATTATGAATTACAATTTTGGGAAATGGCTTGGACAAAACAAAAATGGTCTCTGTTAATAGATGAGGTGAATGCATGATGACACAATCCCTATTGTTGAGAGAATTACGTGCACAAAATCCGTTAGTCCACTGCATCACTAATATTGTCGTTGCAAACTTTCAAGCCAACGGCCTATTAGCATTGGGTGCTTCTCCAATTATGGCTAATTCAGTCGAAGAGGTAACAGATGTAGCGACAATCTCCTCTAGTCTATTGCTTAACATCGGTACATTGGATAGTTCGGCGGTTGAATCGATGATAGTGGCTGGTAAAAGTGCAAATGAAAAAGGCCACCCAATTGTATTAGACCCGGTTGGTGTAGGGGCGACTGCCTATCGGAAAAGGGCAGTTGAAGAACTCCTTTCGAAATTAGATGTTACACTTATCCGCGGAAATGCTGGTGAAATTGCTACACTTGCTGGTGTTAAGTGGAAAACAAAGGGTGTTGATGCAGGTGAAGGAACAGCAAATATTACGGTAGCAGCAAAAAAGGTGGCGCGTCTCTATCGTTGCCTTGTTGCTGTTACTGGTGAGACTGATATCGTGACGGACGGTAATAAGATCATCCGGTTAACTGGTGGGCATCCACTTATGACAAGGATAACCGGAATGGGTTGTTTGTTAAGCGCCGTAACTGCTGCTTTCCTTTCTATCAGTACGCATTCTATAGATACTGTCGCTTATAGTCTTGCCTTTTACAAAAAAGCGGGTGAATTGGCAGTGGAGAATGCTTCAGGTCCGGGAGATTTTACTATTCATTTCTTAAATGCCCTACACTACTTGGATGATGAGACAATTAATGCTAATGATTATTTAGGCGAAGAGGTGGTTGAAGAATGATTTCAGTTGCTCTAACTATAGCTGGCTCAGATAGTGGAGGTGGAGCAGGTATACAGGCTGATTTAAAAACCTTCCAGGAACTTGGTACATTTGGAACTTCAGTATTAACGGCGGTTACTGCACAAAATACAATGGGTGTTCGTGCGGTTCAACCTATTAATATAGATATGGTCATAAATCAACTTGAAGCGGTGATGGATGATTTTTCTGTTGGAGCAATCAAAACAGGAATGTTGTTTTCTGCAGAAATTATTGAGGCTGTTGCCAACACTTTGGCCCGCTATTCGAAATATCCTTTAGTTATAGACCCTGTCATGATTGCGAAAGGTGGTGCTTCACTACTTCAACAAAGTGCAATCGTTGCCTTAAAGGAATGTCTCATCCCAATGGCTTCTCTACTGACACCAAATATACCTGAAGCAGAAGTATTGACCGGTATGTCTATTTCTTCTTTAACAGATATGGAGATCGCCGCTAATCGATTTTTAGAGATGGGAACAGGCGCTGTACTAATGAAAGGTGGGCATCGACAGGATACGCTTTTTGCGGAGGATTTATATATATCAGCAAGTGGCGAATACCTTCTCATGAAGAGCAAGCGAATTGATACCAAAGATACCCATGGAACAGGCTGCACGTTTGCAGCAGCCATAACTGCAGAGCTTGCGAAAGGTGCGCTGATGTCAGAAGCTGTGGTTACGGCAAAACAATATATTCATGCAGCTATTGAAGATGGGCTACATCTCGGTAAAGGAAATGGACCAACAAACCATGCTGCATTTCGAAATCGAAGCAATGCAAAACGAAAGGATGTTGAATTAATTGGGAAAAGTTGATGTGCTGCTTTACTTTATCATGGGGTCGATTAATGCAAAAGATCCTTTAAGGGTTTTGGAGGCTGCATTAGAAGGAGGGATTACATGTTTCCAATTGCGTGAAAAAGGGTCATGCGCACTCCAAGGGAAGGAAAAGAAGGCATTTGCGGAAAGTTGCCAAAGATTATGCTATCAATTTGATGTTCCATTTATCATCAATGATGATGTTGATCTCGCACTCGAACTGAATGCGGATGGTGTCCATATTGGCCAGGACGATGCAGAGGCTCGGTCTGTTCGACGTAGGATCGGGACTAGTAAAGTGTTGGGAGTTTCGGTACATACAGTGGAGGAAGCAAAAAAAGCAATAGAGGACGGAGTGGATTATGTTGGAATGGGGCCAGTATATCAGACGACTTCCAAGGAGGATGCTAAGTCTGTTGCAGGAACTGCGGTGATAAAAGAAGTAGCAACACTGTATCCTGATTTGCCAATTGTAGGAATAGGTGGAATAACAGTTGATAATGGCGCTCCGGTTTTCCAGGCGGGTGCCCACGGAATATCGGTCATTTCAGCCATCGCAAGGGCTAAAAATCCTAAAATGGCAACAGAAATTCTGAAGGAAAAGGCGTTGCAATGGCGTAATGAAAGGAGCTTAGTTCAATGAATACGTGAAAAATAGTTCTTATGTCCGTACTTACTGCCATTGTGGTAGCGGGATCCATTTTCATCTCCTTTCCTGCTGGGATTGCTCGAGCTTACCCAGTTCAACATGCGGTAAATGTCATTGCGGCAATACTATTAGGGCCTTTTCCAGCCATTGTGATTGCTTTCATGACTGGCTTAGTCCGGATAAGGACTGGTACTGGTTCATTGCTTGCTTTTCCTGGAGGAATGATTGGAGCTGCATTTGCAGGATGGTTGTATAAACGTACTAGACAAATATGGTTAGCGGCATTAGGAGAAATAATAGGAACAGGTATCATTGCTTCGCGATATTTGATAAAGGCTCTTCCATCATTCCAGCACCTTTTATTGAACCTGGATGCAGTACAGGTGAAGATGGCGCAGGAGTCCCCCATTAAAATTTCAGATGGGGCTTAAAGGATGAATTTTTATTGTTTTGTTTCTCAAGCGTAGGTCCATTAAAATAAGTGGATTCAGCCATGGTAGGTGATTGACTATAGAAGGCTATCATGCTGATTAAGGCAATAGGTAATAATGCATAGATTAATTTACGCAACTTCCTCTCCTCCTTAATAGTATCATTATAGAAAACGCTTCCATAAGTGATTATAAAAAAAGAATGATAACATGTACATGCATCATATGTATCAAATGTGATGGGAAATACCAATAGATAGTGACTTGAGGAGTGGGTGTAATGACCAGAGGCAGTTATGCAAATTTTTAAGTCCGTTAGAATTTATGAAAAGACTGACCCAAAAGGCTCTAAGTGGTAGTCCTTTGGGTCAGCTAATTTCTATTAATTTACTAACTCTAGGGTTCTCTTTAATTCTATTGTTCACCTGACACTATAATATATTCATCATCTACTTTGCGCTTTTAGCGTACTCTGCTGTTGCTGTGAATAGTACATCTGTTGATGAATTAAGTGCTGTTTCACAAGAATCCTGTAAGACACCGATGATGAAGCCAATTGCAACTACTTGCATTGCAACATCATTTGATATTCCGAATAAGCTACAAGCTAGTGGTATCAGTAATAGAGAACCACCAGCAACACCAGAAGCACCGGCAGCAGATACAGCTGAAAGAACGATAAGGATTAATGCTGTAAAAATGTCCACCTCTATGTTCAGTGTGTGGACTGCAGCTAGAGTTAAGACGGAAATGGTAACTGCAGCACCACCCATATTGATGTTACCACCTAATGGAATGGAGATGGAATATGTATTTTTATCCAAATTCAATTTCTCACATAACCGCATATTTACTGGGATATTAGCTGCTGAACTCCTAGTAAAGAATGCTGTCAGACCACTTTCCTTCAAACAAGTGAAAACAAGTGGATATGGATTTCTACGAATATTGAAGTATACAATAGCAGGATTAACGACAAGAGCTACAAAGAACATAGATCCTAGTAATACTAGTAGTAGTTTTCCATAACCGAGTAGTGATGATAATCCACTAGTAACAATCGCATTAAATACTAGACCCATAATACCGATTGGAGCGAAGTTAATAACCCATTTTACTAATACAGAGATTGCATCAGAGAAGTTTTCTAACATTTTTTTAGTAGAATCAGCTGCATTCCTTAATGCCAATCCAAAGAGAATAGCCCAAGTTAAAATACCAATATAGTTTGCATTCATAAGTGCATTTACAGGATTATCCACAATATTAAAGAGTATATTTTCTAATACTTCCATAATCCCACTTGGTGGAGTTAGATCTTCTGCTCCAGAAGTTAGAGTTAATGAAACTGGGAAGAGATAACTGGCTAAAACACCTACTAAACCAGCAAGTAATGTACCAACCGCATATAATAGAAGGATAGATTTCATATTTGTTTTATTGCCTTTTTTATGGTTAGAAATAGCATGAATAACAAGGATAAAGACTAATACCGGTGCTATAGCTTTTAATGCACCGACGAATAAGTCACCAAAAATGGTGATCCAACTTGCTCCATTAGGAACTACTAAAGCTAAAATAATCCCTAGAATTAAACCCATTAGTATTCGTTTAACAAGACTTATTTGATTCCACTCGTTCCAGACATTTTTCATTTGAATAACCTCCAATTATATTTATAATGATTACTCCAAATAAAGAAAAATAATGCACTATTGACCATAATCCCTCACTTTCATTTACTTATTTTTATATAAAAAAACATACCCATCCCTAAAAAGGGACGAGTATGTTACCCGTGGTTCCACCCAACTTCCCATAAGTAATACCTTATGGCTTTAGTGCTTTAACGCAGCAGTACGGTATTGGATACTTTAAATTCCCCAATACGGCTCTAAGGTGGTAAATTATTTTCCTTTGTTTAGGAAGTTCTCAGCAGTACCTTCCCTCTCTGGTAAACTGGTAAAATAATTCATATCCTTTTCATTGCCGATTTTCATATATAAAAAATAAAAAACATACGCATCCTTATAATAAGGACGAGTATGTTACCCGTGGTTCCACCTAATTTCCCATAAGAAGTACTTATGGCTCCAGTGCTTTAACGCAGCAATACGGAAATGGTTACTATATTACCCAATCAGCTCCAAGGTGGTAAGTTACAGTTCCAAGCTAGGAAGTTTCCAGCAAATCCTTCCCTCTCTGTAAACCGAAAAAAATAACTCATGTCCTTTTCGATGCTTTTAAAAGTTAATTTTTAATTTATAGACCATAATATAACGTTTGCTGAATTATTGCAATAGTTTTTTGAAAATATTTTGATGATTTGTATTGCACATTGATCGGTGTTTTGAATCAATTAACAGCCGAAGATATTCCAAATGAATCTCCAAAAGAAGAAATCATCACGACAATCCAACATTCACAAAACTATGAAATCGACGATATTATCGAAGCCAACTTTCCTAAAATTACAACTGTCGAAGGGGGTTCTAGTAATGCTGAGATTTTTGCCACAACCCAATTTGGCTTGACGGAGTTAAGTGCACTCTTAGCTGAAACTGTTAATCCACATCCAGCTGTAATAGAATTAGCAAATTCCAGTCCACTTCTCTTGGAGTATAACGAAGGAGCCTTAATGGATGAAAAAGTTCAAGTTAGGAATATGGATGCTTTTACTTTCTTAGAAGATACTGATCAGTGGTTTGATGTTATTATTGTTGATTTACCTGATCCAAATAATGAAAGCTTGAACAAATTGTATACAAAGGAATTCTATTCTTTAGTTCGGAATCATTTAAAGCCTGGTGGAGCAGCGATGATCCAAGCGACAAGTCCGGTTTTTGCAAGAGAAGTTTACTGGACGATCTCGGAGACTGTTGCATCGACTGGATTATACGTTAAAAACTTGCATGTCGATGTACCTAGCTTTGGAAATTGGGGCTTTGTGATGGCTAGTCGTGAAGAGATTAATTTGGAAGACCTAGAAATTGATGTAGAGACTAAAATTCCTAACTACTGAATTAATTCCAGCATTAGGTGTATTTGGTAAAGATGAAGATAAAAAGATTGAGAAGAGTAATGGGGAGCTTGTGGAATTTAGACCTAATACATTAATTGACCCACATTTGATTCAGATATATGAGCGGGCTTGGGTGAATTATTAGTTGAAAAGAAACTAAATTTAAAAAACTCTTGCAAATCTCTAAACTATTCATTATAATAAATTCAATATTTAAATTTAATGATTTTTATTTGTAAAGACGATGATAAGGAAAAGTAGGATTTAGATTATTTTTCACAGAGAGCTTCGGTAGCTGAAAAGAAGCAAAAATACGAATCTGAACAATGGCCTTGGAGTTTCGTGCTGAACTTATTCGATTGATATTAGTAGGTTACGACGAGATTTGGTGCTCGTTATCAACACCAC
>Ga0079224_100010310_pt1 | contig 12814 bp, 13 predicted proteins | sample Stecom2015_FD_80414 | JGI IMG/M metagenome (GOLD analysis project Ga0079224, IMG submission 80414) | Agricultural soil microbial communities from Utah to study Nitrogen management - Steer compost 2015 | ecosystem: Environmental > Terrestrial > Soil > Agricultural land | place: USA: Utah...
TGCAGGCCGCAGTCCTGCGCGTGAAGTTGCGGCACCTCGAGCAATGGACCGAGGCGCGGCGCCGGGCGGCCGCTTCCTACGGCGAACTCCTCGCCGATACCGGCATCGTTCTGCCGCATGCGCCGGAGCACTGCCGGCACGTCCATCACATCTATGCCATCCGCACCCGAGCGCGGCGTCAATGGCAGGAGGCGCTTTCGGAGGCCGGCATACAAACCGGCATCCACTATCCCACGCCGGTTCATCTGCTGCCGGCGCATGCCGACCTCGGCTGCCGCCCCGGTGACTTCCCGCTCTCGGAAGAAGCGGCGAACCAGGTTCTGTCCTTGCCGATGTTCCCCGAGCTCAGCGAGGCACAGCGCATGGAGGTCGCGGAAGCCGTGCGGGCGCTTGCCGTTCGTGGATCGAAGCTACCCAACCTCGCACCGACGGGCTGATGGATCGAGTGGCACCCGGCGCCTCGGCACAGGGAGACCGGCTTTCGGAAGAGCTGCTCGTGTTTCCCTGCAACGGAAACGGCCTCGAAGCGATCGACTGCCTCGCAGCGGGCCAGACGATCGTCGGCTTCGTCGACGATGCCGAGGCAAAGAAGGGTTCGCGCGTGCACGGCGTGCCCGTCCATGGACGCGAGCTTCTGGTGCAACGCCCGGAAGCGAAGGTACTCGCGGTTCCCGGCAGTCCGTCGTCGTATCGCTCGCGCAGGCAGGTCATCGAAGGACTCGGCGTGTCCGGCGCCCGCTTCGCGCGCGTCGTGCACGCGTCGGCCCGCATCTCGCCGATGGCCGCCATCGGCCGCAACGTGCTCATCATGGCGGGCGTCGTCGTCACGGCGAACGCCGTCATCGGCGATCACGTGTGCATCCTGCCGAACACCGTCGTTCATCACGATGTGATCGTGGGCGCCTGGACCCTGATCGGCTCCAATGTGACCCTCGCGGGGGGAGTCGAGCTCGGCGAGAACTGCTACATCGGCAGTGGCACGAGCGTGATGAACGGGCTGCGCGTTGGGCGCGGGGCGCTCGTGGGGCTGGGCAGCACGCTCATCCGCGACGTGGAGCCGGAGACGGTCGTCGCCGGCAGCCCTGCCCGCGTTCTGCGGACCGGATGAGAACCGCCGATGCCCGGTTCAGCTGCTCACGCCAGATGCCTTCGGGCCAGCCCGATGTCGCTTGATGTCGAGCTTTCGTGGATCGATACTCTCCCGTCGAGACAGCCGACAGCTGCCTCGATCCGGCTTTCCAGTCAGTCGGAGTTGCGTCCAACATGATCCTCGTCACCGGCGGCGCAGGCGTCATCGGCGCCAACCTCGTCCTGGACTGGATTCGCGAGATCGGCGAGCCGATCCTGAACCTGGACGGCCTGACCTACGCAGGCAATCGCCACAACCTCGCGGCGCTGGAGAACTCGAACGAACACGTCTTCGTGCACGGCGACATCCGCGATCGTCCGCTGCTGGATGCGCTGCTGATGACGCACCGTCCCCGCGCGCTCGTCCACTTCGCCGCCGAGAGTCATGTCGACCGCTCGATCCACGGACCCGGTGCCTTCATCCGCACCAATGTCGAGGGCACCTTCACGCTCCTGGAGGCGACGCGCGCGTATTGGTCGACGCTGCCCGAGGTCGAAGGTCGCGCATTCCGCTTCCTGAACGTGTCGACCGACGAGGTCTACGGATCGCTCGGGCCCGAGGACCCACCCTTCTCGGAATCGACCCCCTACTCCCCGAACAGCCCGTACGCGGCTTCCAAGGCCGCCGCCGATCATCTGGCGCGTGCCTGGTTCCATACCTACGGATTGCCGGTCCTGATCACGCACTGCTCGAACAACTACGGGCCCTTCCAGTTCCCCGAGAAGCTGATCCCGTTGGCGCTCGTGAATGCGCTCGCGGGCCGGCCCCTGCCGCTCTACGGTGACGGCCTGAACGTGCGTGACTGGCTCTACGTCGGCGACCACTGCGCGGCCATCCGCGAGGTGCTGGCGCGGGGACGGCCAGGAGAAACCTACAACGTGGGCGGTAGGAGCGAGCGCACCAACCTGCAGATCGTGCAGGCGATCTGCGCCCTGCTCGACGAACTCCGCCCTCACCCGGAAGGGCCGCACGCGCGCCTGATCCAGTTCGTCCCCGATCGTCCGGGTCACGACCGGCGATATGCAGTCGACACCAGGAAGATCGAGAGCGAGATCGGGTGGCGGACGAGGGAAAGCTTCGAGTCCGGGCTGCGACGGACGGTGCGCTGGTATCTGGAGAACGAAGACTGGGTGCAGACAGTCCAATCGGGGGCGTACCGGGAATGGATCGACAGCCACTACGGCGCGACGAGGGCGGCGTGAAGCCTTCGCGCCGGAAGGGAATCGTGCTGGCCGGCGGGTCCGGCACGCGCCTTCATCCCGTGACGATGGCCGCTTCCAAGCAGCTGCTGCCCGTCTACGACAAGCCGATGGTGTACTACCCGCTGTCGGTTCTCATGCTCGCGGGAATCCGCGACATCCTGGTGATCTCCACGTCGCATGACCTGCCGATGTTCCAGCGCCTGCTCGGCGATGGGAGCACCTGGGGTGTTCGACTCGAGTACGCGGTGCAGCCGGCTCCCGAAGGCATCGCGCAGGCGTTCACGATCGGTGCCGACTTCGTCGGCCACCAGCCCTCGGCACTCGTGCTCGGAGACAACCTCTTCTACGGTCACGACCTGATGGCCCGGCTTCGGGAAGCCGATCGACGCGAAGACGGTGCGACGGTCTTCGCATATCCGGTCAACGACCCGCAGCGATACGGCGTCGTCGAGTTCGACCGTTCTGGCCGAGCGATCAGCATCGAGGAGAAGCCCGCGCAGCCCAAGAGCCGCTACGCAGTAACCGGGCTTTACTTTTACGATTCCCGCGTCGTCGACATTGCGCGCGGCATCCGTCCCTCCGCGCGCGGTGAGCTCGAGATCACCGACGTCAACCTCGCCTACCTCGCGGCCGGCAAGCTCGACGTGCAGCGACTGGGCCGTGGCGACGCATGGCTGGACACCGGTACCCATGAATCGCTGCTCGAAGCCTCGCAGTTCATCCAGACGATCGAGAAGCGTCAGGGCTTGAAGGTCGCGTGCCCCGAGGAGATCGCCTGGCGGCAGGGCTGGATCGATGACGCACGGCTGCGCGAGAGGGCCGAGGCGCTCGCGAAGAGCGGTTACGGTGCATATTTGCTGGGTTTGCTCGACGACCGGGTCTTCTGATGCTTCGAGGGGCGCCGCACTTCCACGCAACCAGGAATTGCGATGAACGTCTTCGCAACCGATCTCCCCGACGTGCTCCTCATCGAACCGAAGGTCTTCGGCGATGCACGCGGCTTCTTCTACGAGAGCTGGAACGAGCGTGATTTCGTCGCGGCGACGGGAGTGGAGCTACGCTTCGTCCAGGACAATCATTCGCGGTCCCGAAAAGGTGTCCTGCGCGGCCTGCATTACCAGCTCCGGCAGCCGCAAGGCAAGCTGATCCGGGTCGTACGCGGGTCGATTTTCGATGTGGCGGTCGACCTTCGCCGCTCCTCTGCGACGTTCGGGTGCTGGATGGGCGTGGAGCTCACCGAAGAAACCCACCGGCAGCTCTGGGTCCCACCGGGCTTCGCGCACGGGTTCCTCGTGCTTTCGGAAGTCGCGGACGTGCTGTACAAGGCCACCGATTACTACGCGCCCGAGGACGAGCGAACCCTGCTGTGGAATGACCCGCGGCTGGGCGTCCGGTGGCCGCTCCGCGGGCTCGAGCCCGTGCTGTCCGGGAAGGATGCGGCCGGGCGCCCCTTGGAATCGTGCGAAGTCTTCAAATGAAGGGCTCGGCGACTCCGCGAATCGTGCTCCTCGGCGCGCAAGGGCAGCTGGGTTGGGAACTCGCGCGAAGCTTGCAGGCGCTCGGCGAGCTAGTGGCCTGGAACCGGGGCGACGCGGATCTTTCCGAACCTCTTGCGCTCGTCGAACCCCTGGCGGCACTCGCGCCCGACGTGGTGATCAGCGCGGCCGCCTACACCGCAGTCGATCGAGCCGAGCAGGAGCCCGAGCTTGCGATGATCGTCAACGGCGTTGCGCCGGGTGTCATGGCAGACGCGGCGAGACGCGCGGGCGCCCTCTTCGTTCACTATTCCACGGACTACGTCTTCGACGGCTCGGGAATCGCCCCGCGCAGCGAGCACGATGCCGCCAGCCCGATCAATGAGTACGGCCGGTCCAAGCTGGCCGGGGAGCAGGCGGTTGCGGCGGCGGGCGGCGACTGGCTGGTCCTGCGAACGAGTTGGGTCTATTCCGCGCGCGGAAACAACTTCGTCCGAACGATGCTTCGGCTGGGTAGCGAGCGCGAGACGCTGCGCGTAGTCGACGACCAGGTCGGCGCGCCGACCTCTGCGCGGTTCCTGGCCGATGCGACCGCGCTGATCGTTGGGCAGGCGCTGGCGGAGCGCCGCTGCGGCGACTTTGCTTCGGAACTGCTGCACCTGAGCGCCTCGGGCGAAGCCAGCTGGCACGCGTTTGCGGCGGCCATCTTCGAGGGCTGGCGTGCTCTCGAAAGGGGTGCGGGGCTGAAAGTGCGCGAGCTGGTTCCGATCCGGTCGGCCGAGTACCCGACTCCAGCGGCAAGGCCGCTGAACTCGCGGCTCGACTGCTCGCGCGTCTCGTCGCGCTTCGGCTTGTACCGTCCCCATTGGAAGGCCGGCCTCGATCTGATTCTGGCCGAGCTTGCCGGCTCCTGCGGCGCATAGGGTCGACGCCAGCCGGCTGCACTACGTCGAGGCTCAGCGCAGCACCTCGAGCGCGCGCTCCAGATCGGCGCGAATTGCGTCCAGCTCGCGCGCGAACTGGTCTTCCGCCGCAGCGGCGTCCGTCGGCATCGTTGCAGCCGGAGCGCTTTCTGCAGCCGCTGCCGGGTCGCGCCCCTTCCCCGCCTGCTGCGCCTCGCCGAGCCGGTTTCGCGCCCCGCTGATCGTGAAGCCCTGCTCGTAAAGCAGCTCGCGGATGCGACGCACCAGCAGCACCTCGTGGTGCTGGTAGTAGCGGCGGTTGCCGCGCCGCTTCATCGGGCGCAGCTGCGTGAACTCCTGCTCCCAGTAGCGCAGCACGTGCGGCTTGACGCCGCACAATTCGCTCACCTCTCCGATGGTGAAATAGCGCTTCGCGGGAATCGGCGGCAACGCTGCCTTCGTGTCGGTCCTGTTCTGCATCGTGTGCCATGCCGGGCGCGCGCGCCGGGCAACGTTCAGGTCTCGCTGCCCTCGATCTGCGACTTCAGCTTCTGGCTCGCGTGGAAGGTAACCACGCGGCGGGCCGAGATCGGGATCTCCTCGCCCGTCTTCGGATTCCGGCCGGGACGCTGGGGCTTGTCGCGCAGCTGGAAGTTGCCGAACCCCGACAGCTTCACGGATCCGCCGCGCTCCAGGGCGCCGCGAATCTCGTCGAAGAAGGTCTCGACCATGTCCTTCGCTTCACGCTTGTTCAGGCCGACGCGCTCGAACAGCATCTCGGCGAGCTCCGCCTTCGTCAGCGTGAAGCCCTCGCCCGCGCGGGCGGGCGAAGCGGCGCCGGAAGCCGGCTGCGACTCGGCGATGGCGGGCGACGAAACCGGCCGGTGCGCCGTCGCCTCGGGCTGCAGGGAATCGGCCTTCGCTTCGACGGACGCCTCGGTGCGATGGTCCGGGACCGCGTGGCCGAACGGGATCATCGTTTCCGCCATCGTTCTCGAATCTCGTGGGATCGGGGCTACGGCTGTTCGCTGCGGCCGCCGGCACGCAGCTTCGCGCCGAGCGAAGCGGCGAGCCGGGAGACGATCGCCTCGACCGCTTCGGCCGCCTCGGCCTCGCTCAGCGTACGCCGAGTATCTTGCATCCACAACCGGAAGGCAAGGCTTTTTTCCTTATTTTCCAATCCCTTACCGCGATATTCGTCGAACAGGCGCACGTTCCGGACGACCGCGGCAGCCGGGACCTGGGCCCTCGCCGCGTCGATTTCGTCGAGCACGCGAGCCGCCGGCAGGTCTACGTCGACGACCAGTGCGAGGTCGCGCACGATCGGCGGGAAGCGGGAGCTTTCCTCCGGCGCCGGGATGCGTCGCGCGAGCGCAGGCGCCAGCTCGATCTCGGCGAGGATCGGCGGCATCGGCAGCTCCAGCAGCTGCTGCAGCTGCGGATGCAGCTCGCCGATCCAGCCGATCGACCGGCCGTCCACCGAAATGCGCGCGCTGCGGCCGGGATGCAGCGCCGGGTGGGACGCGGCTTCGAAGCGCAGGGCGAGCTCGACGACGGCCTCGAGGTCGCCCTTGAGGTCGAAGAAATCGGTTCGTCGCGGCGGCGCGCCCCACTGCTCGTCGTACTGGGGGCCGTAGGCGAGCAGCGCGACGCGCTGCGGCTGAGCGACGCCCGTCACCTGCCCGGCGGCTTCGGCGGCGTCGCCCGCCGCGGCGGAGTCCGCCGACGCATCGGTCGCACCGGCGCCGCGCGCTGCGGCGAACACGCGCCCGATCTCGAACACGCGCACGCGCTGGGCCTTGCGGTTCAGGTTCGAGCGCAACGTTTCGACGAGCCCGCCCCACATCGTCGTGCGCATGACGTCCATCTGGGCGGCGATGGGGTTCAGCAACCGGATCGGCTCGACCTCGCTCAGGCGCCGGTCGAGCGTCGAATCGACGAAGCTGTAGGTGACGACTTCCTGGTAGTCGCGCGCGGCGATGCAGTGCGCGAGCGCGTGCACGCTGCGCCGGGCTTCGGGCACCGGCCGCATAGGCAGCGGTCCGACCGGAGCGCGTACGGGCAGCCGCTCGTAGCCCCAGATGCGAACGACCTCCTCGATCAGGTCTTCCTCGATCTGCAGGTCGAAGCGGTAGGACGGCGGCTGCACGAGGAAGACGCTGCCGTCGCGCTCGGTCGGCAGTCGCAGCCGCTCGAAGACCGCGGCGATCTCGTCGTCGCCGATGTCGACCCCGATCACCTTGCGCGCGCGATCGCCGCGCAGGCGCACGGGCTCGCGCACCGGCAGCCCGGTGACGACGTCGTCGACCGGAGCCGCGCGTCCGCCGCAGATGTCGACGATGAGCCGCGTGATGTATTCGATGTGCTCGACGGTGGTGGCGGGGTCGACGCCGCGCTCGAAGCGTGCGCCGGCGTCGGTGGCGAGGCCGAAGCGTCGCGGGCGGCCGGCGATCGACGACGGCCACCAGAACGCGGCCTCGACGTACACGTTGCGCGTGTCGTCGGTGACCGCGGTGGCCTCGCCGCCCATGATGCCGGCGAGGCTCTCGACCCGGCCTCCGGCGGCGATGACGCCCACGGATTCGTCGAGCTCGATGCGCTGTCCGTTGAGCAGCTCGAGCGTCTCGCCGCGCCGGCCCCAGCGCACTTCCAGCGAGCCTTCGATGCGGTCGAGATCGAAGACGTGCGTAGGCCGGCCGAGCTCGAGCATCACGTAGTTCGAGATGTCGACGAGCGCGGCGATGCTGCGCTGCCCGGCGCGCTCGAGCCGACGCTTCATCCACTCCGGCGTGGGCGCCTTCGGATCGACGCCGCGAATGACGCGCCCCGAGAAGCGGCCGCAGAGATCGGGCGCTAGCACGCGCACCGGCAGCCGGTCGTCGAGCGTCACGGCAACCGGCTCGAAGACCGGCGCGGCGAGCGCGCCGCCGCTGAGCGCCGAGAGCTCGCGCGCGACACCGTAGACGCTCATGCAATGAGCGAGGTTCGGCGTGAGCTTGAGCTCGAAGACCGCCTCGTCGAGCTCGAGCGCCTCGCGCAGGTCGACGCCGAGCGGCAGCGCCGCATCGAGCGAAAGAATGCCGGCATGATCTTCGGACAGGCCCAGCTCGCGCGCCGAGCACAGCATGCCCTCGCTCGCCACGCCGCGCATCTTCACCGGCTTGATCTTCAGGCCGCCGGGCAGCTCCGCGCCCGGCAGCGCGCAGGCGACGCGCATGTCGGCAGCGACGTTCGGCGCGCCGCAGACGATCGTGCGCAGGTTGCCGTCGCCGGCATCGACGGTGCACACGCTCAGCCGATCGGCGTCGGGGTGGCGCGCGACCTCGACGACGCGCGCAACGACGACGCCGTGAAACGGCGGCGCCGCCTGCATCGTCTCCTCGACCTCGAGCCCCGCCATCGTCAGCCGTTCGGCGATCTCGGTGGCGCTCCAGTCGGTGGAAACGAAGCGGCGAAGCCAGCTCTCGGGTATGCGCATGGAAACCGGGACGTGTGGGTGTCGATCGGCCTAGCCGTTGAACTGCTGCAGGAAGCGCAGGTCGTTCTCGTAGAACAGGCGCAGGTCGCCCACGCCGTAGCGCAGCATCGCCAGGCGCTCGATTCCCGAACCGAAGGCGAAGCCGATGTAGCGCTCGGGATCGAGCCCGAAGTTGCGCACGACGTTCGGGTGCACCTGCCCCGAGCCGCTCACCTCGAGCCAGCGGCCGGCGAGCGGCCCGTCGGCGAAGCGCATGTCGATCTCTGCGGAAGGCTCGGTGAACGGGAAATACGACGGGCGGAACCGCACGTCGAGGTCGTCACGCTCGAAGAAGCGGCGCAGGAAATCGGCGTAGACGCTTTTCAGATCGGTGAAGCTCACGTGCTCGTCGATCCACAGTCCCTCGAACTGATGGAACATCGGCGAGTGCGTCGCGTCGGAATCGACGCGGTAGGTCTTGCCGGGTGCGATCACGCGGATCGGCGGACGATGCGCGCGCGCATAGCGGACCTGCACGGGGCTGGTGTGCGTGCGCAGCAGCAGCGGACGGCCGTCGGCATCGTGCGCATCGACGTAGAACGTGTCGTGCATTGAGCGCGCCGGATGATCGGGCGGCGTGTTCAATGCGGTGAAGTTGAAGAAGTCCTCCTCGATCTCCGGCCCGTCGGCGACGTCGAAGCCGATCGAGCGGAAGATCGCCTCGACGCGCTCGATCGTGCGCGTGAGCGGGTGCAGGCCGCCGGCGCCCAGGCCGCGGCCGGGCAGCGTGACGTCGATCGACTCCTGCGCGAGGCGCTCGCGCAGCGCCTCTTCGGCCAGCGCCGCTTCGCGTGCGCGCACGGCCTGCTCGATACGCTGCTTGGTCTCGTTCAGCGCGCGTCCGGCGGCCGCGCGCTCGGCGGGGGCGAGCGTGCCGAGCTTCTTCATCTCGACACTGAGCGCGCCGTCCCTGCCGACAGCGCGCGCCTTCGCGTTCGCGAGTTCGTGCGAAGTGCGGGCGGCGGCGATCTCGGCGAGCAGCCGCTCGACGGTGGCCGCCCACCCTGCGGAGGAAGTCATCGGCCTCTTCCGCTGCGCCGGCTCAGGCGGTACCGAGCGAGGCCTTCACCTGCGCGACGATCGCCGCGAAAGCGGGCTTGTCGGCGACGGCGAGATCGGCGAGGACCTTCCGGTCGAGCCCGATCGAGGCCTTGTTCAGCCCGGCGATGAACGTGCTGTAGTTCATCCCGTGCTCGCGCACCGCGGCGTTGATGCGGGTGATCCACAGCGCGCGGAACACGCGCTTCTTCGTGCGACGGTCGCGGTAGGCGTACTGGCCCGCCTTCATCACCGCCTGCTTGGCGACGCGGTAGACGTTGCCGCGGCGACCGCGATAGCCGCGTGCGGCGGCGAGAACCTTCTTGTGGCGCGCGCGCGCCGTCACTCCACGCTTGACTCGGGGCATCGCGCTCTCCTTATGCGTAGGGCAGCAGGGCCTTGACCGCCGGGGCGTCGGAAGCGTGCACTTCCGTGGTCCCGCGCAGCTGGCGCTTGTTCTTCGTGGTCTTCTTGGTGAGGATGTGGCGCTTGAACGCCTGGGCGCGCTTCACGCCGCCCGACGGACGCACGCGAAAGCGCTTCGCGGCACCCTTCTTCGTCTTCATCTTCGGCATCTTCGATTCCTGCTCTCTTCGAGTGCCTCGTCGGGTGTCCGGCAGACGCACCGGAGCTTCGGGAACCCGCTCGGCTTCTTCGGCGGCCGCCCGAGGCGGCCTTCCGCTTCGCGCAACGCACCGGCGCTGCGTGAATCCTTCGCGACGCCGCCCTCGAAGGCGGCGCCCGACCCGCGAGCGGCCGTCGCCGGCCGCGGGTCGCTACTTCTTGCGTTTCGGCGCGATGACCATGATCATCTGCCGTCCTTCGAGGCGCGGCATCTGCTCGACCTGCGCGATGTCCTCGACGTCGTTGCGCACGCGCTCGAGAAGGCGCACGCCGAACTCCTGATGCGCCATCTCGCGCCCGCGGAAACGCAACGTGATCTTGGCCTTGTCGCCCTCCTCGAGGAACCGCCGCAAATTGCGCAGCTTGACCTGGTAGTCGCCTTCGTCGGTACCGGGCCGGAACTTGACTTCCTTGACCTGGATGATCTTCTGCTTGGCCCGCGCCTCCGCCTGGCGCTTCTGTTCTTGGTACTTGAACTTCCCGTAGTCCATCAGGCGAGCCACGGGCGGGCGGGCGTGGGGGGCGATCTCGACGAGGTCGACTTCCGCATCTTCGGCCATCCGCAAGGCCTCGCGCAGGGGGACGATGCCGAGCGGCTCGTTGTCGATCCCGACCAGCCTCACTTCCGGGACGTTGATCTCGCCGTTGATGCGATGCGCGCGTTCAGTAGCGATGCTGCGTTCTCCAGTTCGTTACAGGGAAAGGCCGAACGCAACGCCGAAAGCAACGACGACGCCCGCTCCCCGGGGAGCATGCGAAATCATTGCGGTTGGGATCGCTTCAGCGCGACGTCTTCGGACAGCCGCGCCGCGAACGACCCGACATCGAGGACGCCGACCTCGGCACCCCCGCGCGCACGCACGGCCACCTTGCCAGCCTGCCGTTCCTTGTCACCGACGACGAGGATGTAGGGAACCTTCTGCAGGCTGTGCTCGCGGATTTTATAGTTGATTTTCTCGTTCCGCAAATCACATTCGACCCTAAACCCTTGTTTTACGAGGCTTTCTGCAACCTCCTGGGCATAGGACGCCTGCGCCTCGGTGATCGTCGCCACGACCGCCTGCACGGGGGCGAGCCACATCGGCAACGCGCCGGCGTAGTTCTCGATGAGGATGCCGATGAAGCGCTCCATCGAGCCGACGATCGCGCGATGCAGCATCACCGGCACGCGCCGTGAGTTGTCCTCGGCGACGTACTCGGCGCCGAGCAGCCCCGCCATGTTGAAGTCGACCTGGATCGTGCCGCACTGCCACGCGCGGCCGATCGCGTCCTTCAGCGTGTATTCGATCTTCGGGCCGTAGAACGCGCCCTCGCCCGGCACGCTCTCGTACTCGACTCCGGCGCGGCGCAGGCTTTCCTCGAGCGCCGCCTCGGCCTTGTCCCAAAGCTCGTCGGCGCCGACACGCATCTCGGGGCGCGTGGCCACCCGATACAGGATCTGCTCGAAGCCGAAGTCGCGATAGACGCGCTGCAGGTCGCGCGTGAAGGCGACGCACTCGTCGAGGATCTGGTCTTCGGTGACGAAGGCGTGGCCGTCGTCCTGGGTGAAACCACGTACGCGCATGATGCCGTGCAGCGCGCCCGAGGGCTCGTTGCGATGGCACTGACCGAACTCGCCGTAGCGCAGCGGAAGATCGCGGTACGAGCGCAGGGCCGACTTGAAGATCTGGATGTGCCCGGGGCAGTTCATCGGCTTGAGCGCGTACGACCGATTCTCCGACTCGGTCGTGAACATGTTCTCGCGGTAGTTCTGCCAGTGCCCGGTGCGCTCCCACAGGCTGCGGTCGAGGATCTGCGGGGCCTTGACCTCCAGATACCCGGTGTCGCGGTAGACGTCGCGCATGTACTGCTCGACCTGCTGCCAGATCGCCCAGCCCTTCGGATGCCAGAACACGAGTCCCGGCGCCTCGTCCTGCATGTGAAAGAGGTCGAGCTCCCGGCCGAGCTTTCGATGGTCGCGCTTCTCGGCCTCCTCGAGCATGTGCAGGTAGGCGTCCTGGTCCTCCTTCCTCGCCCAGGCGGTGCCGTAGATGCGCTGGAGCATCTCGTTGTTCGAGTCGCCCCGCCAGTACGCGCCGGCGAGCTTCATCAGCTTGAAGACCTTCAGCCGGCCGGTGGAAGGCACGTGCGGGCCGCGGCACAGGTCGACGAAATCGCCTTCGCGATACAGCGTGATCGCCTCGTCGTCGGGAATCGACGCGATGATCTCCGCCTTGTAGTGCTCGCCGATCGACCGGAAGAACTCCACGGCGTCGTCGCGCGCCCACTCCTCGCGCACGACCGGCTCGTCGCGTCGGGCGAGCTCGACCATCTTCGCCTCGATCGCCTCCAGATCCTCGGGCGTGAACGGGCGCTTATATGAGAAGTCGTAATAGAAGCCGTTTTCGATCACCGGTCCGATCGTGACCTGCGCCTCGGGGAACAGCGATTTCACCGCGTACGCGAGCAAGTGCGCGGTGGAGTGGCGCAGCACCTCGAGCCCTTCGGGGTCGCGGTCGGTCACGATCGCGACCTGCGCATCGTGCTCGATGCGATAGGAGGTGTCGACGAGCTTTCCGTCGACCTTTCCGGCCAGCGCCGCACGGGCGAGCCCGCTGCCGATCGAGGCGGCGACCTCGGCTACGGTCGGCGGTGCCTCGAAGCGGCGTTGCGAACCATCGGGAAGCGTGATCTGGACCATGTCGAATCGGAGCTCGGCCGAGGATGCGTCGCACAGGGCCGCCCGGGGCGCCTCGGCCAGCGATTGCGAGGCGCTTGCCTGGGCGCGGGTCGATTCGATCGACGCGAGAGCTGGTAGGCGCGAGTGGACTCGAACCACCGACCCCCACCATGTCAAGGTGGTGCTCTAACCAGCTGAGCTACGCGCCTGAAAGCGGAGCAGTATACCGCAGCGCCGCGAAGGATGCGCGCCGAATCGTCGCGTCGCA
>Ga0079224_100010311_pt1 | contig 12814 bp, 12 predicted proteins | sample Stecom2015_FD_80414 | JGI IMG/M metagenome (GOLD analysis project Ga0079224, IMG submission 80414) | Agricultural soil microbial communities from Utah to study Nitrogen management - Steer compost 2015 | ecosystem: Environmental > Terrestrial > Soil > Agricultural land | place: USA: Utah...
CTCCGCAGCCCGAAGGGCGGCGGTAGTATCGGTGGAAAAGAAGGGGTTTCCCGTACCCGCCGCGAAAATGACGACCCGACCCTTTTCCAGATGGCGGATCGCCCGGCGGCGGATGTAGGGTTCCGCCACTTGGCGCATCTCAATGGATGTCTGGACACGGGTGGGAACACCCACCTTTTCCAGGGAATCCTGAAGGGCCAGGGAGTTCATCACGGTCGCCAGCATCCCCATGTAATCGGCGGTGGCCCGGTCAATCCCCTTGGCACTTCCCGCCATGCCGCGCCAGATGTTCCCGCCGCCGACAACCACGGCCATCTGGACGCCCATCTCCACCACTTCTTTGATCTGATTGGCGATGGATGAGATGGTATTGGGGTCGATGCCGTACCCCTGGGCACCCGCCAACGCCTCTCCACTCAGCTTCAAGACCACCCGACGATAATCGAGACGTTCCATGACTTTCCTCCGTTTCGCACATCTTCCGGGCGATTTTCACCCCTCATCCAAAAAAAGGGAACACAGGGTGTTCCCTTGGCGCCTCCTCAGTTCTTGACCTGCGAATAGACTTCCTCGGCAAAATTGGTTTCCTTCTTCTCGATGCCTTCACCCAGCTCAAAGCGAACAAAGCGCCGGATCGCCATGTTCTCTCCGATGCGCGCGATCATTTCCTTAACCATTTGCTCGATGGTTTTGTCCCCGTCTTTAATAAACGGTTGCTCCAGGAGACAGACTTCCTTGAAGTATTTCTCCAGTCTGCCCTCCACGATCTTCTCAACGATGTGCTCCGGCTTGCCCTCTTTCAGTGCCTGAGCGCGCAGGATCTCCCGCTCCTTCTCCACTTCTTCTGCCGGAATCTCATCCCGCTTCACATACTTGGGATTCATGGCAGCGATCTGCATGGCAATGTCGCGCACAAAGGAGCGGAATTCCTCGGTCTTGGCCACAAAATCCGTTTCACAGTTCACTTCGACCAGAACCCCGATCCGTCCTCCGGAGTGTATGTAGGATTCCACCAAACCTTCAGCGGCAACGCGTCCCGCTTTTTTCGCCGCAGCGGCCAAGCCCTTTTCACGCAAAATCTCCATCGCTTTATCCATATCACCGTTAGCTTCGGTGAGGGCCTTTTTGCAATCCATCATTCCCGCACCGGTTTTTTCACGCAATTCCTTTACCTGAGCAGCCGATATCGCCATTTTTTATGATCCTCCTTGTTTGCTTCAGATGACTCCGGTCTCCTTCCACGCCCCCATCCGGGGTGATCGCCGAAGGGTTGTATAAAAAAGGGGGGTGAGGTTCATCCCCAAACCCACCCTTTTACGCAAGATCAGGAAGCGCTTTGCTCTCCCTGTTTCCCTTCCAGAACCGCATCCGCCATTTTGGACGTGAACAAGCGAACCGCCCGGATGGCGTCATCGTTGCCGGGAATGATGTAATCCACTTCGTCCGGGTCGCAGTTCGTATCGACAATGGCGATAATGGGGATTCCCAACCTCCGGGCCTCGGCGACCGCGATCCGCTCCTTCCTCGGGTCAATGATGAAGACTGCATCGGGCAGCTCCTTCATCTCCTTGATACCTCCGAGGAATTTTTCCAACCGCGCGTGTTCTTTGCGGAGGAGAACCACTTCCTTCTTGGGGAGCACATCGAAGGTTCCGTCCTCTTCCATCCGCTTCAGATCGTGCAACCGTTCAATCCGCGTGCGGATGGTCTGGAAGTTGGTCAAGGTGCCTCCCAGCCAGCGGTGGTTCACATAAAACATTCCGCAACGCTCTGCTTCCTCGCGGACCGCATCCTGAGCCTGTTTCTTGGTCCCCACGAAGAGCAGGGTTCCGCCTCGGGAGGCCAGATCGCGAACGTAGTTGTAGGCCTCCTCCATCATTTTCACCGTTTTCTGCAGATCGATGATGTAAATCCCGTTCCGCTCGGTGAAAATGTATTTTTCCATCTTGGGGTTCCAACGGCGCGTTTGATGTCCGAAATGGACCCCCGCCTCCAGCAACTGCTTCATTGAAACGACTGCCATAGACCCATTCATCCTCTCTGGTTATTTCCTCCGTCGGCATCATCACGAACGGGATCGCCTGCGCGACACCGCCCGCCCACCTCCGCCGACGTGTGTGCTGACACCGTTCATTAATATACCACAGGAAAAACCGCTTCCGCAACGATTCCCCCATCAATTTTTTCAGTTTGGACATGGCTTTTAGATTTATAACCACCGAGAAAAATGCCGGGAGCACCCTTGCTCGAGGGACTTTCCCCCCGCCTTTATAAGATATATTGGCTCATGTCCCGATCCCGCGCGATGTCGCCCAGCCGTTCCTGAACATACTGGGGAGTGATCACGATCTCCTTCAGATGGATGTCCGGCGCTTCAAAGGAGAGCTCCTCCAACAACCTCTCCAGGATCGTGTGCAGCCTTCGGGCGCCGATGTTTTCCGTGCCCTGGTTCACCTCGGCGGCCAGACGGGCGATCTCGCGGATGGCATCCTCGGTGAACTTCACTTCGATGCCCTCGGTTCGAAGCAGCTCCGTATACTGCTTGATCAGCGCTCCCTTGGGTTCCGTCAGGATGCGGAAAAAATCGTCGGCGGTCAAGTCGTCCAATTCCACCCGGATCGGGAATCGACCCTGGAGCTCGGGAATCAGGTCCGAGGGTTTGGCGATGTGGAAAGCGCCTGCCGCGATGAAGAGAATGTGGTCCGTCTTTACCGGACCGTACTTGGTCATCACCGTCGAACCCTCGACGATGGGTAGAATATCCCGCTGCACCCCTTCCCGGGAGACATCGGGGCCGCCTCGCTGATCCTTGCCGGCGATTTTATCCACCTCGTCGATAAAGATGATCCCCGATTGCTCCACCCGCTGAATCGATTCCTGGGTCACCTGATCCATGTCGATCAACTTTTGACCCTCTTCCTGGATCAACACCTTCCGGGCTTCCCGGATGGGCAGGCGGCGCTTCTTCGTCCGCTTCGGAAGGAACTGTCCCAACATCTCCTGCATGTTGATGCCCATCTGTTCCATTCCGGAACCGGCAAACATGTCAAACATCGGGACCTGGTCCTCCACCTCGATTTCGATGATCTCCTCCTCCAGCTCGCCCCTTTTCAGCTGTTCCCGCACCTGTCTTCTGCGCTCCTGGACCCCCGTCTCGTCGGCTCCGACATCCTGGGCCCGATGGGCGTGACCGGACTGATTCAAGAACATCTCCAGCGGATTTTTAAAGCCGCCGGATTTTCGGGAGGGAACCAGGATGGAAACAATCCGCTCGTCGGCCAATTGAGCCGCCTTATCCTTCACCCTTTCCAATTGTTCCGCCTTGACAATCCGGACGGCGGTTTCCACCAGGTCCCGGACCATCGACTCCACATCCCGGCCCACGTAACCCACTTCGGTAAATTTGGTGGCTTCCACCTTGACAAAGGGGGCACCGACCAACTTCGCCAAGCGTCGTGCGATTTCGGTCTTTCCCACGCCGGTGGGACCGATCATCAAAATGTTTTTGGGCACCACCTCGTCCCGCAGCTCCTCCGGCAGCAAAGTCCGGCGATACCGGTTGCGCAGGGCGATGGCCACCGCCCGTTTGGCCGCCTGCTGGCCGACGATGTACTTATCCAATTCAGCGACAATCTGGCGTGGCGTCATCTGTTCTTGTCGGCGAATCGATCCCCCGTTCACCGCTATACCTCCTCAACGACGATTTGCTGATTGGTAAACACACAAATCTCTCCGGCGATCTTCAGCGCCGCTTCCGCAATTTCCCGGGCACTCATCTCCGGCGCATGCCTTTTCAAGGCCCGGCCGGCGGCCAGCGCGTATCCCCCTCCGGAGCCGATCGCCAACATCTGATCATCCGGCTCGATCACCTCACCGGTCCCTGACACCAACAGCAGACGCTCTGCATCCATGACGATCAGCATCGCTTCCAGACGCCGCAATACCTTATCCGCTCGCCATTCCTTGGCCAACTCGACGGCCGCCCGGGTCAAATTGCCGTGGAACTCCTCCAGTTTCCCTTCGAACTTCTCGAAGAGCGTCATGGCATCGGCCACCGACCCGGCAAAGCCGGCGACCACTTTGCCGTGGTACAACCTGCGAACTTTTTTCGCCCGGTGTTTCATCACCATTTGATTGCCGAAGGTGACCTGGCCGTCTCCGACGATCGCTCCCGCTCCCTTGTGCCGAATGGCAAAGATGGTCGTCCCGCGAAATCCCTCCACCTGAAATCCCCCTTTGTTCGCCCGGATTTACCCATCTTCGTTTGCAGGAAAAAGGAAAAGCCGATTCTTTCACCGTAAAAGAAAGAGCAGCACGATCGACGGCTGCTGCTTCGCATAATCATCGTATTTCATGCCGTTGCCGCATTCATCTTAGCACACCATCGATTTGATTAGCAAGGCAAAGGTTGCAGCTCTCGGGAGAGATCCTGAATGTTGTTCAAGGCCCTCTCAGCAAATTGGCGGTTTCGCTCCTCCCGGGAGCGGATCCGCTTCGGCAACGGAGGAAAGAGGCCAAAATTGGCGTTCATGGGCTGAAAATGTTTCGGATCGGCGGTGGTGATATACCGGGCCAGACTGCCCATCGCCGTCTCCGGCGGAAAGACCACCGGCTCCTTTCCCACCGCCAAGCGGGCGGCGTTGATTCCGGCGATCAATCCGGAGGCGGCGGATTCCACATAGCCTTCCACGCCGGTAATCTGGCCGGCGAAGAACAGGTCCATCCGTCGGATCAACTGGTAGGTCGGGCGCAGCAGTCGGGGAGAATTGATGAAGGTGTTCCGGTGCATGACCCCGTACCGGACAATTTCCGCCTGCTCCAGCCCGGGGATCATCCGGATCACCCGCCTCTGTTCCCCCCATTTGAGGTGCGTCTGAAAACCGACGAGATTATACAGGGTTCCGACGCTGTTATCCTGACGCAATTGCACCACGGCATAGGGACGCTTCCCGGTTCGCGGGTCCGTGAGGCCCACCGGCTTCATCGGACCGAACAGGATCGTTTTCTTCCCGCGCCGGGCCATCACTTCGATGGGCATGCACCCTTCAAAATACATCTCCTTCTCAAACTCCTTGAGGGGTGCCTGCTCGGCGGAGATGAGCGCTTCATAGAACCGGTCAAACTCTTCCTGCGTCATCGGACAGTTGATGTAGGCCGACTCCCCCTTTCCGTAGCGGGAGGCGACAAACACCTTATCCATGTCGATGCTGTCCCTTTCCACGATGGGGGCCGCCGCATCGTAAAAGTACAGGTACTCTTCACCGGTCAGGCGGCGGATCTTTTCCGACAGGGCCGGAGATGTGAGGGGGCCGGTGGCGATCACGACGATGCCCTCGGGAATCTCCGTCACTTCCTCATGATGGATCTCCACATTGGGGAGCTGTTTCAGCGCATCCGTGACGGCGGCGGAAAACCCTTCCCGATCCACCGCCAGCGCTCCCCCTGCAGGCACCTCGTGGGCGTCGGCGCACCGCATGATCAGCGAATCCATCCGTCGCATCTCTTCCTTTAAAATCCCCACCGCGTTGGTCAGGGCTTTGGCCCGGAGGGAATTGCTGCAGACCAGCTCGGCGAACCGGCCCGTCCGGTGAGCCGGGGTCTGTTTCACCGGGCGCATCTCGACGAGGCGGACCGGAACCCCGCGTCGGGCGATCTGCCATGCCGCCTCGCTGCCGGCCAAGCCGGCTCCGATCACTGTCACCGTCTGTGGCATTCATGTCACCTCCTCAGGGTTTCACTTCCTCATACCCGCATTCCGTACAGCGGATCACGGTCTCTTTCTTTTTCCGCTTTTCCACCATCAGCTTGCCGCACTTGGGACAGGAGCGGGAAACGGGTTTGTCCCAGGATACGAAGTCACATTCCGGATATCGGCTGCAGCCGTAAAAGGTGCGGCGCTTTTTGCTCTTCCGCTCGACGATTTCCCCTTCGCCGCATTTGGGACAGCTGACACCCGTCGATTTCAGGATCGGTTTGGTGTTGCGGCATTCCGGAAAGGAGGAGCAGGCCAAGAAACGCCCGTAGCGGCCCATTTTATAAACCATCGGGCTTCCGCATTTTTCACAGACCTCATCGGAAACCTCGTCCTTGATTTCCACTTCCTCCATCTCTTTTTCCGCAATCGCTAGGCGTCGGTGGAAGGGGCGGTAAAATTCATCGACGATCTGGACCCAGTCCACGATCCCCTCTTCGATCTGGTCCAACTCTTCCTCCATGTTGGCCGTAAATTCCACATCCAGAATTTCCGGAAAAAACTCCTCCATCAGTTTGGTGACGATCTCTCCCAGCTCCGTCGGTACAAAGCGGCGGTCTTCCAGCGCCACGTAACCCCGTTTTTGGATCGTTTCCAGCGTCGGAGCATAGGTCGACGGCCTTCCAATCCCCAATTCCTCCAGGGTTCGGACCAGCCGCGCTTCCGTATACCGGGGCGGCGGCTGGGTGAAATGCTGCTTCGGCTGAACCGCTTTGCGCTTCAGGGCCTCCCCCTTCTCCAGCTCCGGCAGCCGTCCGTCCTCCTCGGTTTTATTGTCATCGGTGCCTTCCACATACACCTTCATAAACCCGGGAAATCGGACCGTCGAACCGGTTGCCCGGAACAGCGCATCGCCGACGCGAATGTCCGCGGAGACGGCATCCATGACGGCGGGGGCCATCTGGCTGGCCACATAGCGTTCCCAGATCAGTTTGTACAACCGGTATTGATCCCGACTCAGAAAGGCCTTCACCTTTTCGGGGGTACGCGTCACCGACGTCGGCCGGATCGCCTCATGGGCATCCTGGGCACCCGCCTTCGTCCGGTGCCGGCGCGGAGACTCCGGCAGATAAGCGTCTCCGAAGGTCTTCTGGATCCAGTCCATCGCCTCCCGCTGGGCCGTCTCGGATATCCGGGTCGAGTCGGTCCGCATATAGGTGATCAACCCGACGGAACCCTCGGAACCGAGATCGACCCCTTCGTACAATTGCTGTGCGATGGCCATGGTTCGAGAAGCGCGAAACCTGAGCTTCCTCGCCGCTTCCTGCTGCAGGGTGCTGGTGATGAAAGGCGGAGCGGGATTGCGGCGCCGCTGGTTCTTTTTCACTTCTTCAACGACAAAGCGCTTTCCTTTGATTTTCTGGAGAAGTTCCTGGACGTCCTCCTCGTTCTTCAGTTCCGCTTTTTCCTTTCCATAACCGTAAAACTTCGCCTGAAAGGACTCATCGTCCTTCAGCAGCACCGCCGTGACCGTCCAGTATTCCTCCGGCTTAAATTCCCGGATCTCCTTTTCCCGGTCGATGATCAGCTTGGTAGCCACGGATTGGACCCGTCCGGCGCTTAATCCCTTTTTCACCTTTTTCCACAGAATCGGACTGATTCCGTATCCGACCAGCCGATCCAATATGCGCCGAGCCTGTTGGGCGTTGACCAGATCCATATCGATCGGCCGGGGATTTTTAAAGGCTTCTTGGATGGCCTGTTTGGTGATCTCGTTAAAAACGACCCGGCATTTTTCATTCGGGCTCAGATCCAGGCTGTGCGCCAAATGCCAAGCGATCGCTTCGCCCTCCCGGTCCGGGTCGGCGGCAAGGTAGACCCGCTTCACCTTTTTCTTCGCTTCCCGCAGCTCTTTCAGCACATTCCCCTTGCCCCGGATGGTGATGTATTTGGGCTCAAAGCGTCGTTCGAAATCGATGCCCATTTGGCTTTTGGGCAGGTCCCGCACATGCCCCATCGAAGCTTTGACGATATATTTTTTTCCCAGATATTTGCCGATGGTTTTCGCTTTGGCAGGCGATTCGACGATAACGAGCGAATCGGCCATCCCGTGTCCTCCCCTCTATTGGAAAACCGCTTTCGTGTTGGGCGGTTGTCAAATCCTGAAAATCTACCACAAGGTCGCATCTGTAACAATAACAAATATCCGGTCCCCACGGCAACCGGGGAGAGCATCCGGCGGGACACCCTGGGGGAAAGATTTGTCGTGGAAAGACGGGTTCATCCAAATGGTATCCAGCCCTATGTCATGTCATTCCCCCTATCACCCATCCCTTCAAACCACGGTTGCCGAAACCCTCAACTCAATTTGACGTATCGAGACCCCGGCAATTGGCGAATCCGCTTCTTGAGCAGGAGCGAAACGAGATGGCGATGGATCTGCCCGGCCGGGAGGGAGATTCTCTCCACCAATTCGTCCATGTGCACCGGTTCATCTTCCAGCAGGGAAAGGAGCCGCCGCTCCTCCGGAGAAAGATCGGAAGGCTCCGCCGGTTTTGCCGGAGACGCCGGGGTTCGGACCAGCGAAGGGAATTCCTCCAGGATATCCTCCACCCCGGTGACGCATTTGGCACCCTGCTGGATCAACCGATTGGTGCCGACACTCTTTTCGGAGGTGATGGGACCGGGGATGGCAAACACCTCCCGCCCCTGCTCCATGCTGAAGTCGGCGGTGATGAGGGCACCGCTCCGCTCCGCCGCCTCCACCACCAGCGTTCCCACCGAAAGACCGGCAATGATCCGGTTTCGCTGAGGAAAGAGGCCGGGGCGAGGCGCGGTCCCCGGAGGCATTTCCGAACAGACTGCTCCCTTGTGAACCAACTCCGCGTAAAGGGCGCGCAGGTGCTTCGGATAGACGACGTCCACCCCCGATCCCAACACGGCAACGGTTCTCCCTTCCGCCTCCAAAGCCCCCCGATGGGCTTCGGTATCGATCCCGGCCGCCATCCCGCTGACCACCACCCATCCGCGGGAGGCGATCTCGGCTCCGATGCGCCTGGCGACCCTTTTCCCGTAATGGGTGGGTTTGCGCGTGCCCACCACGGCAAAACAAACCTCGGATAAAAGGGAAGGATCCCCTTTGATATAAAGCACCCAGGGAGGCTGGGCGATCTCTTTCAAATATTCCGGGTATTCCGGATCAAAAACGGTGACGGCGGTAATCCGGCGACGCTTCAGCTCCTCCTTCACCTTCCGCACGAAGGAAGGACCCCATTTGGCGCGGATGCGCTCCGCCGTGCCTTTTGGAATGCGCTCCCCCTCGAGACGCTCCAGGATATCCGACGCCGACCCCTCCGCAGGGGACCAACCCGCTTCCAACAATGTATGCAAGGTACGCCATCCGATACCCCGAAATTGATGCAGGGCGATCAATCCGTCCCGCTCTTCCATCGCACTCCCTCCAAAAAACGGGGGACCGCAGGGCGGTCCCCAGAAAGCCGATGCCTATTTCTTGGTGATGCACTGTTCCAGCAAACCTTTCTCCTTCAGGACCTGAACCAACGTCTCGCCGATATCCGCCGGGGTGGGTGCCACCTTCACGCCGCATTCCTCAAGCTTGGCGATTTTTTCGGCGGCTGTTCCCTTACCTCCGGAGATGATGGCCCCCGCATGGCCCATCCGCTTGCCCGGAGGAGCCGTCTTGCCACCGATGAAGGCCACCACCGGCTTATCCATGTTCTGCCGGATCCATTCGGCGGCTTGCTCCTCGGCCGTTCCCCCGATCTCCCCGATCAGAATAACCGCCAAGGTGTCCGGATCCGCCTGAAACTCCTTGAGCACATCGATAAAGTTCGTTCCGTTGACCGGGTCACCGCCGATCCCGACCGCCGTGGATTGCCCGATGCCGCGGGTAGTCAACTGGTGAACCGCTTCATAGGTGAGGGTTCCGCTGCGGGAAACGATCCCCACCTTCCCGGGCATGTGAATATATCCGGGCATAATACCGATCTTACATTCGCCGGGCGTGATCACCCCGGGACAGTTGGGCCCGATCAGGCGGGTTTTCTTCCCCTCCATATACCGCTTCACTTTGACCATATCGAGAACCGGAATCCCTTCCGTGATACAGACCACCAAATCCAGCTCGGCATCCACCGCTTCCATGATCGCATCGGCGGCAAAGGCCGGAGGCACATAGATGACCGACGCGTTGGCCCCGGTCTCCTTGACCGCCTCCTCCACGGTGTCAAAAACCGGAACGCCCTCGACGCTCGTTCCGCCCTTTCCCGGCGTCACCCCTGCGACCACCTTCGTCCCGTACTCCAACGCCTGCTTGGTGTGAAACATTCCGTTGGAACCGGTGATTCCCTGCGTAATCACTTTGGTGTCCTTATTTACAAAGATGCTCAATGCCCAACCCGCCTTTCTTCAACGTGCTGAATTTACTTCACCAGGGAGACAATCTTTTGTGCTGCATCCGCCATCGAATCAGCGGCGATGATTTCCAGACCGGACTCTTCCAAAATCTTTTTACCCAGCTCCACGTTGGTTCCCTCCAAGCGAACCACCAGCGGACGGTCCAGCCCCACCTGCTTGGCCGCCTCGACCACTCCGGAGGCGATCACGTCGCATTTCATAATTCCGCCGAAGATGTTGACCAAAATTCCCTTCACATTATCGTCGGCCAGGATGATCTTGAAGGCTTCCGTCACCTTTTCGGCAGAAGCGCCGCCGCCCACATCCAGGAAGTTCGCCGGTTCACCGCCGTAATGCTTGATGATATCCATCGTGGCCATCGCCAGTCCGGCGCCGTTAACCATGCAGCCGATATTGCCGTCCAGGGCGATGTAGCTCAGATCGTATTTGGAAGCTTCCACTTCCCTGGGATCCTCTTCATCCAAATCCCTCAATTCCTGGATGTCCGGATGGCGATACAGCGCGTTGCTGTCGAAGTTGAGCTTGGCATCCAGCGCCATCACCCGGCCGTCCTCGGTGGTCACGAGCGGGTTGATCTCCGCCAGCGAGCAGTCCTTCTCCACGAAGGCCTTGTACAGACCCATCATGAACTTGGCCGCCTTGTTGATCCGATCCCGGGGAATGTTCATCTTGAAGGCTACGCGCCGGGCCTGGAAGGGCAACAGACCTACCGCCGGATCAATCGATTCCTTGATGATCTTTTCCGGCGTCCGGGCCGCCACCTCTTCGATCTCCATACCGCCCTCCTCGGAGGCCATCAGGGTGACCCGGCCCGTAGAACGATCGATCACCATGCCCACATAGTATTCCTTTTGAATCTTGCACCCCTCTTCGATCAGGAGGCGCTTCACTTCTTTCCCTTCCGGCCCCGTCTGATGGGTGACCAGCACTTTCCCCAACAGCTCTTCAGCGTGAGAGCGAACCTCTTCCAGGCTGCGGGCCAGCTTGACGCCCCCGGCTTTACCCCGGCCGCCGGCGTGAATCTGCGCTTTGACGACCCAGAGCTCGCCGCCCAGGGCCTTTGCCGCTTCCACCGCTTCGTCGGGGGTAAAGGCCACCTGCCCCCTGGGGACATCCACTCCGTATTGCTTCAGTACCTCTTTCCCCTGGTACTCGTGAACGTTCATGCTTCTCCTGCCTCCTATCCTCGATTTCCTCCACAAAAAAAGAAGCCGGTCGATCCCTCACCGGCCTCCGGCAGCCCTTTCAGGACATGCCGTGGTTGCGGAAAGCGCTGCATGGGAGCGTTTACGGCGCCCCCAAAACGCGCCCCTTTCCGGACAGGGATCGCACAACAGGTGACATTCCGACCAATCTCGGCCTTCGGGAAGTCCCCGCTCACCAGACGAGGCTGATCACCGTCGCCACCACGGCAATCCCCATGAAGAAAATAAAGGAACCGGCCGTGGAGACAACCATGTCCAGAAAATCGTTATCGTGGTTTTCTCTTTTGTTTTTCCATTTTAAGCTCATCTGTCACCCTCCCGGTTTCGTTCGGTTTTACGGATCCTACTTCGGGCCCGTCCCGGCAACTAACCGTCGATCAACTTCCGGTTGGATCGATCAAATCGGCATCCGGGATTAGTATAACACGGTTTTCCCCTCGAAAAAACACCGTTCGTTGGCAAACTCCCGAAATCTCCTTTCCGATTGCCCGTTCCGCTTTACAAATCCAACTCCCGGGCCGCTAAAATATTGGAACGCTTAAAGCGGCGTACCCCTTTCCGCTCGTAACAATACGCCTCCACCAGATCTTCGCCCAACGACCGGATGCGAATCCGCCTTTGGGTGATTTCCCCCTTCTCATCCATATAAATGATCTCCACCGGTCGCCCGACCTTGGCGGCCCTTTTTAAGACCGTATCCCGCATGTGGGATTCACCTCGAAAATTATGATACAACCCTTTCCGGGGATTCAACCATCCGACTTTCTTTCCATGAAGCGGATAAAAAGGGGGTCCTTTTGTCAATAAATAGTCACAAAACGCTCAAAAAGGGGGATCGCCGTGACCACTGCGCGTCAATGGCTAGAACTCACCATTGCTTTCTTGTTGGTGTTGATCGGAACCACCCTCCTGCTCCCCATTCCCTGGCTCGACGACCGGACTGTGATTCAGGAGCTGACCGAGACGCCGGAAAAAACCTTCCATCTCGTCACCGTCGAATATGAAGGTGAAGCGGAGGGAAAGGAGATCGAGGCGTACCGCTGGGATCCCGGCTTTATCACGGTCAACCAGGGGGACAAGGTCAACCTGGTTCTGCATGGAGTCAACGGAAGGGAACACCGCTTTTCCCTCAAGGAGTTCGGCATCAGCGGCGTTGTCCGAAAAGGGAAAACAGCCCGGGTCTCCTTCGTGGCCGACAAGCCGGGGACATACCAGCTGATCTGCCACGACCATGCGACCGCCGACACCAACGGTCCGATGATTGCCTACATCATGGTGCTGGGCGGAAACTGACCCGGGTTTCACCGTCATCCTCTCGAGCCATCGCCGTTTGCCCCGTCGCCATCCGGTTTTGGACCGGATGTCAGCGAGGGGGCAATTTTTTTCCCTTTCTTTATGCTTCCTTTATTTTTGAATGCTACATTCACCTCAAAACCACTATTCCCCGGAAGAGAGGTTGACGAACATGATCGATTACGCC
>Ga0079224_100010313_pt1 | contig 12814 bp, 10 predicted proteins | sample Stecom2015_FD_80414 | JGI IMG/M metagenome (GOLD analysis project Ga0079224, IMG submission 80414) | Agricultural soil microbial communities from Utah to study Nitrogen management - Steer compost 2015 | ecosystem: Environmental > Terrestrial > Soil > Agricultural land | place: USA: Utah...
GTTCTTGTATTCCTTATGTCGGCAATTGTATACAAACTTGGCTTTGCAAAAAAACTTTCATTCGGCAGAAATGTCATCATCTATACATTCCTGTTTATAGGATGTATGGTGTTAACATTTTTAGCTCTATTCTTACCGATGATTGAAGGTTTAATTGTAGCTGCGTTAATTCTGATCATTTATAAATCACGTCTATGGCGTGAAAAACGTGAAGAAGCGAAACAACTAAGCTAATAGAGAAGGGAGTGTGTTATTTTGGACACATTCCCTTCTTTTTTTAAGGCAGTTTGATTGAAAACGCTTTATTCGGAGCGTTATAATTCATAATTGGGGATAATAACTAAGATGGAGTAGAGGAAAATGAATCTTACTAAAAAGCAAATCTTTATCATTGTTGGATTAGCGCTGATTATTATATCTTGCGTTATTTTTATACCTGCAGTATTATCGGCGAAAAATGAAGATAATGCAGCGGCGGAACTAAGTGAAATTTATAACGATCAATTTGTCGTTACAAAATCTACAGCACCTGCAATTGGTGATGATTTTGAAGTGACGGTCCAATCGGAAACTTCAAAAACAGTATATGATTTTGAAGTAAAAGACGGTAAATACTTTGGTGAATATTATGGTGAAAATGTAAATATGCAAGTGAATGATCTGATTCAACCGATCGTTGGGGAAGAGATATTGGTAATGTCGAATGTCTTCCAGGAAGGTTTGGAAGAAGAGACAGCACTTGAAAATGTGACAGCGGAAAAAGCGACTGTGCATTTATTAGTTGACGCTGAAGTTTCTGAAGCAACAGCACAGCAAATTGCAGATGCTGTTAAAGCGCAATTCGGTGAAATTCCGGTTACGGTAGAAGCGTATGTTGTTGATGAAGAACGTGTTTTTGAAGGGGTAAAAACAGAAGTATTGAATTTCTTCCAGTTAAGCAAAATTAACGGAGAAAGTTTCGTCGACTTTAAATTCCACGAACAGTCTTTTGAATATTGATGATACCGTTTAATAAGGAAAAACCTTATAAGAAAACGGGAATTTTATACTCAAAAAACCATTTTTCTCAAAATGAGAAAAATGGTTTTTTTCGAATCATATTTTAAAATTCTTCATCAAATTTTGATGATGTTCGGAAAAAGCGGAATTTTCCTGTTGCTATTCGTTTATGCGTGTTTTCGGAAATACGTTCTGAACATTCCGGGCACATAAACGTATGGATAGGACGATTGCGTAATTTTTTCGCTAAAGGTAAATCGTTTGGTAGTTCATGTAGTGTATCGCAAATGACACATTTTACACGCATGACGAAACCCTCCTATTGAATACGAATCGCACGCACATTCTTTATTGGATTTTCAACATTTGAACCATCAGCAAATAATACATGTACCGGTCCATCTTCTGAAAGTGGCTTCCCATCCTGGCTGAATTTGAAAATGAAACTTTCAGCCTGCTGTAATGGAAAAGCAAATTCCTCGTCTGTTGTACATTCAAAAACAACTTCATTTGCACCATCTGCAACTTCGGCATTTTTCAGAAATGGTTTAATTTCCATTCCAAACGTGCCTGTCATCATGCCTTTACGGTCAAATTTACGTTCAGTTTTCAATGTAGGCGGAAATACTGCACCTTCCATAATTTCACGTGACCAGTGTGCGCCCATTTCACGTAAATATTTTTCGTTATTTTCTTCAACTTTTTCTGAAACAAAATATGTATTCAGATCCAGTTTACGATCATCAAAAATCCATACAGTAGGATCTAATGTTAGTTCAAATTTAACCGCACCTGTAATTGGAATGATTGTTTCGGTCATTTGTAAGTCCCCCTTCACTAAGTTCCTTCATAATTATAACGCGATTCTCCATAGAAAGAAATATAATTGAATTGAATGTAAAACATACAAAGACACTTGCATTTTTGAATGTAAAAAGATACACTTTACTAAGATAGAATCGAAGAAATATCATAGATGGGGGCGTCCTCATGGATACGAAAGCACAAGCTTCCTTTCAGGAAAAAGCATTAGAGCTGTTAACTGCGGATGCAGATAAAATTGCTCGATTAATTCGCGTACAAATGGATAATCTGACAATGCCATCTTGTCCGTTATATGAAGAAGTTTTAGATACACAAATGTTTGGTTTATCGCGTGAAATTGACTTTGCCGCGAAACTAGGGCTGATCGAACGTGAACAAGGCAAGCAAATTCTCGATTCTTTAGAGAAAGAGCTTTCTTTATTACATGATGCGTATACAGACAAATAAAAGAAAACTCAAACGCTACATTGCGGTTTGAGTTTTTTTTTCAAAGATGAGGTTTACTACATGAAACAGTATTTTAAAAATTATTTCCGCAATTTTGATTATGGTTTGTTATTCGTCTACATTTTATTAATGTTATTTGGACTTGTCATGATCTACAGTTCGAGTATTTGGGTTTCTATTATTCAATATGATGCAAATCCGAACTTTTATTACAATCGCCAGCTCGTCAATATAATTTTAGCGCTGATTTTGTTTACAGTCGCTGTTATTACACCCTATAAAAGATTATCCAATAAATCTATTTTAGGTCTTTTGCTGGCATTTATGTTTATACTAGAGTTATGGCTTTTAATTGCCGGCAAAAGTGTTAATGGTTCAAGAAGTTGGATCAGCCTGTTCGGCCTTATGAATTTCCAGCCGTCAGAATTTGCCAAACTCTTTGTTATTATATTCTTTGCGGGAACTTTTTACCGTAAAAGCGTGAACCGGGGTTCGATGCAGCTGTTAACATTTGATGATGTGTCGTATCCACTGGGTATGTGGTTATTTATCGTTCTTGTTGTCGGTTTTGAAACCGATCTTGGTGCACTTGTTATTATTGTAGCTATTGCACTTGTTGTTGTTATCACGAGCGGACTTAGGGGTAAAACGCTCGGCAGAATTTTTGGACTTCTCTCGGCTCTTGGTGTTGTCGGAATGATCGGGATTTTAATATTTAAATGGGACACGGTTTTTAACGCAAGTCGTAGAGGTCGTATAACATCCTTTTTAGATCCTTTCAGCGATCCGCTTAATTCCGGATATCATGTTGTCAACGGTTATTATGCAATTGGAGCGGGGGGCTTGGAAGGTCGGGGGCTTGGGCAGTCGATTCAAAAGCTGGGGTATGTACCTGAACCGCAAACCGATTTCATTATGGCGATCATTGCCGAAGAGTTAGGGATTTTTGGTGTATCAATTGTTATTCTTGGTTTAGGCTTTATTGTGATGCGCGGTTATTTTATCGCGATGTCAACAAAAGATCCGCTTGCACGAATGTTGGCAGCGGGCATTTCTACATGGATAGGATTACAGACTTTTATTAATTTAGGTGGATTATCGGGACTTATCCCGTTAACCGGAGTAACGTTACCTTTTATTAGCTATGGCGGTACTTCTATATTATTGCTCTCAGTAGCAATGGGGATACTTATTAATGTATCCACACATCACAAATTGGAAAAAAGAAAGTAATTGGGGGTTAAGGAGAAATGAAGTCGATTCAAAAGATTTTAGTTGCAAACCGAGGCGAAATCGCCATCCGTATTTTACGCGCCTGTAATGAGTTACATATTAAAACAGTTGCAATTTATTCTCGTGAAGATAGCGGATCTTATCACCGCTATAAAGCTGATGAGGCATATATTGTAGGCGTGGGCAAAAAACCGATCGATGCTTATTTGGATATTGAAGGCATCATTAAGATTGCAAAAGAGGCCAACGTGGATGCGATTCATCCTGGTTACGGATTTTTATCGGAAAATGTTGATTTCGCACGCCGTTGTGAAGAAGAAGGCATTCAGTTTATCGGACCGACTTCTAAACATCTTGATATGTTTGGCGATAAAGTTAAAGCGCGTGAACAGGCAGTTTCTGCGGAAATTCCGGTTATTCCGGGTACAGACGGTCCTGTAGCAAACTTGCAGGAAGTAGAACAGTTCAGTGAAACACACGGCTTCCCGATCATGATTAAAGCAGCTCTAGGGGGCGGCGGACGTGGGATGCGTCTGGTGAATTCCAAAGAAGAACTGGCATCAGCTTATGAGCGTGCTAAATCTGAAGCGAAAGCGGCATTTGGCTCGGACGAAGTATATGTGGAGAAGGCGATTATTAAGCCGAAGCATATTGAAGTACAAATTATCGGGGATACACACGGCAATATCGTCCATTTATATGAACGTGACTGTTCAATTCAACGACGTCACCAAAAGGTAGTGGAAATTGCACCGTCAAATTCGATTTCCGATCAGCTCCGCAATGAAATTTGTGATGCAGCTGTTAAGTTGATGAAAAATGTCGGCTATATCAATGCAGGGACTGTAGAATTTTTAGTTGCAGACAATCAGTTTTATTTCATTGAAGTAAATCCGCGTATTCAAGTTGAACATACGATTACTGAAATGATTACCGGCCTTGATATTGTGCATGCACAAATTAAAGTTGCAGAAGGGCTTGATCTACATTCGAAAGAAGTAGGAATTCCTGCACAGGACAAAATTCCGCTGTTCGGTTACGCGATCCAGTCACGTGTAACGACAGAAGATCCTGCAAATGACTTTATGCCGGATACAGGGAAACTGATGGTTTACCGCTCAAGTGGCGGTTTTGGTGTTCGTCTGGATGCAGGAAATGGCTTCCAGGGCGCTGTTGTTACACCATTTTATGATTCCTTGCTTGTGAAAATTTCGACATGGGGAATGACGTTTGAAGAAGCGGCGGCAAAAATGGACCGTAACTTACGTGAGTTCCGTATTCGAGGTGTAAAAACGAATATCCCGTTTTTAGGTAATGTTGTATTGCATGAAAAATTTATAAAAGGCGAGTTTGATACGAGCTTTATCGATACGACACCGGAATTGTTTGAATTCCCGGAACGTAAAGACCGTGGAACAAAACTATTAAACTATATCGGAAATGTTACATTGAATGGATTCCCAGGTGTTGAAAAACGGACAAAGCCGATTTTTGTACAGCCGGATAAACCAAAAGTGGATATTCTTATTCCTTCCCCGGAAGGCACAAAGCAAATTCTTGATGCACGAGGTGCAGACGGGCTTGTGAAATGGATTAAAGAGCAGGAAGATGTATTACTGACGGATACGACATTCCGTGATGCCCATCAATCATTGCTGGCAACGCGAGTGCGTACACAGGATATGCTTGAAATCGCAGACGAAACATCCCGTCTGATGCATGATTATTTCTCACTTGAAATGTGGGGTGGAGCAACATTTGATGTTGCATATCGTTTCTTAAGTGAAAATCCTTGGGATCGTTTGGAAAAACTTAGAAAGAAAATTCCGAATGTTCTGTTTCAAATGTTATTACGAGGAGCGAATGCGGTTGGTTACACGAACTATCCGGATAATCTGATCCGTGAGTTCATCCAGGAATCCGCTTCTTCAGGTGTGGATGTTTTCCGTATTTTCGACTCGCTGAACTGGATTAAAGGGATGGAAGTAGCGATCGATGAAGTACGTAACAGCGGAAAAGTAGCGGAAGCGGCAATCTGTTACACAGGCGATATTTTAGATGACAGCCGTGCAAAATACACGGTTCAATACTACAAAGATATGGCACGTGAACTGGAGGCAACAGGCGCACATATTCTGGCAATTAAAGATATGGCGGGGCTGTTGAAACCACAGGCTGCATACCGACTTATTTCCGAGCTGAAAGATGCGACTAGTCTGCCAATCCACTTGCATACACATGATACGAGCGGAAACGGAATTTATTTATATGCGAAGGCAATTGAAGCGGGAGTTGATATTATTGATACAGCATTAGGTTCAATGGCTGGTTTAACATCGCAGCCAAGCGCCAACTCATTGTACTATGCAATGAAAGGTTCTGAACGTAATGTACGCGGAGATATTGAAAGCCTGGAAAAATTATCGTACTACTGGGAAGATGTCCGTAAATATTATACTGATTTCGAAAGTGGCATGAATGCACCACATTCTGAAATTTATGTACATGAGATGCCGGGCGGACAATACAGTAACCTGCAGCAACAAGCAAAAGCAGTCGGTTTAGGCGACCGCTGGGATGAAGTGAAGACAATGTATTCCCGTGTAAATCTAATGTTCGGTGATATTGTAAAAGTAACACCGTCTTCAAAGGTAGTAGGGGATATGGCGTTATTCATGGTACAAAATGATTTAACGGAAGACAATATTGTCGAGCGTGGCCAAACGATTGATTTCCCGGAATCCGTTATTGAATTTTTCCAAGGTTATTTAGGGCAGCCGCATGGCGGATTCCCGGTAGAAATTCAAAAAGTTGTATTAAAGGATCGTACACCTATTACAGTTCGTCCGGGAGAATTATTGCCGCCTGTTGATTTCGATCAGCTGACAGCAGAATTAGCTGAAAAGTGTGGACGAGCACCGTCGAAACAAGATGTACTCGCATATGCACTTTACCCGAAAGTATTTGAGCAATATATTGATGCTGTAAATTCATTCGGCGATGTTTCTGTACTCGATACGCCTACATTCTTCTATGGGTTGAAGCTTGGTGAAGAAATTGAAGTGGAAATCGAAAAAGGAAAGACTCTGATTGTTAAGCTTGTATCAATCGGTGAACCGCAGCATGACGGAACACGCATCATTTATTTTGAACTGAACGGCCAATCCCGTGAGCTGGTAATTCAAGACTTAACGGTTGAAGTAGACGGCAGCATTGCATTGAAAGCCGATCCGGCCAACCCGAATCAAATCGGTGCAACAATGCCGGGTACTGTCCTTAAAGTTGTAGTAAATAAAGGAAGCACAGTAAAACGTGGCGAACATTTACTCATTACTGAGGCAATGAAAATGGAAACAACAGTCCAAGCCCCAAAAGACGGTATTGTAAAAGAAATCTATGCAAAAGCAGGGGACGCCATCTCAACAGGCGATCTGCTTATTGAATTAGAATAGAATACGTCTATCTGGATCAATATGAAAAGCGCCGCAAATTTGAAATTAAAAATTTGCGGCGCTTTATTTTGTTTATTGTTGAAAACCATTATTCTTATTACTGTATAAAAATCCAAATGAATTTGAAGATAAATATTGCACCCTTCCAATTTGGTTATTCCACCAAATTCCAACAAAAGAAAAAGGAAGACTGCACTTGGCAATCTCCCTTTTCTAGTAACTATCAAATCTATTCAATTTATTTCGACCTTGAAACGAGCATAATCAAATAACATAATAAACCGAATAGAAGTGTAATTAATAACGAGTGCATCAATGATACGAATAAGTGTAGTTTCAACAGGACTACAAGCATGCCGGCAATCACTTGTAAAATGACAAGTGAAAGAGCGATTGTCCAGCCCCAGAAAATGATCCGCTGATTCTTGTAGTTTCTGATAACATGGATGGCAATATAGGCAATCCAAATTACGAAGATCAGCACGGCAAAACGGTGACCCATCTGAACCCACTCATACATATTGTACGGCATCGTCATTGGCTGATCATTACGGCAGAACGGCCAGTCCGGGCAAACAAGACTCGCTTCGGTATGACGTACAAGAGCCCCTGTATAAACAACTATATATGAATATAAAGTAACGCAAATAGTATGTATTTTTAATTTCCTGCTCATGTACAATCGATCGGCATCAAACTTTTTGTCGACTTCAAATACAATCAAGGTAAGCAGCAGTACAGCCGCAAATGAGATCAATGAAATCCCGAAATGTAACGCTAAAATAAAGTCACCTTGTCCCCATAATACTTGGGCAGCCCCAATGAGTGCCTGAAGAGCAAGGAAAAACAATGCCAAAAATCCTAAAAGCTTAACTTCCCGAATATGACCTAGTGCACGCCATGTCCAAATAACGAGTATAAGGATAAAGATGGACACTGACCCTGTTACAAGACGGTGAGAAAATTCAATTAATACTTCTGTCGTAATTTCTTTCGGTATTAATGATCCGTTACAGTCAGGCCAGTTTCTTCCACAACCCAAACCGCTGTCGGTCTTTGTAACTAGTGCTCCACCTTGAAGGATGAGCAACATGCCGAGGGTAGACAAAACAGCAAACCATTTTAGAAATCTGTAATATTTTTTTTGCATAAAATGAGCTCACCTACTTTAATTTTCGCTTCGCTACAAAAAGCGTCTCTAATTGTAGATAATAGCGAATATATCTGAAAAATACAACAGTATTAAGGATTGGATTGTAAACGCAACCATTTTTTCACAAATTGTTCATAAATTCGTCTCCTTACATTCACAAATATTGGTAAAAAATACATTACTATATAGTTGTTGATATAGATTTCTGCATGTTTCGTCAAGTTTGACATGAAGTAGTTTGAAATTTCATGAAACGTCTAGAAATCCTATCCAAATTTAGATATAGTTATGTTAACGGAATATGCTTACAAATTTGAAAGGAGAAGTAAGTTATTGGACCCTTTTACCAAAATCCCGTCGAACTATAGATTATTTTAGCACAGTTATTCTTTAAGTTTTCTTGCACTTATAAGATAGAAATCGGTACTTCACATTAATGAAGACTTAAAGAAGAATTGAAGTTTTCTAGATTTTTTGCTTATTTTTCTAGCAAAATAGTATAAACTAGAAGTTGGTAGTAGAATGGGATATAAGTAAAAATGTCTCAGTAATTTCAAAATCCTACTTATAGCGTAAGCGGATTTTTGTAACCGATAGCAGTGACTGCTGTCAGTATGTGAGGACTTATAATTTTCTGAGCCAAGTGAAACTTTACTCAAATATATTAGGAATTTTCCAATCGATCTGTATTACTTAACCCGATTTGAAGAACAGAAGACTAATCCATATTTGATTATAAAGGGAAGCAGCTAGTAGTGAGGCTGAAAAATCGGGATTCTTTCCAGTACAGTAATGCACTGTACAAGAATTCACATAGACATAACCGCAGTCATGGTTACACATGAAAATACAACAAAGAAAGAGGGGTTTATTAAGCTATGATGAAAGGGCTTAAAAAATGGCGTTTATTCTCGTTATTAACAGTAATGACAGTATTCCTTTCAGCATGTGGTGAAGAGTATATCTCGACGCTTCGTCCATCTGGTCAGGTCGGTAAAGAGCAATTAAACATCTTATATTTATCCATAGCTATTATGGCGTTAGTCGTTATTGTCGTATCGACAATTTATTTAGTTGCTTTCTTTAAATTCCGCCGTTCAAAAGTTGGCGAAGACCATATGCCGAAGCAAGTGGAAGGCAGCCATACTTTAGAGGTAATTTGGACAGTTATTCCAATTATTTTATTATTAGTCTTAGCTGTTCCAACGCTGCACTATACGTATAAATTTTCAAACGTTGCTGCAATGGACGAAGTAGACGAAAGCGGTAACAATACTGCACTTACAGTAAATGTTACAGCAAAATTATACTGGTGGGAGTTTGAATATCCAAACCAAGGAATTATTACGGCACAGGAACTGGTTGTGCCTACTGGAGAAAAAGTATACTTCAACTTAATCGCATCTGATGTAAAGCACTCATTCTGGATTCCGGCAATTGGCGGAAAGATGGATACGAACGTTGATGGTATCAACAAATTCTATTTACAGTTTGATAGAGAATCAGCCGGTTTAAATGATGGTGAAGGCGTATTCTATGGTAAATGTGCGGAGTTATGTGGTCCTTCACATGCTTTAATGGACTTCAAAGTAAAAGCACTTGAGCCGGACGCGTTCGACGCATGGGTGACTGCAATGCAGGCAACTGAAGGCGCTACAGCGGATAAAGAGTCGTCTGATTTAGGTGAAGCGACTTTCGCGAACTCGTGCTTAGGATGTCACGCAGTATCCGGAGTGGCAGGCAACGGATTAGGACCTAACTTAACAACTTTCGGCGACCGTAACCGTGTTGCTGGTTTCATGGAGCATACAGTTGAAAACACGACTGAATGGATTGTTGATCCAGAACCGTATAAACCAGGTAATACAATGACAGGTAAATACGATGTTACTCGGGAAGAAGCCCAGGCGATTGCCGAGTATTTAATGACATTATCAGTTGAAAAGTAATTAACACATTAGAGAGAAACATTGAAGGAGGTTAAAGGTGTGAGCTCTGTTACACAGAAAAAGGGCTTTGGAGCACATGTATGGGACTATTTAACAACGGTCGATCATAAAAAGATCGCTATCATGTATTTAGCAGCCGGTACTCTGTTCTTCGCAATTGCAGGATTTGAAGCGTTACTGATGCGTATTCAATTAATGTTCCCTGAAAGTACGTTCATTTCTGCAGGCCTATTTAACGAACTATTAACAATGCACGGCACAACGATGCTATTCTTAGCAGCAACACCAATAATATTTGCCTTTATGAATGCGGTCGTACCACTTCAAATTGGTGCACGCGACGTTGCATTCCCGTTCTTAAACTCATTAGGATTTTGGCTGTTCTTTATTGGTGCCGTATTCCTTCACCTATCATTCTTTTTAGGTGGAGCACCTGATGCAGGTTGGACTTCATATGCATCATTATCTTTATATTCACCGGGCCATGGTATCGATTTCTATATTCTTGGTCTGCAAATCTCGGGTGCAGGTACGCTGATTTCAGGTATCAACTTCATCGTAACAATTATTACGATGCGTGCACCGGGTATGACGTTCATGCGTATGCCTTTATTCACTTGGACGACTTTAGTAGCAAGTTCACTAATTTTATTCGCATTCCCTCCGCTTACTGGCGGACTGTTCTTAATGTTGGTTGACCGTATGTTTGGGGCAAACTTCTTTGATCATACAATGGGTGGTAATACAATTATTTGGGAGCACTTATTCTGGATTTTCGGTCACCCTGAAGTATACATTTTAGTATTGCCGGCATTCGGTTTATTCTCGGAAATTATTCCGGTTTTCGCTCGTAAACGTTTATTCGGATACTCTTCAATGGTATTCGCTACGATTTTAATCGGTTTCCTAGGGTTCATGGTATGGGCTCACCATATGTTCACAGTTGGTTTAGGTGCTACTGCGAACGCAATTTTCGCTGTTGCTACAATGGCGATCGCTGTTCCGACAGGGATGAAAGTATTCAACTGGATTCTTACAATTTGGGGCGGTTCGATTAAAGTTACAGTACCAATGCTTTATGCACTTGGATTTATCCCGTCATTCGTTGCTGGTGGGGTTACAGGGGTAATGCAGGCAACTGCACCACTTGACTATCAGCTGCATGATTCTTACTTTATCGTTGCTCACTTCCACTACGTAATTGTAGGTGGTATCGTAACAGGTTTATTCGGTTCAGCGCATTTCTACTGGCCGATTATGTTCAACCGTGCACTCAACCCTAAACTGGGAATGATTACTTTCTGGATGTTCTTTATCGGGTTCCACTTAACATTCTTCATCCAGCATTTCCTAGGATTAATGGGTATGCCTCGTCGTGTATTCACTTACATGGAAGGTCAAGGTTGGGATTTATTCAACTTTATCTCGTCAATCGGTGCTATTATGATGGGAATCGGGGTAGTATTATTAGTAATCGACGCAATATTATCGATCAAATCAGAACCGGTTAACCGCCGTGATTACTGGGGCGATGGTCGTTCACTTGAGTGGGCGCTTGAAACACCGCTGCCATTCTATAACTTTAAACAAACACCACTTATTCGTGGTTATGACCCTTATTGGATTGAAAAAGAAGAGGGCAACAAAGAAGGTATGGTGTATGCTGAGCCGTTAGGTGAAATCCATATGCCAAACAATTCAATTTTGCCGTTCATTATGTCAATCGGAATGATGATTGCCGCATTTGGTGCTCTATACAGCCCGTGGGGAGATCAGGTACAGGCTGGTACAGCTACTGGAACAACTCCCGCAATCTCATTAGCATTGATTATTGGTGGTCTTGGATTAACAATTGCATGTATGATCATCCGTTCGTTCAAAGACGATTTAGGATTCCATGTAACAGTTCCGGAAATTGAACAAGTGGAAGCGGATTTAGCTCACTACCGTGCAACAGGTAATAAAGGGGGTATCAAGTAATGGATCTTAATCAAAAATTTACTCCACAAACTTGGCCGAAACACCCTGAACAAGCTACTCTGGAAGGGAAAAACAAGTTAGTTGGACTTTGGATTTTCCTGGCATCGGATACAGTATTATTCGCGAGTGTATTTGCTACATATATCGCGCTTAAAGATAGCGGTCCGGCAGGGATGGAATTCGCAGCTAAGGATCTTTATGAATTACCGTTGGCGTTTGTGATGACAATGTTATTATTAACATCTTCATTAACTTCCGTATATGCGATGTACCATATGAGAAACTTTAACTATTCCGGTGTCCGTACTTGGATGGGAATTACAGTTTTATTAGGCTTAGGTTTCCTTGCACTGGAAATCTATGAATTCCAGCACTATGTACACATCGGGTTTGGTTATACACAATCGGCATTCTCTTCTGCGTTCTTTACGCTCGTAGGGATGCACGGTTTACACGTTATTATCGGTTTAGTCTGGATTACGGGATTAATCATCCGCAATAGTAGCCGTGGATTGAACTTATACAACGCGCCGAAGTTCTTTGCAGCTTCACTGTACTGGCACTTCATTGACGTTGTATGGGTATTCATTTTCACAGTAGTCTATCTGATGGGAGTGGTTGGATAAAATGGGACACGAAACTCATGTAGAAGTACGTACTCAGGCACAATTCGAATATGACAGAGAACATGCCAAAGCGCATATGCGTAAACAAGTAGTAAACTTTGCGATCATGATTTTCCTGACTTTTATCGCATTTGCCGCTGTACTGGCTGA
>Ga0079224_100010314_pt1 | contig 12813 bp, 10 predicted proteins | sample Stecom2015_FD_80414 | JGI IMG/M metagenome (GOLD analysis project Ga0079224, IMG submission 80414) | Agricultural soil microbial communities from Utah to study Nitrogen management - Steer compost 2015 | ecosystem: Environmental > Terrestrial > Soil > Agricultural land | place: USA: Utah...
TGTCCACTCTTTGTCCACTCTCCCTCCACTCATCTTACGGAGAACATTGCATGATGGGCCACGAAACCTGTCAAATTAATATCCGATTTTTGAGGTATTGGACTTTGTCTAAATTCGCCAGTGATGCAAAGACAAGAATCGCGCCGGGCCGGAGTCTACACCTACATCGATCGTCAGGATGCGCATGCCCTTCGGGGAAGTACAAGGGACTCGTCCTTTGCGATTTGCCGGTGGCGTACCTCGAATGGTTCGCGTAAAAGGGCTTTCCTCCCGGACAACCCGGGGAGTTGAGCAGAGATTTGATAAAACGCGGATTCAAGTTTGTGGGAAGTACCGTGATGTATGCGTATGTGCAGGCATGCGGTCTCGTGAACGATCACCTTACGGAATGCTGGAGATATAACAAGGTGAATAAAAAATGACGCGCCGGAATTACGTCCGACGCGTCATCATTTTTGAGCCTGCTTTGTATTATTTGCGCGGCATCAACTCGTCGCGGTTTGCTGCCAGCCACGCGAAGGCGGCCGTGATAATCGCATTGTGCTGAAGGTCTTCAGCGACAGCTTTATCGTACAAGTCCATGCTCGTGTGGTGTGTACGCGTGCCGTATTCAATAGGATCCTGAATAAACTGGAATGCAGGAAGTCCGATGGCATCGAACGAAAGGTGATCTGTTCCTGAAGTATTTCTCAACGTCAGTGTCGAAGCACCCATTTTTTCGAATGGTTTAAACCAGGCGCGGAAGATTGGTGCAATGTTATTGTTGCCCTGCAGGTAGATACCCCGATATTTGCCAGTACCGTTATCCATGTTAAAGTACACAGAGAACTTTTCGGCTGCGGGTTTTAGCTGCATTGAATCATACGGGAACGATCTGTCGAGACGCTCGCCTAATTCGCGCTTCACATAGTTTCTCGATCCAAGGAGCCCCTGCTCTTCGCCACCCCACAATGCAATCCGGATTGTTCTTCTCGGGCTAATGCCAAGTGACTTAATGAGACGCATAGCCTCCATCATAACGGCTGAGCCACACGCATTGTCGGTTGCACCGGTTCCGCTATGCCAGCTGTCGAGGTGAGCACCGATCATGACCACTTCATCTTTCAGGTCAGTTCCTGGAATTTCGCCAATGACGTTGAACCCCGGCGCTTCCGGTAGGAACTCTGTTTCGAGAGCCATTTCGAGACGGACAGATTTTCCATCTTTAATCTGACGAACCATTCTATTGTAGTGCTCAGCAGCGACGACTACCTGAGGCAGGATTTTCGGAGCTTTAGCGCTATAGGAAGAAACGCGATCTGAATAGGGAACGTCTGCGGGATAGGGAACAGTTGCTGCACTCGCTGTTAATGTTCCGTCTTCCAAACGGTAACTCGGGCTTGCTTCCAATACGGCAAGCGCTCCTTCCTTTTGGCACAGCTCCCACTTCAGGTAAGCCAGGCGTTGTGGTTCAGTCGGTGCGCGGAAACGTCTGCCACCAAACGATTCACTTGCTGATGAGTTTGCGAGTTCAAGCAGGGCGGCATCATCAAGACGTCGGGCATCCGGTTCGAAACCGGGCTTCACCGGTGTAGGCAGGCTGAAGAGAACAAATTTCCCCTTCAATTTACCCTGGTATTTTCGGATATCATCTTCACTCTGAATATCCAGGTAAACTGCCTCTGCAGATTGAATACCTTTTATGCCGGGAGACCAGGCTTTGGGATAAGCGATTACGGGGAAGTAAACGGGTCCAAGATTCTGAAGTGAAAAGCGTTTTAGATTCCAGCCACGGCCAAAGGGCACATCCCACACGTCAAAGCGAACGTTTTCGACCCCAAACTTCTGCAGCGCCGCACGGCTGTACTCGGCGGCATTCTTATATCCCGTTGAGTTTGTGAGGCGCGGACCGTGAACATCAGTCAGCATGCGGAGGATATCCATCACCTGGGAACGTTCCGTGCCCTCTTTTTTGATTTTTGCGACAATGGCGGTGTCGACTTTTTCTGTTTTCTGTGCGTGCGCTACCGCGACGCAAACCAGGAACATGAGCAGTGGTATAAGTCTCTTCATAGGTTAATGATTAAACGATAAAAATAATGGCACCAAACGACACCTGCGGTACCGTTCGTTTAATTTTTGCCTTATGGATGGCTATTTATCTTTTCCGATCTGAAGAACAAGATCTTTTCGGGCGATATAGATGTTCCAGATACCCTGCAGCTCTTCAACACCTTCTTCGTTTACCCGGGTTTGAGGCCGCGAAAACAGCAGCGAGTCATAGTCCGTGCGCTGGTCATCGACCCAGACTTTCTGGATATTTTCTTCAGCACCTTCTGTGATCCCGGTGATGTATGCTTCAATCAGTTCTCGTTCGATTGCGCGCGCATTGGCGTTTCCCGGTGTAAGGAACCGCACAGAGACTTTTTCGCTCCTGGCAATGTTTACAATTTCGGTGGAGTCGGCAGTTTTTAACTTCGCCATCACGGCTTGAGCTTTCTCCACTGCTTCCGCCATTATTTCTGCTTCGCTAACCTTTATTATTTTCTGGTGCTCCATCCCTTCCTTGATTCTTTCTCGCTGTTCGTCAGACAGCTTTCCTCCGCAAGACCCAAGGACCAACGCCAGTAAAAGAATTGATGGCAATCGTTTCATATGATAATCACTCTATGGTCCAAATTTACAATTGCTTCCGGGATAACCGTAACTCATTTCTAATTTGTAACTTGCGCGGCTATTTGAATTATGGTTGAAAAACTGGAAGAAATCAAGCTCCGTTTTGAGGAAGTGGGCATGCTGCTCGTGCAACCTGACATCGTTTCCGATGTTAAGAAATACTCACAGTTGAGCAAGGAATATCGTGACCTGGAAAAGGTCGTTGTTAAATACAATCAGTTTACTGAGGCAAAGAGCCACCTGAAACAGGCCAAGGATGTCCTCGCACGCGAGAAGGACGAAGAAATGCGGGAACTTGCCAAGCTCGAAATAGACGAACTCGAGCCAAAAATCGAGAAGCTCGAAGGCGATTTGAAGGAGTTGTTGATTCCGCGGGATCCAAACGACGACAAAAACGTCCTCCTTGAAATTCGCGCTGGTACTGGTGGCGACGAAGCGGCTCTTTTTGCCGGCGACCTCTGGCGGATGTACCAACGCTTCTGCGATAAGAGAGGCCTGAAAATGACCGTGCTTGATGTCACCGAAGGAACAGCAGGCGGTTATAAGGAAGTGATCAGCAGTATTAGTGGCGACGGTGCCTACGGGCTGTTAAAATTCGAATCAGGAGTTCATCGCGTCCAACGGGTTCCTGCGACAGAACAACAGGGTCGCGTGCATACGTCTGCTGCGTCGGTGGTGGCCCTTCCTGAGGTTGAAGATGTCGAGGCGGTGGAAATTAATCCGGCTGATATTGAAATTCAGACGGCACGTTCAAGCGGCGCCGGTGGACAGAATGTCAATAAGGTTGAAACGAAGGTTCAGCTTACCCACAAACCTACCGGCATTGTAATCACTTGTCAGGTTGAGCGTTCTCAGCACGGAAACCGCGAGCGGGCAATGCAGATGCTAAAAACTAAGTTGTATGAAATGGAGGTGGAGAAACAGCAGAGTGAAATCGGCGCGGCGCGTCGTTCTCTTGTGAGAAGCGGGGACAGATCAGAGAAAATCCGGACATATAATTATCCGCAGAGTCGTGTTACCGACCACCGCATTGGCTATACGGTTTACAATTTGCCCGCAGTCATGAACGGTGAATTGGACGATTTCATAGAGCAGCTTCGTATCGCAGACACAGCCGAACGAATGACTGAAACGCAAAAATAATCTAGAACATGTTAGTGAGCCGGTAATAGTCGGCGAGCACTACGCGAAACGAGTCTGACTCGTCATCATCACCGAACAGAGGTACATAATCACCGTCATAGAAAATGAAAATTTCATTTTCGGCGATGATGCCTTCGTAAATGCGCGTAGCGAATTCAAGCATGTTTTCCTTTCCCCGTTCCGCCAGGGTGTAACCATATTTGGCACCGGTTTCCCTGTTCACCTCGCGTATGACCAGTTCAGGCTCATGCTGAAGAGATTCATTTGTTTCGACCAGAAGACTGGCCCGTTTGTGGGCCCAGTCCACGACAATAACCGGGGTCAAAGCAGGCCGGGTATTCCCGGAATATCGGTCACCGTGGCGATATGCAATCCATTTTGCCGCGGGCAGATCAGTGATGTCGTAATAAATCTGGCGGACATTACGGAAGAACAGATATGAGTCATCCGTGTAGGAAAAGGAAAACTTGTCACGATCGATGTGTTCTTTCCGGTCGATTTTGCATGCGACTACGACAAAATGCAGGATAAACCAAAACAAAAGCCGGTTTTGCACCATTTTCGCTAAATTGTTCCCAAATAAAACAAACACTATGAGCAAAGGATTAATTACAGTGCTGGTAATAATCGGGGCAATTGTTGTCTTTGGCCTCATTTTCGTCGGTTGGGGTACCGGAATCTACGACAATGCAGTCCAGTCGCAGGAAAAGGTGAATCAGGCATTTGGCGATGTTCAGGCTACCTATCAGCGTCGTGCCGACCTCGTTCCAAATCTGGTGGCAACAGTAAAGGCAGCAGCTGAGAACGAAAGAGGTATTCTGACGGAAGTAACGCAAGCCCGTGCAGGTATCGTAGGCGCAAAAACGCCTGAAGATCTTGAGATAGCAGGCCGCAGAATCAACACAGCAATTAACCTCGCATTTGAAGCGTACCCTCAGATTCGTTCAACGGAAAACTTCCAGGATCTGCAGGCTCAACTTGAGGGAACTGAAAACCGAATCAATGTTGCTCGCCAGCGATATAATGAAGCTGTATCGAACTATAACTCCTATGTTCGTGGTTTCTTTAAGAAGATGGCTTTGAACATGTTCGGAGGCGGGGAAGACTTTTCGCCACGCCAGCAATTCAACGCATCCGCTGCAGCTCAGGATGCACCTACTGTGAACTTCGATTAAGATCTGACTCTCCGCTTGCAATTTGGAGAGGCCCCGGCGAATGCCGGGGTTTTTTGTTTCAGGCCAATTCATACAACGGAGTATTGCCGATGTTGTGAAACTGTTTCGACCATGTTAAGCCAATATGAAGGGGCGCGTCTGTCTGGCGATTGTGGCTTTTCTGCACGCATCATCCGACACTTCCTTTAACAATTTCGTAATGTCTGCTTTTCCGTAGCATAATACGTGACCGGCACCTTTGCACAAACCAAAGAAACTATGTTGCAGGGAGCCTTATTCACACTAGCCATAACGTTGATTTCAGTTTGCGCAGTCGCACAGCCTGGTTCGATTTCAGGAATAGTAACCGATGGAAAGAGCGGCGAGACGATCGTTGGTGCCAATGTTGTCATTGACGGAACAACGGTTGGTGCAGCCACTGACATCGAAGGCAATTTTCAAATTGACAACGTCAAACCAGGCGTTTATAATCTTAATGTGTCTTTCGTCACGTACAAGACGCATGTTATCCCCGACGTTGTTGTCGAGTCTGGCAGAAAAACGGCATTGCGGGTCACGTTAGTTGAAGATGCTACAGAACTGAAGGAAGTCGTTGTCACAGCGTGGCGCGAAATCAACACGGACTATGCATTGCTTGGTGCCATCCGGGAAAGTAAGCTAGTCGTCTCCGGAATATCTGCTGAGCAAATTGGTAAGTCCCAGGACAGGGATGCCGCGCAGGTTGTGCGACGGGTTCCGGGCGTTACCATTCAGGACAACCGATTCGTAGTCGTGAGAGGGCTGGCGTCCCGGTATAGTAATGTGATCCTGAATGGCGTGATTGCACCCAGCACCGAAGCAGATAGTCGCGCCTTTTCATTTGATATTATTCCGAGCGGTCTGCTCGACCGAATGCTCGTTTACAAATCCGGATCAGCGGAACTTCCCGGAGATTTTGCAGGGTCTGTGATCCAAATCAATACGAAGGGCGCAGTAGAGGAGAATTTTACAAACTTCTCCGTTGGAACCGGTCACCGGTTCAACACCACGTTCACTACGCAGCAGACTCAGCAGCGGTCACCAACGGAGTGGCTGGGGTTCGACAATGGAATGCGCGATCTTCCTGAAAGTGCACCTGCCGATTATCGAAGCCTCGGTGTAAACACGACGCTTATTGAAACTGAGAGCAGGAAATTCCAAAACACCTGGCAACTGGACAAAATTACTGTTAACCCGGATATGCGCGTGAGCTTTGACCTGGGTCGGAGTTTTGACGTCGGCAGACTTCGTATTAGTACAATCGGGGCGTTAACCTATAGTAATACAAATCAATTCAATGAGATCGGGTTTAATCGTTATCAGAACTACACTGACAACGGCGACGGGGATCAAACCAGTGATGACTTCTTCCGATACTTTGATGATCAGTTCACAAACAATGTAAGGCTAGGCGCCCTTAGCAACTGGACATTCAGGTATAGCAGCAACAGCCGGATTGAGTTTAGAAATCTTTACAACCGACTGGGAACAACGCAGACAACGATTCGTGAAGGCAACAACTACTTTCGCGATGCATATTATAGGAACTATTCGATGCGCTATGTTGAACGCGGAATTTATTCGGGTCAGGTTGAAGGAAACCATAACCTGCGTAATGACAAATCACAACTCACCTGGATGATTGGATATACAAATGCTCAACGCAATGAACCTGACTGGAAGCGACTTGTCACGGTGCAGTCAACCGGCGCATCGGAACAATCTCCCTTTATTGTTGTGATCCCTTTTTCGACGAGTGCTTCCAACGCAGCACGATTCTACCAGACGCTCGACGAGTATTCAATAACACATCGCCTTGACTTCGATCATAAAATCATCCGTGCGAAGGGGAAAGATCCCTTTGAAATCAAAGCAGGATACTGGCTGGAGTACAAAGACAGAAGTTTCGCGGCCCGTTCTTTGGGGCATGTGGTGAGAAGCGGATTCGATCAACAGGGACCAATTGGTAGCCTGCCATTCGACCAGATTTTCGATCCCGGGAATGTTGATTACAACACAGGGCACCACATTTCCGAAAATACCAAAGTCACAGATTCGTACACCGCGAGCAACAGACTGGCAGCAGCTTATGTACGCATAAACCTACCATTGTCGCCGAAGTTGAAAATCATACCAGGCGTACGCGTCGAGCACAATATTCAGGAGCTTGCTACTCCCGAAGGGATTGGGTCTGCGAAAGTTGAAAATCCGATCACAAGCTTATTGCCTTCAGTCAACCTTTCCTACGACGTAAGCACAACATCTCTCATTCGACTAGCTTATAGCAAAACAGTCAACCGCCCGGAGTTTCGCGAGCTCGCACCTTTCAGTTTTTTTGATTTTGACAACCAGGCCGACATACAGGGCAACCCGAAGCTTAAGACTGCTAACATTCACAACGTAGATTTGCGTTGGGAATACTATCCGACACCAGGACAAACCATTTCCATCGGAACATTTTACAAATACTTCATTGACCCGATCGAGGTGAATATCAACAATGGTACGGACAATCCCACTTTCCCGTTCAACAACGCTGACAAGGCTCAAAACTACGGCCTCGAAGTTGAGATACGCAAAGCGCTGGCGTATTCATCCCGAAGTACGTTTCTCAATAACACATCTGTTGTCTTGAACGCGGCTTACATCATAAGTGAAATTCACCTTGAAAATGATGGAACGCTCCTGGAGAAGGATTCACGTCCGATGCAGGGGCAGTCGCCGTACATTGTGAACGCAGGCCTTTTCTACAACGATGACGACCGCGGTATTCAGGCAAACATTCAGTACAACGTATCGGGTAAACGCATTGCCTTCGTGGGTCTGCCTGGAATCCCTACATGGTGGGAAATGCCAAGACATGTGGTTGATGTTTCGGTATCGAAGTCGATAGGCAGGCGGACCGAACTTCGTCTTGGCGTAAATGATCTCTTCAACTCACGACAATACTTCGTGGAAGACGCAAACCTTGATAATGATCTCACAAATGCGAATACAAATAAAGTTGTACGCAGTACACGCGGCGGCCAGTATGCGACGCTTTCAGTGGCTTTTAAGTTGTAAGTCGAAATAACAATTTGCTAACAGGCCTTTAACGCCTGCTTCCAACGCTGGTCATAATTTGCCGACAAAAGAAGTAAACAAAACTAAAATCATGAAAAGAAGATTTGTTCTGCAACTCCTGGCAATGGTAACGGCCATCTCATCAGTCACGTTCCTTTCATCATGTGATGATGATAACGACCCGGAAGGAGCCGCTCCCGCTGTATCAATTAATCCGACATCAGCAACTGACAAACCGGGCGCAGTTGTAACGGTAACCGTATCTGTTATCGCTCCTAACGGTGGCAAAACACTACAAATTTCCGGAATTGATGCCGACGACGTCACGCTGAATGGGTCAAATCAGCAGGACGTTGAAGTAGATATTACGATACCCGCTGATGCGAGTGCCGGGTCGACGGTTACAGCTGTATTTATTGCAATTGACAAAACTGACAAGGCTTCGACACCGGTGGAATTTCCTATTACCGTTGGCGATCCGCTGGAAATCCTTGAAGGTAATATCACAACCAATACAAGCCTTGATGCCTCGAAAAAATATCTTATCCGTGGGAAAGTGTATGTACAGGCGCCAGCAACCCTCACAATACCAGCAGGAACGATCCTCTTTGGTGAAAAGGATTCTGATGGCACCTTGATAATCAACCGCGGTGCTAAAATCGATGCACAAGGCACAGCCGATAACCCCATCATTATGACTTCGCAGGCGCCAAAAGGATTTCGTAATCGCGGTGACTGGGGCGGAGTTGTCATTCTTGGAAACGCATACAATAGCAACGGCGCGTCCGCGACCATCGAAGGTATTCAGGGTGAAGCCGGGTCAGAGAATGGCGCATATGGTCCAGGCACGGGTGACGCGAACGATGCGGATAACAGCGGTATAATGAGATACGTTCGAATAGAATTCGCGGGTATCGCCCTTTCGCAGGACAATGAACTCAACTCACTGACTATGGGTTCCGTTGGTTCGGGCACGACCATCGATCACATTCAGGTTTCCTATGCCAATGACGATGCTTTCGAATGGTTTGGAGGATCCGTAAATCACAAATACCTCATTGCTTATTCTACACTTGATGACGATTTTGACACCGACCGTGGATACAATGGCAAGACCCAGTTTGGATTGATTGTAAGAGATCCGCTACAGGCAGATTTCTCAGGATCGCGCGCATGGGAATCGTCCAGTAACGGCAATGTTACGCCGCCAACTGTGGGTGGAACAAGTCGTCACTCAGCTCCGGTGTTTTCGAACGTCACAGTTTGTGGTCCGTTGTTATTCAGAAGTTCGGCGAATATCAACCAGTTCTTCCGTTCAGGAGTTGAAGTTAACAGCAACTCGACGATCCAAATTCACAACTCTGTGATCACAGGATTTCCTAAAGCAGCAACGTTTGCAACTGCAGGAGCAACAGTAACGAATAACATCTTCGTCGCGAATTCATCAAATGCGGCAGATGGCGCTTCTGCCCCGGCTAACTTTGGTTCTGACAATACCCTTGAGGATGACGTCACCAAAATATTTGGCGCGTTTACTGCGGGATCGCTTTACTCATTCGAAAATGCTCCGCTACTTCAAACGACGGATAGTCCTTACTTGACAGGGGCAACTGATTTCGGTGACGATTTCTTCGACAACGTACCGTTCTACGGTGCATTCGGAACCGAGGCTACTGCTGAATGGAACTTCGATAAGGCGTGGATAAATTTTGATCCGGCGAATGAAGCGTATTAGTTGGTAATGATCAAATATAAATGGTCCGGGCCCGCTCCGGACCTTTTATTATGAATACACGATTTCTGATTTTGATTCTGACCCTGTTGTCAGCATGTGTGGAGAAGCAGCCATCAATCGACGGAAGCAGGCTCAACCGGGCAGAGTATGATGCCTTAATGATGAGACTTCTCCCGTACGTGGTAAAGAAGCCAGATCACATCAAATATGATGAACGTTTTGATCCGGGATTAACGGAGTATTATCGGAACCTGGCTTCAGCATCGAATGCGAGACTGCGATTCTACTATGCGAATGACACAGCAAACTTCTTTTTCTTCGAACATCGTGACTTGTCCAGTTTGTATGAGCACTACCGTGGACTCGGAGGATACTTTAGGGAAGACGACAAGGGCAGTATTACATTGCTAAATCTGCTCTATCACACGCCACGGTTTACGTCAGCCGAAATGGCTGCAAAAGGAGAGTTGCTTTTTAAAGAAATGATCGCCCGTGGAAATGTAGATGCTTTCTTAGGTCGCCGGGACTTAATTCACGCTCCCAACAAGGATTTCTATTACGATACGCATCGAAACCGTTGGGACTACACTCAGAACTCCTCGTGGAGGTTTCTTAGGGAGGAGAATTGAACGTTCTTCTTTGTGTGTTTCTGCTGTTTCTGTGATTCCATTTTTGTTTTTCGCACAGATGACACGGAGAACACAGAAAAGCCAAAGAAATCAGTCTAATTTACTTCTCCCTGTCGCTGTTTGTGCATCTCGACAACTTTCCGGATTTGTTCAGCGGCCACAGCGATCGAGTCCTGCACTTTCTTATTCTCTTCAAGTTTCCTTAGAAGCGTCTCGTGTTCGAGTTTGTTGTCTTCAAGAGCCTTTTCGAGATTTACCTTTTCCTTCTTGTTGTTTTCCAGTTTGGTGTTCAGGCTTTTGTTTTCGTTAAGGAGGCGCTGTTTAGTACGTTCCACCGTTTGACGTGCCTTTTCCGATTCATCGATCTGTACCTGAATTTTGTCGCGATAAAATTTCACACCGAAATCTTTCATCAATGATTCCAGCGATTTCATAATCTTGTCAGCATCGTTTTTCTGGTCGGCGTCAAAACCGAGCCACGCCATTCCCGAATTTCCGGTACCGCGTATCGTGCCCATCACTAAGGGGACAGTCAATCCGTCAATGCTTGCCTCCGGGATCGTGATATATTCACCCTGTCTGACCTTGCCAATGGGTTTCAAAAATTTCAGGAATGCCGCGTTAATATCAGCGACGGTTCCGTCGAGGTCAACCCCATAGCCATTCATTTCCACACCCTTAATTGTCATTGTTTCCTTCCGGACCTTCACCGTCTGAGACAAGACCGGTTCACAGAAGACCAATAAAATCAACAGAACAAAAAATATTCTCGTTGGCATACGCTTAAAGATTTAGACATCTTATTTTGAGGTACAAGGATTGTGAAAAAGCAGTAATTCGCAAAGCAGTGGCAAAAATACTTATTACAGGTGCCTCCGGAATGATCGGGACTCACCTCAACAGATTTCTGAAGGATGCCGGTCACGAGGTTGTCTTTCTTTCACGATCGCGAAAGGGTCATTCAACGAACACGTTTCTTTGGAACCTGGATGAGAATTTCATTGAGCCTGGTGCCTTCGACGGCGTGGACACGATTGTTCACCTGGCTGGCGCCGGAATAGCTGAGAAGCGCTGGACCAAAGAAAGGAAGAAGGAATTGCTTGACAGTCGCGTTTTGTCCACCAGGTTGTTGATTGAAACCCTTAAGAAGACGGATCACCAGGTGAAGGGCATCGTCTCTGCCTCAGCAATTGGTTACTACGGATTTCATAATGAGGATCAAGCGCTTAAGGAAACGGACGCGCCGGGAACAGATTTCCTTGCAGGCGTTGTCAAAAGTTGGGAGGACGAAGTGCACCGGTTCGGCGAGTTGGGGATACGTCTCGCGATAATGCGCATTGGCATCGTGCTAAGTGCGGATGGTGGTGCGTTCAGCGAGATTGCTCGACCAATCCGATTTCATATAGGGGCTCCGTTAGGATCGGGAAATCAACACATGAGCTGGGTCCATATCGACGACGTATGCCTCATGTTTCAAAAAGCAATTGAAGACGAGACGATACATGGCATCTACAATGTAGCCGGGCCGTATTCGGTTACGAATCACGAATTTACAAATGCAATCGCCACGCGAATGAGAAGGCGTATTCTGTTACCACCAGTTCCGGGTTTTTTATTAAAAATCGCGTTTGGTGAAATGGCAGATCTGGTACTGCGCGGAAGCATCGTATCTTCGGAAAAAATACAAAAGGCGGGATATCAGTTTCGGTATGATAAACTTGAAAAGGCTATCGATGCGCTTCTTTCAAACAAGTGAGACCGTTAACGTTGCTCAGCCACTGCGACGGCAATCTTCGAGTCCGCGGTTCCGTAATACAAGAACCATTTGCCGTTGAAAGGGACCATCCCCTCAAGGAAACAAACCTGGTTAACCTGCCCCGTTGTTTCATATGGACGATCCGGCCGGATGAAATTTGCTTCAAGTCTGTTGATTAAACGCGAAGGATCATTGTGGTCGAATAAGGCTTGCCCTCCGCAGTAAGCTCCTGCGACAAGGTTGGGATCACCACCCGCCTCCAGGTTCATGCCGTTATAAATCAGCAGAATACCTTCTTTTCGAATAAGGGCGTAAGGCCCGCTTTCTACGAGCCTGCTGTCAAAGTAGCCCGGCCGTGGTGACAAAACCGGTTTCAGCGAATCTCCCTGCGTGAGCGGACTCCAGTTAATCAAATCATCGGAGGTTGCCATAAAGAGATGGGTATCTCCAAAGTACATCCAGTATTTTCCATTAACCTTCCTGGCTACAATGCGATCTCCTTCCCGCTCCGCGACTATGGCTCCCGACTTGCTCCAAAGGTTCTTGAATTTTCCCTGCAACACCGGTCCGTGTTTCGCCCAGCTTCTGAGGTCGCCGGATGTTGCCAGCATCAGTCGCGCGATGCTACCATCGTATGAA
>Ga0079224_100010315_pt1 | contig 12812 bp, 20 predicted proteins | sample Stecom2015_FD_80414 | JGI IMG/M metagenome (GOLD analysis project Ga0079224, IMG submission 80414) | Agricultural soil microbial communities from Utah to study Nitrogen management - Steer compost 2015 | ecosystem: Environmental > Terrestrial > Soil > Agricultural land | place: USA: Utah...
CGGTGGGTCCAGGGCCTGTACGGCTGGGACCCCCGGGCCGCGCTGTCCCTCCGGGCGCACTACCTGCGCGAGCTCAAGACCGGCGCCGGCGCGCGCTGGGTGGAGCGGGCCTACGGCGCCCGGATCACCCGGCACAACTACCTGGCCGGCGTGGCGCGTGGGCGCCTTCATGTGCGGCGGTGCGCCGAGGCGGAGCTGAAAAAAGCCTCTTGACAGACCCCTGAAAATGCCGCCAAATTGGGCACACTCAAGAAGTGTCACTGGAGCCCGGCCCCGCGCCGGCCCCGCGCCGGGCTCCGCCGTTTCTGGCCGCTGCTGGACTGGGAGAACCCGGTCGCCGGCCACCCCATCCAGCCCCGAAGCCACCCGAAGGGACCTCGTCCTCTACCGGGCAGCCGCCGCGCGCGCGAGCTTCGGGGCTGGCTCTCGACGAGGTAGATCCAGTGGACTGGACCGCAGTCGGCACTGCTCTGGTGTCGGTGATCATCGGTGTCGGCGGAGGCATCGCCTGGTGGCAGCAGCGCGCCGCCCGGGCCGCCCGCTCGGAGGCCGAGGCCGCCAAGGCCGGCGCCGACCGCGCGGTAGCGGACGCCGAGCACACCCTCTACAAGCTGCTGGCCGAGCGCCAAGCCCAGCTCGAGCAGGAGGTCCGCGAGATGCGCCAGGAGCTGGCCGCCGAGCGTCAGCGATCTCGGGAGCTGGAGGTGCACATCTTCCGGCTTGAGAACTTGATGCGCAAAGCCGGCCTAGAGCCGCCCGAGCGCGAGTTCGTGGTGGGCTGATGCGCGCCCTGCAGGCCATCGCCCTGTTCTTGGCCCTGTGGGTCGGGCTGAGCGCGCTGGCTATCGCCGCGTGGAGGGCGGTCGATCGCCTCCTGCCCTGATGCCCAAGGCGCCGCCGATCCACAAGCCCAAGCGGGCCAAGGCACCAAGGCACATGGAGCCGGGCAATCGCCAGCGCCGGCGCGCGATGCACACTGGGTCGAAGGCATGGAAGATCCTGCGCCTGCAGGTGCTGGCCCGCGACCGATACATCTGCGCCGACTGCGGCCAGTTCGGCGACCAGGTCGACCACGTCGACGGCGATAGCCACAACAACGACCCAGACAACCTCAAGACCAGGTGCATACGATGCCACTCGAGCAAGACACGCAGAGAGCAGAACGAGGCAACCCGTTGAAGGACATGGGGCAGGCAAAGCTGGTCGACGGCACCCTGGTGCTTGAGACCGAGCAGTACTTCAGCCAGCGCCAGCGCGAACAGATGCGCGAGCACCTGAGCGTCGCCTTTCCGGGTCGACGGTTCGTCGTCCTCGAGGGCGGCATGCGCGTGTCGAGGCACGAGCAGCTGGACCGGATCGAAGCCAAGCTCGACCGCCTGCTGGCGGCGCTGGCTGAGGACGAGCAGGACGAGCCCCAGGGCTTCGACCTCGAGGGCCAGCCCATGCCCGCGCCCCGCAACCCGACCGAGCCCCTGTGACCGCTGAGGCGGGGAGGGGTGGGGAAAAAGTCCAGGGCAGGCGATCGCCGGCACGCGCGCCCAGCCGTTTTTTCGCACGGTCAGGATTGAAACTCTGGATTTTCAAGGACTTGCGACATGCCCGGACCAGGCAAGAAACCGCGCACACTGAAGCTGGTTGCTGGGACTGCGCGGAAGGACCGCGAGCCGGAGAGTTACGTGGAGTTCGAGGCGGTGTCGGAGGTGCCGAGCCCGCCGGACTGGCTGCCGAACGCGCATGCGGTCAAGGAGTTTGAGCGGCTGGCGCCGATCCTCCATGCCAACCGCCTGCTGACGGAGGCGGGGGTGCAAGCGCTAGCGCACCTGTGTGCGCTGCACGGAAAAATCGTACAGCTCTACGCTGCGGGCGAGGCTCCGGTCGCGTCGATGGTCAGCCAGTATCGTGGGCTGATCAATGACTTCGGCCTGACCCCGGTAGCGCAGGGCAAGGTGAGGCCGAGTGGCGAAGCGGACAAGCCGGAGGGTCGGTTCGCCGGCATCGGCAAGCGCCCGTCCAAGGGCGGCTGACGGCGGGACCGACTTCGTCGCCATCGCCGACGCCTACGCGGCGGAGGCGGTGGCCGACAAGAAGGGCCGGAAGTTCGGCAAGTGGGTGCGACTGGCAGCGCGCCGCTACCTGAAGGACCGGAAGCGGGCGGGGCGGAAGGGCTGCCCGTTCGTGTTCGATCACTGGCACGCGAACGACCCCTGCCGATTCCTAGAGTGTCTACCGCACGTCGAGGGCACTTGGGGCAGCGAGACCATCGTGCTGCACCCGGCGCACGTCTTTGCGACGGTCAACATCTTCGGCTTCCGCCTTCGGGACGGCAGCCGGCGCTTCTCGGACGCCCTGTTCGCGGTGGCGCGCAAGAACGCGAAGTCGACCTGGGCGGCCGGCGTGGCGCTCTACTGCCTGGCGGTCGAGGGCGAGGTCGGGCCGCAGGTGATCTCGGCAGCCACCACCGGCAGCCAGGCCCGCATCGTCTGGAACGTGGCCAAGCGCCAGGTGGAGCGGGTGCCGGAACTGCGCGAGCACTTCCTGCTCGAGCCGTTCGCCAACTCGATCGCCTGCTACCAGAACGGCGGGTTTTTCAAGCCGATCAACGCGAAGGCATCGACGCAGGACGGTCTGAACCCTAGCTGCGTGGTGCTGGACGAGGTGCACGCGCACAAAACACACGACCTGCTGAACGTGCTCAAGTCGGCCGCCGGTGCGCGCCGGCAGCCGCTGTTCCTGCTGACCACGACCGAGGGCTACGAAACCCCTGGGCCGTGGCCGGAAGAGCGCAAGTTCGCGCAGCAGGTGCTTGAGGGCGCGATCGAGGCGGATCACTACTTCGCGGTGATCTACGCGATCGACGACAAAGACGACCTGTTCGACGAGGCGGTGTGGATCAAGGCCAACCCGTTGATGGACGTGAACCCGGTCCTGGCGGCGAAGCTGCGCACCGACGCCCTCGAGGCGAAGGCCAAGCCCGGAAAGCTGGCCGAGTTCAGCATCAAGCGGTGCAACCGGCCGGCGGCGAGTGCCGAGAGTTGGCTGGACTTGCCGAAGTGGGCGGCCTGCGCCGGCCCGGTGGATCTGGACTGGCTCGAAGGCAAGCCCTGCTGGGCCGCCTTCGACCTGGCCAGCACCACCGACCTGGCCGCCTGGCGCTTGATCTGGCGCGTGGACGGCCGGCTATACACCTGGGGCCGACGCTGGGTGCCCCGCGATGCGGTGGCCCAACGGACGGTGCGGGGCACAGTGCCCTACGCCGCCTGGGTAGGCGAGGGCCTTATCACCCAGACCGACGGCGACGTGGTCGATTACGCGGTGATCGAGGCCTCAATCCGCGAGGACGTGGAGCGGTTCAAGCCGCAGGCCATCGCCTACGACCCGTGGAACGCGCAGGACCTGGTGAACCGGCTGGCCGCTGACGAGCTCCCGCTCGTGCAGTTCGTGCAGGGCACGAAAAGCTACCACCCCGCGATGCAGGAGCTGGATCGTCTGTATCGCGCCGGCGTGGTCAACCACAACGGCGACCCGGTGCTGCGCTGGTGCGCAGCAAACCTGGTGGCCCGGCGAGACGTGAACCTGAACATGGCCCCCGACAAGAAGCGCAGCGCCGACAAGATCGACGACATGGCCGCGCTGCTGATGGCGGTGGGCGTGTCCATGACGGCCGAGGAGGCTGGCGATATGGATGGCTTCATCTCGAACCCGGTGACCGCCTGATGAAATTCTGGTCGAGCATGTGGGCGCCGCTGCGCGGCCTGTTCGGCGGGCGCCAAGGTGACGGACTGCAATACACAGGTCCTGAGTCCTATCAGGCGCGCGCTGCTGTCGAGGTGACCGAGGAGACGGCGCTGCAGGTGTCGGCGGTCTGGGCGTGCGTTCGCCTGATCTCCCAGACCGTGGCTTCGCTGCCGATCCTGGTCTACCGGAAGACGGCCGAGGGTCGGGTGCTGGATCCGAAGCATTGGTTCGCCGAGCTGATGGCTGGCCGGCCGAATCAGTACCAGACCCGCTACGAGTTCTGGGAACACCAGGTCGCCAACCTCGCGCTGCACGGCAACATGTACGCGAAGAAAGGCGAGCGAGCCGGCCGGATAATCTCCCTGTTGCCTATGAACCCGCTGCAGGTGGAAACCTCGCTGGTGAAGGGCGCGGTGGTGCATCAGTTCGAGCAGAACGGGCACATCACGGTGCTGGCCTCCGAGTCGGTCTGGCACGCCCGGATGAACGGCGACTTGGTCGTGGGCCGCTCGCCGCTGCAGTTTGGCCGGAACCTGATTGGCGTGGCCCAGGCGGCTGAGCAGGCCGTGACCGACATCTACCGCAGCGGCGGCAAGCGGTCGGGCGTAGTGACCTTCGACCGTCTGCTGACCCCAGAGCAGCGCGAGCAGATCCGCGCCAAGTTCGCCGGCCTGACCGAGGGTGACCAGCGGCTTCTGGTGCTGGAGGCCGGCGGGAAGTTCGAGCCGGTGGCCATGTCGCCGCAGGACATCGAGCTGCTGGCCTCGCGCAGGTTCCAGGTCGAGGAGATCTGCCGATGGTTCGGCGTGCCGTCAGTTCTGGTGAACGACACCAGCGGCAGCACGACCTGGGGTAGCGGCATCGAGCAGATCGTGCTGGGCTTCTACAAGCTGAACCTGCGGCCGTACCTCGAGGCCATCGAGAACAGCATCACGACGCACCTGTTTAGCGACGAAGACCGGGCGCAGTACGAGGTCGAGTTCGACTTTGAGGGCCTGCTCCGCGCCGACCAGAAGACCCGCTACGACGGCTACCGCGCCGGCATCTCGGCCGGCGTGCTCACGCCGAACGAGGCTCGCGCGATGGAGTGGCTGCCGAAGATGGACGGCGGCGACAAGCTCTACATGCAGGGGGCGACCATGCCCATCGACAAGCTGGGCGCTGCCCCACCGGCGCAACCACCGCAGGAGTGAACATGGAACGTAAGCTGATCGGCCTCGACCTGGTCGAGTTCAAGTTCGCCGGCGCCGGCACCTTCGAGGGCTACGCCTCGGTGTTCGGCGGCGTGGATGCCTACGGCGACACCATCCTGCCCGGCGCCTTCAGGAAGACCCTGAAGCGCAAGGCCGGCGACCGACCGATCCGGATGCGCTGGAACCACTGGGGCCCGGTCATCGGCAAGTGGCTGGAGATCGCCGAGGACGAGAAGGGCCTGAAGGTGAAGGGCGAGCTGACGCCCGGCCACTCGGTGGCGCAGGACGTTTACGCCTCGCTCAAGCACGGCGCAATCGACGGCATGAGCATCGGCTACCGGCCGGTGCAGATCCGCGAACTTGGCGACGGCAAGCGCGAGCTGAAGGAGATCGACCTGGTCGAGATCAGCGTGGTCGAGGAGCCGGCTGACCTCGGCGCACGCGTGGGCGGCATCAAGGCTGCCATTGACGAAATCACCAACCTGAAACAAGCGGAGGCCTTCCTGCGTGACGTAGGCGGGCTTTCGTGGGCTGCTGCGACGGCGCTGGTGTCGCAGATCAAGTCCGTGGCCCTCCGCGACGGGGCGGCCGAAGCACCGCAGCTGACCGCCATCCTGGACAGGCTGCGCCAGCAAGCACGCGGGTGAACCCCGCAAACCCCGTCCCAGGCCGCCACGAGGCGGCCTTTTCATGGAGTCACCGAAATGAACGATGAAATCAAGAAGCTGGAAGAAGGCCTGGCCGGCATCAAGTCCGACCTGCAGAAGAAGCTGGACGAAGCCATCGTGCAGCACGAGGGCCAGATCAAGGAAAACGGCAAGGCCTCCGAGGAAGCCAAGGCCGCGGTCCAGAAGCTGAGCGAAGAGTTCAAGAAGCAGATGGACGAGCTCGCCCAGAAGCTGGAGAAGGCCAGCGACGACGAGCCGCAGGCCAAGTCCGCCGGCGACCTGTTCGTGGCCTCCGACGAATACAAGGCCTTCCAGTCCCGCCAGCGCGAGAACGTCAAGCTGGAGCTGAAGAACACTATCACCAGCGACAGCACCACCGCGTTCCCGCTGCAGCGCCCGGGGATCATCCCCGGCAACTTCACGCCGGTGGAACTGCGTGACGTGATCCCGGTGATTCGGGTCACGAGCAACGCCGTGAACCACCTGCGCGAGAACGCCTGGACGAACAACGCCCGCGAAGTGACTCAGGCCGCGGCCAAGCCCGAGAGCTCGCTGACCTTCACCAACAAGAACTTCACCATCGAGACGGTGGCGCACTTCCTGAAGATCACCGAGCAGCTCGCGGCCGACGCCCCGGCGGTGGTGGACTACATCAACACCCGTCTGCGTCACGGCCTGCGTGCGAAGGTCGAGGCCCAGCTGATCCTTGGCGACGGCACCAGCCCGAACCTGTCCGGCTTCACCGACTCGGGCAACTACACCGCCTACTCGCTGGCGGCCTCGGGCGACAACCTGCACGACGCCGCTTCGAAGGTGAAGTACGCCATGTGGGCGGCCACCGGTCTGGCCCCGGACACCATCGTGGTGAACCCGGCGGACTGGGGCGCGGAGGAGCGCACCCGCGAGGGCATGGCCGGCATGTACCTGTTCGGCGGCCCGAGCCTGGCCGGCGTCCGCGTCGTGCTCTCCAACTCGGTGAGCGCCGGCAACATCCTGGCCATGAATCTGGCCCAGGGCGCGGTGATCTTCGAGCGCCAGGGCGCGACCATCGAGATCGGCCGAACGGGTTCGGACTTCACCTCCAACTTGCTGACCCTCCGCGCCGAGGAGCGTCTGGCGCTGGCGGTGCTGCGTCCGTCGCTCGTCTACTACGGCGACTTCGAGGCCTGATGGTAACGGCGGGGGCCCTTCGGGGCCCCTGCCACATGGAGGTGCCATGAAGGTCGTGGTCTGCGACAAGAAGGAAATCCACCTGCCTGACGGCCCGCGTGCGGCCGGCGACGTGGTGGAGCTGCCGGAGAAGGTGGCGCTGCGCTACCTGCAGGCCGGTGCGGTCGAGCGGTACGAGACGAAGGTGATCCGCGAGGTCCCTTTCGAGGAAGCTGGCAGGGCGCAACCGTCGTCTGCCTCGCCAGCGGCCCCAGCCTCACCGCAGACGACTGCGAAAAGGTCCGCCGGTGGCGCGAAGCGCCCGGGGAAGGGCCGAAAGGCGTAATCGTCGCCAACACCACCTTCAGGCTGGCCCCCTGGGCGGATGGCCTTTTCGCCATTGATGCGCAGTGGTGGGAGCGGCACATCGAGGAGGTGCGCCGGGACTTCCTGGGGAAGACCTACTCGAGCAACGATTTTCACGGGCGAGTCGGGCGAGTCCCTAAGCCATTCAGGGCGTTCGGCAACAGCGGCGCCGGCGCCATCGCGCTGGCGGCCAAGGCTGGCGCGCGGCGCGTCCTGCTGCTGGGCTACGACTGCCAGAAGACCGGCGGCAAGGCCCACTGGCACGGCGACCACCCGGAAGGCCTGGGGAACGCCGGCAGCATCCACAAGTGGCCGGCGCAGTTCGCCCAGCTCAAAGCGTCGATGGCGGGTGTCGAGATCATCAACTGCTCGCGGGCGACGGCGCTGACCTGTTTTCCGCGGCAACCCCTGGAGGCCGCCCTTGCGGATACTGCTCGGGGCTAAACACCCGCCCGGCGGCAAGCTGCCGATCGGCGGGGTGCAGTCGTGGATCGAGACCATCGCCAGCGAGTTCGTCCGGCTGGGTCACCAGGTCGTGATCTGGGGCCCGGAGTGGCCCATGCCAGAGGGCACCTTCGACGCGGGCATCCTGGCAAACACCCGGCACACCGGCGCCGCCCTGGCGCGATGCCGCCGGTCGCTGGTGGTCTCGCATGGGATCATCCAGGACGAGGAGCCGCTCGGGGGCGACCTGCAGGCCTTCACGAGCGAGGGCGTCCGCGCGCACTGGGGCGGGCAAGGGCCGGTGATCGGCCAGCCGATCGACCTGGGCTTCTGGACGCCGGGAAGGGCGCCGCGCGGCTACCTGACGCGGCACAGCTACCGCGCCGGGCTGGAGTTCCTGCCGGCGCTGGCCGCGTCTCGAGGCCTCGGATTCCAGCACCTGCGCACCGAGATGCCCGCGGCGGTCCGGTCCGTCCTGCAGCGCTCTCAGGTGGTCGTGGCCACCGGGCGCGCGGCGCTCGAGGCGATGGCCTGCGGGGCTGCGGTGGTGATCGCAGACGACCGGGCCTACCAGGGTCCGCTGCTTGACCTCGACACCTTGGGCAGCATGGCCCGCAATTACAGCGGCCGCGGCGGGGTTCGTCCCACCGTGGCCAACATGGAGCGTGCGATCGACGCGGCGCTGCAGGCGGGCAGCCTGCGGCACCACGTCGCTGAGCACCACGACGCGCGCCAGATCGCGCAGGAGCTGCTGTGCTGCATCTGCTGACCGCCACCGGGGCCAGGCCCGAGGCCTGGGCCATCTGCGAGCGCCTGATGGCCGCACAGGACTACGCCGGCCCCGTGACCTGGATCATCGTCGACGACGGCCCTGAGCCGCAGCCGGTGACGTTCAAGAGGGACGGCTGGCAGCTGGTCGTGATCCGGCCGGCGCCGCTCTGGCAGCCGGGCCAGAACACGCAGGCGCGGAACTTGCTCAAGGGGCTGGAGGCGGTTGATGCCGGCGCCCGGCTGGTGATCATCGAGGACGACGACTGGTATCGCGCCGACTGGCTGACCCACGTGGACGCGCAGCTCGACCGCGCGGAGCTGGTGGGCGAGTGCCAGGCGCGCTACTACAACATCGCCCTGCGCCGCGGCCGGCAGCTGAGCAACAACGCCCATGCGAGCCTGTGCTCGACGGCCATGCGCGGCGGGGCGCTGGAGACGTTTCGGCACGTCTGCCGGCGGGCGCAGAAGTTCATCGACATCGACCTGTGGCGGCGGCACAAGCCGGCGCACCTGTTCACCGGCGGCCGGGTGGTGGGGATCAAGGGGCTGCCGGGCCGCGGCGGTATCGGCATGGGGCACCGGGACGACTTCAAAGGCACCGACGACCCCGACCTGGCGCTGCTGCGGCAGTGGATCGGCGACGACGCGGAGCTCTACGCATGAGCCAGATCACCATCGCCCAAGCGAAGAAGTACCTGCGGGTATTCCATTCGCTCGACGACGACCTGATCCAGATGCTGATCGACGGCGCCGAGCAGGAGGCCTGCCGCTTCCTGAACCGGCAGAACCTGCCGACCCTGCCGCTGGAGTACCCGGCCGAGTCCAGCAGCGACGGGCCCTACTCGGAGGAGGAGCCGAGCAGCGAGGATCCGGTCGCGCCCGACGTGGTGATCGCCATCCTTCACCTGATCCAGTCCAAGTACGAGGGCACGAAGCCCGAAGACCAGGCGAAGCTGCGCGCTGCCGCTGAGGTGATCCTGATGCCGTACCGACGCGGGATGGGGGTCTAAGTGGAGGCCCAGCGATACCGGCACCGCGTCAGCTTCGAGGAGCGGGTCGAGGAGGAGGACAGCGAGACCGGCGCGCTCAGCTACGTCTGGGCGACCGTCTACCTCGACAGCGACACGCCGCTCGAGAACATCCCGGCGGAGGTGCTGACCGGCCCCGGGCGCGAGTTCAACGCCGCCGACGCGAAGCAGGCCGAGACCAGCGCCCGCGTGAACCTTCGCTGGTTCCCTGGCCTGCTGCCGACCTGGCGCATGCTCTGGGACGGCAAGGCCTACGACATCCTGTCGATCGAGACCGATGCCACGGCGCGCCGCGAGTACCGGCTGCGCTGCAAGGAGGGCGTCACCGATGGCGCGTGAAACCTTCCGGATTGAGGGCCTCGAGGCGGTCGTGAAGACGCTCAACAGCCTGCCAGCTGAGCTGGTCAGCAAGCGCGGCGGCCCGGTGCGCACGGCGCTCCAGAAGGCCGCGAAGATGATCCAGCGCGACGAGCAGCAGCGCCTGCAGGCCATCATCGACGCGCCGAACGTCGACGGCCGCAACGTCTCGACTGGCCTGCTCAAGCAGAACATCGTGGTCAAGCGTGGCCGCCTGGCTGGCGGCGAGAAGGGCGAGCTCTACTCGGTCCGGGTGCGGAACAAGCGGTACCCGGCCAGCCGCGGCGCCGCGGGCTCGACCGCCCAGATCGCCCGCCAGCTCGAGTACGGCACCGAGCGCCGGCAGCCGATGCCTTTCATTCGGCCGGCTTTCGAGGCGAACAAGGCCAAGGTCGCGCCGCTGTTCGTGGCCGAGCTCAGCAGGCGCCTGGACAGCATCGTGCGAAAGCTGCACCGCAAGAACGGAGGCCTGTCCTGATGTTCCCGCTCGTCTCCCGGCTGCTCAAGGACGACGCCGGCGTCGCCGCCATCTGCGCCGGCCGGGTCTACCGCCACGGCTCGGCACCGCAGAACGTGGTGGCGCCCTACGTCACATGGTTCATCGTGTCGAGCGTCGCCGAGAACGCACTGGGTGAGCGGCCGCGCGTGGACACCTACCAGGTGCAGGTCGACTGCTGGAGCAGCAACACCGGCACCGGAGACAGCCAGGCCGAACAGCTCGCCGAAGCCGTGCGCGATGCCCTGGAAGGCGTGGCCGACATGGTCGGCGTCGTGGCCAACGGCAAGGACTTCGAGACCCAGCGGTTCCGGGTCGGCATGACTTTCACCTTCTGGACGCACCGCCCCGCGCTGTCGTCCTGACCCCATCCGAATCCCTCGCTGGGCACGGCGGGGGCCGGATCGCAACCCGCCTTGAGCGGGTTTTTTTGTGCCCGAAAACCCCGAGGACATGACCATGACGCAAGGCACCCAGCTGACCAAGGGCACCCGGCTCTATTTCGCCGACCCGACCAGCTCCGATCCCGTGATCCTGCAGGTCGCCTGCCCAACCGGCATCCCCAGCCTGACCGCCGGCGCGAAGCCGCGCTTCCAGACCACCTGCCTCGACTCGACTGGCCAGGAGTACCGCGACGGCCTGCCGGACCCGGGCGAGATCACCATCCCCATAAACTTCATTCCGGCCTCGGCCAGCCACCAGGCGCTGATCGAGGCGAACGCCCTGGGCAGCGCCCGCGTGATGCCCTTCATGGTGGTGTTCTCGGACGACGAGGGTACCCCTGGGGCCGCGCCGACCACGGTCGACAGCGACGGATACCTGGTCTCGCCGGGCCCGACCACCATCGGCTTCAAGGCCTATGTCGCCAACTTCTCGGTCAGCGCCGCGATCAGCGAGATCTGGCGCGGCGAGGTGACCCTGCAGATCCAGCTGCTCGACGGTCGCACCGACCTCGACTGGGATCTCCCGGCGGCGACCCTGGGCTGACGGCTTCCCCTTGGGGGCGGCCGGCCGCGTCCAGCCGTCGCGGCTTAACGGTCGCCCCCGCCTACAACGGCTGAAGAACCCATGAGCGATTTTCTGTCCCGCATGGCGGCCCGGGGCCTTGCCCCGACGCCGCGAGAAGTGACCATCCTCGGCGAGACCGACACGGTCTATTTCAAACAGCTGACCGCCGCCCAGCGGCACCAGCTGATCGGCTCGCGCCCCATCACCGTTACAAAGGGGGAGGCCCCGACCGTCACCATCGACCTGTCCGAGAGCGAGGCCACGAAGCACAAGCTGGTGCACTTTTGCGTCGTCGACGAGGCCGGCCGGCCCGTCTACAAGGACGTGAACGCTGTGCGCGCGCTGCCGGCGGCGGTGGTCGACGCCCTGGCGGCCGAGGCCGAGAAGGTCAACGCGGAGGCGGTAGGGAAGGGCGAGCCGGTGGGGGAAGCCTAGGCCGCGACCCTGAGCTGCAGGCGCTGTGCCGGATCGCCGTGATCTTCCGGCGCCCGCTGCACGAGGTCGCGGCGTGGCCGGCGGCAGACGTCGCCCTGCTGAACGCCTACCTGGCGCACCGGCCGCCGGCCGGTGAACGCCTCGAGGCGATGTTCGCCACCTTCATGGCCTCCTGGGTTGCCAGCAAGCAGGCCCGGGGCAGCACCCCTCCCAAGCCGTCCGAGTTCCTGACGTTCCGCGGGCCGTTCCCCGCCGGGAAATCCATCTACGCCGAGCAGAACCGCCAGTCGCTGCTCGCCCTCCAGAACCTGTCCGCGAGGCTTCGCCGGTGAAGATCAGTATCGCGCTCGCCGCCCTCACGGGCAGCTTCGAGACCGACATGAATCGGGCCTCGAAGACCGCGCAAAAGCGCATGAAGGAGATCGAGAAGACGGCCAAGGAAGTCGGCCGCGCCGTGGGCATCGCCCTGACTGCAGCCGCCACGGCCATCGCCGCCGGCACGAAGCTGGCGATCGACCGGATGGACGAGATCACGAAGTCGGCCCAGAAGGTCGGCATCACGACCGAGTCCTTCTCGAAACTGGCCTATGCCGCCGGCCTCGCCGGCGTCGAGACCGGCGCGCTCGAGACGTCGCTGGCGAAGCTGGCGCGCTCGCAGGACGACGCGGCCCGGGGCACGAAGGAAACGCTCGACCTGTTCCGTGCGCTGGGCGTGGAGTTCCAGAACGCCGACGGCATGCTGCGCAACACCGACGAGGTGCTGGCCGACCTTGCCGACCGTTTCCAGGCGATGCCGGACGGCGCCCAGAAGACGGCCGCGGCAATGGGCCTGCTCGGCCGCTCCGGCGCGCAGCTGATCCCGCTGCTGAACGGCGGCTCTGCCGGCCTGGCCGAAATGGGCGACGAGCTCGAGCGCCTGGGCGGCGTGGTCACGCCGGAGGCCGGCCGGCAGGCCGAGCAGTTCAACGACAACCTGACCCGGCTCAAGGTCGCGACCGACGCACTGTTCCAGGCGGTGGCCGCGGATCTGCTGCCCGACCTGGTGCGGCTCACCGAGGCATTCGTCGACGGGGCCAAGGAAGGCGAGGGCTATGCCGGCGTCGCCGAGGACATCTCGGCCGCGATCTCCACCGTCGCCGAAACCGCCTACCGGGCCTACAAG